>Ga0214542_1007899_pt1 | contig 18129 bp, 9 predicted proteins | sample CNSS1metaG_FD_160096 | JGI IMG/M metagenome (GOLD analysis project Ga0214542, IMG submission 160096) | Root nodule microbial communities from cowpea collected in UCLA plant growth center, Los Angeles, California, USA - CNSS1 | ecosystem: Host-associated > Plants > Roots > Nodule | place: USA...
ATATATATATATATATATATATATATATATATATATATATATATATGTATATAATGTGTGTGTGTGAGTGAGAGAGAGAGAGAGCTAGATTTCGTGGACCAATTATCTCGCAACAATTTTTATTAGGTTCAATATTCGTTGTAGACATGCTTTGAATGTCATGTAGTCACTCTGAATGGTGTACAAGTTTAGTGTCGTAACCACAGACCCCATTTGATATTGATGTGCAAAAAGTAATGGACAGGTCAACATGTAATACATCAGGGGTGACCAGTTAATGCAACCACTGTTATCATGTGTGAGCTGGGGAGTTGTGGGCCAATTTTTCCACACCAATTTCTCTTATAAGTATATTTTAGTGACTGGAGTCAATTTTGGTGGAGCCTTTGGCGAGAATATAAATAAAAAAAAAGAATCAAAATGGAACACAATATCCACCACACTACATCCTAGAGCCTCCTCTTTCTTGGCTTTCGAAAATCTGCACTTCTTCGTCTCATAATTGGAGCTGAAGAGGGAGATCTACTGTTGGGTTTGGATATTTTAGGAATAAAGAACAAAACTTTGAAGAAATCTTTGAGTTTCAGTGAATTTCATAGGTACGATGGAGTTCGGAAGGATTCCAACACCATTCTCAATGATTTGCGAATGGGTTTTTTCCAAAACCGTTTTTGGCCATTTTGTTTCACTTTCACGACTTGAAAAAGTTAACATTAATTAACTTCTATTTCCCTCACGTGACACACTCTCTTTTGCAAGTAAAAAAAAATTAAAAATTACTTTCCACGTCAGGAAGTAACATAGAAGTCAAATTTTGGTAGTCATTTAATCATTATCCTAGAAAAATATATGTGGTGAATAATGTGGTGATATTTCAGTATACCATTACATAAATATTTTTGTATACATGAATATAAATAAATAAGAAAGAACAGTGGTTTATTAGAAAACAAATTGAAATAAATATACAAGATCAATAATTTGCAGAAAATATGTATACACAATCTTGAAAGTTTGAAACAAATAAAGAATGTTTAGAATGTAAAAAAGGTTTACTTACTCAAAATGAAATATATATATATATATATATATATATATATATATATATATATATATATATTTTGGATGAAGAATTGTAAAATAATTGTTATCAAGAAAATATAATTGTTATGGCTACTGCAATCCAACAATATTGAACATTGAGATACATCAAATGCAAGTATTTTATATATCTGCTAATGAAATGTACATTTGATCTTTCACAGCAAAAACATTACATATTATACAAAATCTCATTAGTTTATTAGGTTAGTATCAAGACACTGCAACAGATAATAATGAAATGTTTATTTATATTTATTAAGTTTTAATTCATTAAATAAGTTATGCTAAATGACATTTGTTTAATTTTGTTTAATATCTTTTACTGAAACAGGTTTATATACATTTCCTACTTAATATTTGTTGCAGTGAACTAAATGCTAACCTGATGAGTTTTTTCTACACTATGTATTGTTCTTACTGTGAAAAATCGAATATTCACTTAATTAGCAGCATACTTCTTTTAGATGTAATATTCATTATATAGGCAATCACATATATTAATCAGATAATTTTAAATTTAATTATGTAAAAAATTTATAATCACTTGAATCCAAACATATAACTAATGGCTTGTGCTCATAGTTTTATAAAATATATTATGAAAGGATGAAACTTTAAGTATTATATCGATTATAATAGATTTTCATCCTTTCACACTAGGATTCAAATACTACAAAAACAATCCATTACTTAAATTTGATTCATAATAAAATCTAATCATTGAAAACAAAAATTAAAAAGAATAGTTGTCTATTAAAAAAAATTGAAACAAATAGACAATATTAGGCAAGAATTTGCAAAAGATTTATGTGCTTTCTGTGCACAATAGTTCAAGATGGTGAATGAAAGAATGTGAGTGAGAGTACACAAATTATTATACATTTTTACAGCCTCTCAACACAACAAATAGAATAGAAATTGAGAAAACAGAAGAACATAATATATAAATCAGATCCATAAAGTTTTTCACACGTACATTGGTAAAACAGTGTGTATGAAAGTGTTTACTTACTCAGAAAAAAAAAATTCACTTTTGCATCTTCAAAGCACACCAAATGAGAGTGAAAAAAAAAAAAAAAAACATAAAAAAGGAAAAAAAAAAAAAAAAAACCTAAAGGAGGCGCAAAAAGAGTGTGATATTTCAGCCATTTAGGTCTAACGTATATATACACAAATATTGGGAGCGAGTGGTTGGAAAAATTTATTGTTATTTAAATATTTTTATATAAATAATACGTGTAAGTTAATCTAAAAAAAATTATGGAATAATACTTTTAAAATTATGCATAAGTATATTTACACATATATAAATGTCAGTGTATATCCTTTTAAAAATAAGTATAAAATGATTTTTTTATTCAATTAAAAATTATCATGTTAGTCAAATAAAGATTCATAATAAATTTAATATTATTGATATATGGAATCATTTAATGTTAATTAACTTTTTATGTGAAATAATATTGTAAGCTAATATTTAAAAAATAAAAATAAACTACAGAGTAATAATTTTATCTCTGTTATATTTCATATCCGGTTATATATTAATTTAGGCCTTTTAGTTAAATTGTGGAATAATACAAAAATAATGATAAATACTGTGGAACATTGTAGGAAAACAAACATTTAGCATCTACTAAATATTATTGACTTTATAGTAGGTGAGCCAATAATAATAGAGTAGATTAAAAAGATGTTAAATAATTTCTTTTATATTAATTTAGTCTGTGTAAGTTTATCCACGATATTAATTTAAACGAAGGAAATGAAAAACGTGATAAAAAATGTATGTGAATAAAAAAATAAATACATGTATGTGAATAAAAAAATAAATACATATCATAAATACATATCAAATTATAGTTTGAATATAAAATTTTAATTTAACCAGTTTTATTTCAATTTCATTAATAATAAATATGATTACATATTTCAATTTTAATAATTATAACATACCTTTATTAAAAACAATTACATTTACTTACGATATATATTATTTAATATAATAATTTCATTTACAAATATATTTTCATATTTCAACGCAGCTACATGTAAGGCCCGATTAATTCCGTCCCTTTTTATTTTATAGACTGTCCAATCTTTGGGCCTAAGCGGAGCTGGCCCAATTCGTTTTCTGACCTAAAGTGCCCAAACCCTAATTTGAGCTCATTTTCGTAAAAATAGATTTCCCTTCCCTTAGAGTTGTTGCCGCCTCTGCTAGGGTTCTAGAGCACACCTTCAGTTCATGTTCCACTTGACTCCGTTCTTGACCCACGTAAGTGTTTCCAATCCATGCTTCTAAAATCTTTGGTCCTATTTTTCGTGTGTAGTGTTAGAGCTTCAGTAGTAAACACTCCCTGTTTGTTTTTCCAACTCTGCGATCTTCTCCTAAAGTTGTGGTACTCCGATGTTCAGTGTCGAGGCACTAAAAACTAGCTCGTTCCATGTAAGGGAAGCTAGACCCTCTTCATATGGTGTGATTTGGTTTGTATCGTTGTAGTTTTTTGATTCCTTGAGTTTGTGTACTGCTATGAGTGTCTGGACTGGCTGGAATATCTGTTGGGTGTGTGTGTATGCGTTGTGCAGGTGCGAACAATGGCGGGCACTAATAGTCTCGCCCAAGCGAGCTTGCCTCGCCTAAGCGAGATGTGCAGAGGCTCGCCCAGGGGTTTCTGCGCGAGTGGTCGCCCAGGCGACCAGAACGTGTTTTGAGCGAGTAGATGCCTCGCTTAGGCAGAGGGGATCTCGTCTAAGAGAGATTGTGCAGGGGCCAATGTACTCTTTGTCGAGCTCTCGCCTAGGCGGAGGAGGACTCGCCTGAGCGAGAGCCATTCTCGCTTGAGCGAGACCCTCCAGCCTGAGCGAGGAGCTGGGCAAGGATGCGTCCCGAGATGTTGTGTTCTTTGTGATTGGATGTTTAAATTGTGCTTATATGGGTTATTGTATGATGGCTTAATGGAAATGAGTATGCATGATTGGGAAGGGATTATATGTGGGTGATTGTGAGCTTGGCATGATTTCTATATGAGTTGTACATGAGAAGTTGGATACATATATATGTGCGTGTGGTCACAAATTTGGCATGAGCAACAATGGATCTTGATGGTTGGTAAACCAGTGGCATGGTTTTGGTATGAGGAGAAACACTTTACTCATGGTTGGGAATAACGAGTTGGTATTGATTCGACATGTGAGAAATGAGGATTGGTTTCGGATGTTGGTATGAAATATCATGTGTAATGTATGTGAAAATTCTTGGCTGTTTATTATGTTGGTCCGTGTCAGTGTGTAATTCCTTGGAGTCTCTAGGTGAGACTTTCAGGGTCGTGCTTCAGTGGTCGGGACGTAATTCCATGGCCCCTGTTAGTGGGTGTCCATGGTGGTGCCCCATCTATATGGTTTGGTAAGGATTCAAGGTAAGGTTGCATCCTGACACTCTAAGGGGTCAGTTAGTCTCACTTAGAGCGGACTGACTCCTGTGGTGAGAGTAGCAGGAGGCCTGAAATTCATTAAGGGCTAACCTTGTGTGTGAGGGAAATTGATTTATTATAACACTTGTAACACTTAGCTCGAGGGTGAGCAGAGGTATCCACCACAAGTGTAAGCATCCGCTGAATCCGACCAGGCTATATGTATCCAGATGAGTCGAGTCTTAGTGTATTGATTGAAGGGTCATAGCATGCTTGGGTGATAGATGTATATTGTATGTGTGTATATTGAATTATGAAAGTACATTTGATTGCATGGTAAATGTGTTGGTTCTAGCTTACCCTTTCTTTTTGGTTGTTTTGTATGTTGTTCTTCTATCTTCACGATGATCATCAATTTTATTGATGGGAGCAGATGCGAGAGGTAACCGTGGTCAATAGGGGAGAGACGAATCTGCTGCTTAGCCTCTTTGGGCTGGACTTTCTATCCTTCTTGGGTTATCTTTAGGGCTACGACCCATGTACTTGTCTGCCTTTATATTTTCTAGGAACCCAGTAAACTGTTTAATATGTTTCCTCTATTTTTGGTGGCATCGCAGTATGCCTTGGTCTGTACGGTGTTATATTTAAACTCTAAGACTGCATTGTTATATTATAATTGTGTGACGTTTCTTTAATGACGCGTATTAATTAAATGGAACGTTACATTTATGGTATCAGAGCGGTCATTCCTTAGGTTTGTGAACTTGGATGTCCGCTTAGCTTTCTCTGTGTCTTCTGAGTGTTCTTAGTTAAATTCTTGCCTTATTCGAGCCTAACCAGGTGATATTCTTTGTGCCAATGAACTATGACACCTCCTCGTAGGACTTCACAATTGTCCTAGGGTGACGTGCCCGATATCGCCAGGGCAATAGAGGCGATGGTGGCCGCCATGACACAGTAGAGCACCGCGATGATGCAGCAGCACGAAGCAACCATGCAGCGATAGGCAGCATCTCTTGAGCAACAACAACTTGTGATGCAGCAGATGGAGGCTGCTAGGGCAACTGTTGAGGATGCCCATCGGCAGCATATGGAGGCCCTTTACCAGCTAGAGGAGAACAAGACGGTTGCCCCTGCGTTTGGCCCAGAGCCACGAACGCTAGTCAGGGAGTGGAGTCTGGAAGAATTCTTGAAACACCATCCCGTGAAGTTCAACGGGAAGATGAGCCCTGACGCAGCAGACCAGTGGCTAAAGGATCTGGAGAGGATCTTTGATGCAAAAACATGTCCAACGGAGAACAGGTTGGCTTTCACAGTGTATATGCTCACCGGGGAGGCCGAACATCGGTGGACCAGCACCAAATCCATCATGGAGGAGAGGGGAGAGCCAGTCACATGGGAGGCTTTCCTGGGAAGGTTTCTCTTAGAGTATTTCCCCGATAGCGTTAGATATGCCAAGGAGGTGGAGTTCCTCCAGCTCACCCAGGGAGGGAAGTCCGTAGCTGACTATGTTGAGAAGTTCAAGCATCTCAACCGCTTCTACATCTTGCCACTCGATGAGGAGTGGAGATGTCGCAAGTTCGAGAATGGGCTGCGTGGCGACATTCGCTTGATGGTGGCACCTTTATCCATCAAGGATTTCGTCGCTCTGGTGGAGAAGGCCAGAGTAATGGAGAAAATGAAGAATGAAGTGCAGGGCCAGAGGCCTCAACAGTCACAGAGGATAAGTGGACCATCTGGGTCCAAACCCAAACATGAGGACCGAAGGAGACCATATGACAGACCTCCCCATCAGCCTCAAGGGTCTAGGGGTCTTCCTCCCCAACAGGGTTGCGTGCAGTGTTACATATGTGAGGGTCCTCACTTGAGGAGTGCCTGCCCATGTATGGAGGGTTATCGTAGATGCAACAACTGTGGCAAGGAGGGCCACTTTGGGAAGGATTGTCCCACTCTTGCTAGGACAGCAACACGCCATCCGGTTCAGGCTTCTCACCAACATCAGCGGAGAGACAGGGGCAACAGGTCTTAGGCGACGGGCCGAGTTTATGCTATGACAAGAGCGGAAGCTACAGGTTATGGTAACCTTGTGATGGGTTTTTGTTTGATAGCTGGGATGAAATGTTGTGTGCTATATGATTCTAGAGCGACACACTCCTTTGTGTCAGATGCTTGTGTGGAAAAGTTGGGTCTGCCGGTGTTTGGGCTGCAGTGTGAACTTGTGGTATCTACTCTGGCATCGGGTTTGGTCAGGACATCGTCCTTGTGTTCTAGGTGTCCTGTGGAGGTGGAGGGACGCAGATATAAGGTGAATCTGATATGTCTGCCTCTCCAAGAGTTAGAAGTAATCCTACGGATGGATTGGCTCTCGGCCAACCGCATCCTTATAGACTGCCGGGAGAAAAGGTTGTTGTTTCCCGATTCAGAGGAGCTTGAGTTAGTGTCTCCTCAGGGGGTGGTGAAGGAGATTCAGAGTGGCGCGCAATGCTTCATAATCTTCGCCCATATGGAAGTGGGGGAGAGAGAGAGACCATCAATTATACTTGTGGTACATGAGTTTGAGGACGTGTTTCCGGATGAAGTACCTGGGTTACCTCTCAGTAGAGAGGTGGAGTTCTCTATTGACCTAGTACTGGGGACAGGTCCGGTATCGATGGCTCTATACCGCATGACTCCGGTAGAGTTGGTGGAACTCAAGAAACAGATAGAGGAACTAATGGAGAAGCAGTTTATCCGACCTAGTACTTCGCCGTGGGGAGCACCAATGTTGCTAGTAAAGAAGAAGGATGGGAGTTCACGTCTATGTGTGGACTACAAACAATTAAACAAGATGACTATCAAGAACAAATATCCACTTTCGAGGATTAATGACTTGATGGATCAGTTGCATGGGTCATCAGTGTTCTCGAAGATAGACCTACGGTCAGGATACCACCAGATTTTGGTAAAGGCTGATGATGTGCAAAAGACAGCCTTCCGATAATGGTATGGACACTATGAGTACGTGGTTATGCCTTTTGGTGTGACCAATGCTCTAGCAGTGTTCATGGACTACATGAACCAGATTTTCAGACCCTTCTTATATAAGTTTGTCGTGGTCTTCATAGACGACATCCTTATCTATTCTAAGACTCAGGAGGAGCATGCAGAACACCTAAGATTGGTGCTTGGTGTTCTGAGAGAGAAACAGTTGTATGCCAAGTTGTCCAAGTGCGAATTCTAGATGGATGAGGTTCAGTTTTTGGGGCATGTGATATCCGCCCAGGGGATTACAGTGGACCCAGCAAAGGTTGAGGTGGTAGTAAAGTGGGAAAGTCCTAAGTCGGCCACAGAGATCAGGAGCTTTGTGGGGTTAGCAGGCTACTATAGGAGATTTATAGAGGGATTCTCCAAGATAGTGACACCCCTGACACTGCTTACCCGGAAGGACCAACCCTTCACTTGGACAGATAAGTGTGAGGAAAGTTTCCAAGAGCTGAAGAGAAGATTGACCAGCGCTCCGATACTTGTGATCCCGGATGTCGGGAAGCCATTCGAGGTCTACTGTGACGCCTCCCACCTCGGACTTGGTTGTGTATTGATGCAGGAGAAGAAGGTTGTGGCATATGCTTCAAGGCAACTTAAGGTTCTTGAGAGAAACTACCTCACTCATGACCTAGAGTTAGCAGTCATAGTGTTCGTCTTGAAGATTTGGAGGCATTATCTCTATGGCGCTTAGTTCCGTGTGTTCAGCGATCATAAGAGTCTTAAGTATTTGTTTGACCAGAAGGAGCTGAACATGAGGCAGAGAAGATGGATGGAATTCCTGAAGGACTATGATTTCGAGCTCCTATATCACCTCGGGAAGGCGAATGTAGTGGCAGATGCCTTGAGTAGGAAGACAGTGCATACCGCACACCTTATGATTAAGGAGGTGGAACTACTAGAGAAATTCCGCGATATGAAGCTACAGGTGGAGGTAGGATCTGAGTTCATTAGATGTAGTACCCTAACTATATCTAGTGACTTCTTGGGCTCAGTGAGAGAGAGGCAGTTATTGGATGCTAGTCTGAACAGAGTCAGAGAATAGCTTGGGTCAGATGAGGCTAGAGATTTTGCATTGGGTGATGATGGTATACTGAGGTTTCAGGGTAGGGTATGCGTACCTGATGATGTCGAGGTGAAAAGGTTAATTCTGGAAGAAGGACACAAGAGTCGTCTTAGTTTGTATCCTGGCATGACTAAGATGTACCAAGATCTTAAGGAGACCTTCTGGTGGCAGGGAATGAAGAGGGATGTTGATCAGTTTGTATCAGCCTGTTTGACATGTTAGAAGGCGAAGGTGGAGCATCAGAGACCCGGTGGGATCCTATAGCCCTTGGAAATACCAGTGTGGAAATGGGACAACATCTCGATGGACTTTGTGACCCATTTGCCACAGACCTTTAGAGGACATGACACCATCTGGGTGATAGTGGATCGGTTGACCAAGAGTGCCCACTTCTTGGCGATGAACTTGAGGATGTCCATGGCCAAGTTAGCCCAGTTGTACATTAAGGAGATCGTGAGGTTGCATGGAGTACCTACGAGCATAGTTTCTGACAGAGACCCACGGTTTACGTCCCGGTTCTGGCAAACCTTACAAGAAGCTTTGGGGACCAAGTTGACTATGAGCTCAGCCTACCATCCCCAGACTGATGGCCAATCAGAAAGGACCATTCAGTCACTTGAGAACTTGCTACGGACGTATATATTGGATCGCCTGGGGGCTTGGGATGAGGTGTTGCCTTTGATTGAGTTTACCTACAACAACAGCTTTCATGCGAGCATTGGCATGGCGCCATACGAGGCTCTTTATGGTAGGAAGTGTAGGACCCCCCTATGTTGGTATCAGAATGGGGAAGCAGTACTCGTCGGGCCAGAATTGTTGGAACAAACTATCGAGAAAGTCAGGATGGTGAGGGGTAGGATGCAGGCCTCTCAGAGTAGGCAGAAGGCTTATGCAGATCGCAGAAGAAGACCTTTAGAGTTTGCGGTGGGCGATCATGTGTTCTTGACAGTGACCCGAACCACGGGCGTGCGAAGGGCTCTCCGCTCAAGGAAACTTTCTCCTAAATTCCTTGGTCCATATCAAATCACGAGGAGGATTTGACCAGTGGCCTATGAGATAGCTTTACCCCCGTAGTTGGCCAACCTTCACCTAGTGTTTCATGTATCACAGCTGAGGAATTATGTTTTCGACCCGTCTCATGTACTAGAGGCTGAAGATATACAGATTAGAGAGGACCTCACAGTGGAAGTACCACTCATCGCTTTAGAGGATAGCAAGGTTGAGGAGTGCCGAGGAAAGGCCGTCAGCCTTGTTAAGGTCATCTAGGATCGGAGAACGGGCGACTCGACTTGGGAGTTAGAGGAAGACATGAGAAAATCACATCCACACATGTTTACCTGGTGAGTCTTTATTTTCGAGGTCAAAAATTTTGTTATTGGAGGGAATGTAAGGCCCAATTAATTCCGCCCTTTTTTATTTTATAGACTGTCCAATCTTTGGGCCTAAGGGGAGCTGGCCCAATTCGTTTTCTGACCTAAAGTGCCCAAACCCTAATTTGAGCTCATTTTCGTAAAAACAGATTTCCCTTCCCTTAGAGTTGCTGCCACCTCTGCTAGGGTTCTAGAGCACACCTTCGGTTCACGTTCCGCTTGACTTCGTTCTTGACCCACGTAAGTGTTTCCAATCCATGCTTCTAAAATCTCTGGTCCTATTTTTCGTGTGTAATGTTAGAGCTTCAGTAGTAAACACTCCTTGTTCGTTTTTCCAGCTTTGCGATCTTCTGCTAGAGTTGTGGTACTCCACTGTTCGGTGTCGAGGCACTTAAAACTAGCTCGTTCCAGGTAAGGGAAGTTAGACCCTCTTCATATGGTGTGATTTGGTTTGTATCGTTGTAATTTGTTGATTCCTTGAGTTTGTGTACTGCTATGAGTGTCTGGACTGGCTGAAATATCTGTTGGGTGTGTGTGTATGCATTGCGCAGGGGCCACTGTACTCTTTGTTGAGCTCTCGCCTAGGCGGAGGAGGACTCGCCTGAGCGAGAGCCATTCTCGCTTGAGCGAGACCCTCCAGCCTGAGCGAGGAGCTGGGCAAGGATGCGTCCCGAGATGTTGTGTTCTCTGTGATTGGATGTTTAAATTGTGCTTATATGGGTTATTGTATGATGGCTTAATGGGAATGAGTATGCATGATTAGGAAGGGATTATATGTGGGTGATTGTGAGCTTGGCATGATTTCTATATGAGTTGTACATGAGAAGTTGGATACATATATATGTGTGTGTGGTCACAAATTTGGCATGAACAACAATGGATCTTGATGGTTGGTAAACCAGTGGCATGGTTTTGGTATGAGGAGAAACATTTTACTCATGGTTGGAAATAACGAGTTGGTATTGATTCGACATATGAGAAATGAGGATTGGTTACGGATGTTGGTATGAAATATCATGTGTAATGTATGTGAAAATTCTTGGTTATTTATTATGTTGGTTTGTGTCTGTGCGTAATTTGTTTATGAAATATCATGTTGTTTATTACGGACACACTTCTCGTTTAAAGTTTCGTTCCTCCTTTTAATTTGTTTTTAATGATCACCAATGCATGTCTTGTAAAAATTTTCAGCTATTTATGCTGCTGCTCTGACATAGTATGAGAAATGCCAATTAACGATTTTGCTCTGCATTATGCAGAAGGGTAAAGCATCATTGGCCAAACTTTTCGTCAAATTTTTTGTCGGTGACTGTCACTACCAATGCATGTCTTTGATATGAGACAGCATCAGGAATCCACCGATGATGCTGCCAATTAACGTTTTATGAATCCAACCATGACTTCTGCTCTGCATTATGCAGCAGAAGGCGAAGAGGATCATTCATAAAAACTTTTTACCTCTGCAATTTGCATGTTTGCCATATGTACAAGGATTCAACCTTCTACCAATTAAAATCTCTTAAATATCATAAATATTTTGTTTCTATATATTCACGCATCACTGTATTAAGTAAAATTCCAGCTAAAAAATATGTAAAAGATAAAGATAAATATCATATCGGACGAAAGGATGGGTCAGACTAACATTGTTTTGTTTACAAAGAATGCACACATTATCATTCTATGAAGTTGTTTTTTCTCTGATTAGTTATTGTAGTTTAAAATATAGATTTTACTAATAAGCTGACAAACACCAAAATTATTTCTTCTCTTCCGAAACATTTTCTTTAACAAATATTAGTTTAATTATTTCTTCAAGAGTGTAGATAAAAAAATAAGTAATTAACACAGCACTTGTTACTAACAATGTATGTATCACAACATTTATTGTTTGCATTGAAAATCTAAATAATTGAAGAGAGATGGAGCTGCATCGTGTGAATAAAGACAGAAGAAAGACTACACCTAAGTATTCTTTAAAGTGTTGGATTCGTAGATATTTCTTTTCACTTAAATAACATATTTTACATTTCTTTTTCAACAATATATTATGTCAATTATTTCCACGTCTAAAATTTCAGTTTCACCGATCGACGCAGAATTGAAAAACTAGTCGAATTTCAATTTGTGAGGAATTGAATTTTGAGATGGGTTTTAGTATTTTTTTTTCTTTTTGTTCTTTATTTAAAAATAAAGAATGAAGGAAATTTTTAAGAAAATAATTAAACAAATGATTGGTTTGAAATATAATTATGTAAAAAACATCTATCTAGAAAAATAAGTGTATAAAAAGAATAATTTAGATAAGAAAATATTTGAAAAAATACTTATTTATATATATATATATATATATATACTTAAAATTATATATTTTTAAATAATTAGGTAAATAATTATGTAAAGAAAAAGAATAATTTATAAAAATTACTTTGTAAGTAATATAATTCCTTGTTTTTTCATCACTTATTTTTATTATAATTTTTTTTATCGAATTTCTATCTTTGAGCGCCTAGCTCAAAAGATGTTAGCTAGCATAAAAAAGAGAGGAGTATGTGCCTAATTTTGTGAATAATGGACAAACACTTCTTTTCTTTCTTAAATATGTGAATAATCCTTAATAGTATGTGCCTAATTTTGTGTAAACATCTTTCATCTGTTTCCAATGTCTTAAAGAACACTGTTGTATTTGTACAGAAGACTTTGTTACTAAAATATTGTATTCAAAGAGTTTAATAGTACATTCAACATCTTGTCAGGAATACTATCGAAAAAGATAACATTTTCCTATAATTCTTCATGTCAACAATTGATCATTTATGAAATGTCAGATTAACTGCTTTTAAGCAAACAACGGTAGTTTATTTCAGTAACTTCTTTGTGATTTGTGTATTATAGTACTAATTGGGTTATTTGTCTAATATTACTTGTTTTTATATTATATTACAAATGTATGTGAGATTGTAACCACTTGGATTGCTCATTATGGTAGCTGTTTATGATGTCGTTAATTGTATTTTTTTTTTCTATCATTACATTATAATGAATATTCAATTTAGTATGAAACATTTATTTGACTAAATTGATAATTTTTTTATTAAGTAAAATTTTATTTATATTATACTAATTTTTATATAGTTGTTCATATGTTTATACTACCTAAAAAAACTACAAGAAATTGAATTACGGGTAATGTTTAATAAAAATAATTAAATAATGATAGAATTTTTACAACCACATCCTCGGATTCGGATATATATATATATATATATATATATATATATATATATATATATATATATTTTTTAACCTAAAATGTTCACACATCAGCGTCTTCTCTCGTCTTTCCTTTCTATATGTCATCGTATTCTCAAAATTGCTGTCGCCGGAAGTTGCTTTCTGGGACTGTAAGTTTTCAAAAAGGTTTTCACATTTTAGTTTAAATTTATTTCTTAGTAGGTGGTTGTTACTTATATATATGTTTGAAAAATCTGGTTTATGGTTTATGTACTTGTAATGCATATTCTGAATATATTTTACATATTACAACTACTTATAATTCTGGTAAGTGTTTATTTCCGCGAACTTCTTTCAAGATATATATCTAACTACATTAACAAAACATTTTGTTTATTCATATGATAAAAGAAAGTAAAATAGCTTATCTATCTCAGAAATGTAATACTTAAATTATTAGACTTTATATGTGTGGCAGAGATCTTATTCACAAATAATATTTACTATTATTTCATCTTCTAAATCATCTGATTTTGCAAACATGTAAGAAGAAATGTATGGAAGTATGTTATCTCAATGCATAAAAAATCTAGGGATGTTGCTGTAAATCAAATGAACGATTCCATCTCTTTCACAGGAAAAACATTACGGTATCACACCAGGTTAGCATATAAAAACTCTTGCAACACATAAATGTTGTGTTTTAGAGCATGCAAAGCAACATTGTGTACAGTCAAGAAATAATTAATTAAATTAGTTAAATAAAATTAGAAAAAAAAATCTGTGTTGGTTAGTTATCAGCAAATTCTACCAATAATACCTAAAATAATATAGGACAATAATATTACAGACAATAAATATTTTGACATTATTTTTTGTTTCTCTGCATCCAATTGACACTGCTAAGTTATTATTATTATTATTATTATTATTTTTAAAGGCAGCGATGGATCCTAAAGATTAATATATGGAGAAAGTTCAGTGAAGCTGGTGGTGGGTGAGTACCTTTGTATGTTATTTGTATGTTATTGCAAGTATCAGCATTCATTGACTAATGCTAATCACTTCTTTACTTTCATCTCCTCAGGAAACTTATGGAGGCTGAGACCAGCTTAGCTTCTCATACGAGGTCGTCACTGACTTCAGAAATTCAAGTCAAAAGCCGATAGATAGAGTGATTATAAATTTTTATGTATTCTTTTTGTTTTCCGTTTCATTTCAACATGTAAATCAGTGTGTCTTTTCTTTAATCTCAAAGTTTATTATGTTCGATGTTAATAATGATATTTCCTCTCATACTCTCTATTCTTGTTTTGCTGGGACGGAAGTTTTAAACATCATTATCTGATATACAGAGAAAAGTAAAATGCATGGTTGGAAAAAGAAAAGGAAAAAGTTGAAATGTGTGCCATATGGATATCCAATGAGTTTACTGATACAACGTATTCAAAGTATTAATTAGGTTAGAAAACACAAGACTACTGCAAAGAAAAACAGTAGCTGCTGCATTAATTAGGTTTTATACAGAAAAATCAAGTCAATGGAATGTAAATAACTTCTTACAGTCACTGCCAACGATGCTTGGATTGAAGTTTTACGTGGTTTAATGGAAATCAATGCATGTGTACTATGAACCCCAATTAACACTTTTGCTGCCATTAATTTAATTCAATGAAACGAGAGAAAGAGAAAGAGTGTGAATCTGTAACTTTTTATGATATCTGGTTGAACCATATTTCTTGAGAAATTAAAAAAAAAATGAAGAAAAGAGAATTACTGTTGCTGGGCACATTTTTCATTTAAAGTTTTGTCACTATCTATGATGTTTCTTCTCTTTAATTTACTTTTACTGATGCATAACAATGCATGTCTCTGATTTTAATACATATATTTATCTGTAAAATCATAAAAGTTCGTAAAGTAAGGATTCAACGTTGTACCAATCAAACTCTCATAAATATGATAAATATTTTATTTCTATATGTTCATGCATCTCTGTATTAAGTAAATTCCAGCTAAAAAATATGCAAAAGATAATGATGAATATTAGTTTAATAAGTTTAATGGTTAGCATTATTTTTTTATCTAATGAATCTTTTGTATATTTATTTTTTATAAATATGAAAGAAAAAATAATGTAAATATGTATATTGTGTAATCGGATGGAAAATGAGATTTTTACCGATGATAATATGATTATTTATATTAGAAAAAAATAACTGAAATTTTAATTCAGAAGAAAAAGAATAATTTACCAAATATTATTCAATGTCTTTTTATCACTTATTTTTATTACATTTTTGTTTATTACTTTCCGTCTTTGAGCACCTAGCTAAAGAAGAGATGGTTAGATATATAGCATAATAAAAAACAGTATGGGAGGATTAAATCAAGATTTATGTAAATGCATATAACCAAATTAAAATCTAAATTGGGGCATATCAAGTCTAAATATAATGAAATTTCTATAGTCTTGTACACTTTTAATTATAGCTAACCACGTCATCTTCTATCACTTATTTTCTTTTTATATTCAAATCAAACATATAAAATTGATTAAAATGATGTAAAGTTTGTTTATAGTTTTTTTTTTATCAGCAAAGAATATTAATATATACACAAAAACACTTTAGGGGTGCCTCAACTCTTATATAGATCTTGATTTTATATTGAGGTTCTTAGATAAACAAAACAATCTAATAGATGTCTATAGCAAAAAGATTAAAGGCAAATAGAGTACCTTACATATTCAAAGTATAACTAAAAAATGCCACCTTAAGAATATCCACTCATAGAAACTTATTCAAGTTGGTAAACATTGACAATTATTGGATTCATTCCCTTTAGTCCAGTGCTAGATTCAAATACGTTCATGATCTATTTGAGAGCTTCCTGATCAGTAAACAGCAAAGTGTTGTGCGTCCAGTAAATCATTGCACCTTTGAAGACTTTCCTGTGAAATATTTTGCATAAAACAAAAGAGACCTCTAGACTGAATAGTCTGAGTGGGTTATAACACATGTTTCCTCCATATCATATTTTGATTGGAGGATTCTACGTTATTGATTTGATGCACTCAATTGGGCACAAATTCCAATCATTATAAGAGAAATGGACATGTGAAACTTTGTATTTCATCCATGTCCAAGCATTTAATTGTGCCAAAGTAAATATTTCTTCTGGATTCACTTTCCCTTGTTTAAACACAATCTTATTTCTATGGTTCCAAATATTCCAAATAATTGATATCCATAAGCCCTTCCATATTTTATTTTCTTTGTTGTTTAAGGCCATTAAAGAAAATTGTTGGAAATACATATTTAGTTGATTATGTTGCATTGAAAAGTTTGTTTATAGTTGTGTAGTTAATATTCCAAATCATTAAAAAAAAAGGATCCAATACACTTAAAGAGTAAAATTTTTTGTCTCTTCTCCCTTCCATACCCATGTGTCTTATTATTTATATGTATATTAATCAAAACTAAATATATTAATCAAAACATAAGGTATCTACCATATAAAGTTGTAGTAGTTGTTCATCAAATACAGTAGATTTTCAGGCCTTATTTTAATTTAAGAGTTCCTTTAATGTTAAAATTGTAAAAATGGGTCGATTATTGTTTTTTTTAATATAGGGGTAAGTTGTCAGGATACAAGACGATATTACATGTAAGTCGTCTTATATTCAATCAATTTCTATTTTTTTTTAGGAAGCAAAGTCTTCCTAATACAGAACGGTCTCAGTTTATGTAAAAAGTGAAATCGTCAAGATATATAATGACTACACTTTTCAATTTTTTTCATTTTACAAATTATAAAAAAAAAAGATAATCTCTATAAATAACAAAACTTATAAAAAAAATTAAAACTGCAACATTTATAAAACAAATAGAAAAAAAATTTAAAATGAAGTCGTCATTTATCTTGATGACTTAACTTTTTTCATGAACTGAAACTGTCCTTAGGACGAATTTGCTTTAAAAAAAAATAGAAATCAGTAGATACAAATGTTATCCTATATCCTAGAAAAGTCAAAAATCCGTTTTTAAGAATTTGGATTCAAAGAAACCTTGAAATAATGAAAAAAAAGATAAACTTTCTTTGATTTATAATATTAAAACTCATTGTCTCAAACACTTGCTTCCTATGCACTTAAAAATTAGTTTGATTGAAAATTAGTTTGATTGGTACAATGTTGATAATATCTGCATATGATAGATACGTAAGCTTATACTTTTCAATTATCTAACGTTGTATACAAAAATGTCAAATTGGATATTCAGATTCAACAATGCATGCTTCTATCTTAAATACAAATTTACCCTTTGAAACTCTTAATTTAGTGTTAAAAGTTTAGTTTATTGTTTTCTGAAAACACATTCATAATAAATAACATCTTCATTCATAATGAAATTCTTCATTGTGTTGTTCATATCTAAATAATTTAGTTATAATAATGAATGCAATACTCTAAATAACAATATAATAACATCCTATTGAGCTCAAAGTTCAAAAATGAAATTTTATATAAAAAAAGAAATACTAACTTGTAACATTTTCTACAGCTATATAACTCTTTAGTTTTTACTTAACTTGTCATGTGAGCAATACATGATCTGACATATTAGTTAAGTGTAATTTATTTCTAAACAAATTAACCTCAATGCATTCATGTAGTTTTGAGATATTACTACTAATCAGGATTGTTTCAAAGCAACAAGTGTTGTTGTATTAATGTAGTTTGAATGCTTTTGCAGTTCACTTTGTCAGAATTAAATTTGATATAAAATTAGATAAATTAAATGAAATTCTGACAAACTGAACTCTAAAAAAATAAAACTGCACTAATTCAGTAATCATTGTTGTTTTGCAACAGTTTTGAGCTAAATATATCAAATCATATATATATATATATATATATATA
>Ga0214542_1007900_pt1 | contig 18128 bp, 12 predicted proteins | sample CNSS1metaG_FD_160096 | JGI IMG/M metagenome (GOLD analysis project Ga0214542, IMG submission 160096) | Root nodule microbial communities from cowpea collected in UCLA plant growth center, Los Angeles, California, USA - CNSS1 | ecosystem: Host-associated > Plants > Roots > Nodule | place: USA...
TGAAGGCTGAAAGATTGTGAACCAGTTAGATCAAGCACACAAAAATGGCATTAGACAAAGTTTGTATCCTCGTATTAAATCTAGCAAATTAAATGAGTGATGGCTAGATTACAAAAACATGAAGACAAGAAAATTAATAAACCTCATTCAGGAGCACTTATCTTCAAAATAAAAGATCAATAACAAGAAAAAATACAACAAAATTGTTTAACTAATTTAAATGTTTACCTATCTGGGAAACAAAAAACATAACTACCCCTTTTAGGACAGGTTTGGTTCTGAGAAGAATTGGACACCATTTGAGTAAATTAAGCAGTAGTACTACCGACTATTAGTGCTATATGATCGATGTTTGTTTTAATTGTTCTGACACGGCTATGATTATTTTCTTTTTTAAATTTATTTGTAATTCTCAGAGGTTACACTGGTTTGTAACCATAAGTAACTGTCCATAGCTGCCCTGTAACTCCATTTTTGTTTTCTATAAGTTCTGCTGGCAGAACAGAACTGAATACATGGTTTTTCTTATCAATAATATACAGTATAAACATTAAACAGTGGTGCCTTCACTTATTATTCTCATCTTTCTCGTTCAAAACTCTATTATGGTATCAAGAGCTGGTTGATGATCCACAATGGGCTCTCCCAGTTCCACTTCCCACCCAACTCCCTCCCAGTTTTTTTCAATCTCTGTCGCCGAAAAACTTGATGACTCTAATTATCTTCATTGGAAGCAACAAGTTGAACCTTTCATCAAGGCTCACAAACTCCATCGGTCCGTTTCCTTAATGATGATGATCACAAATATAGAACAGTTAATCCTGCCCATGAAGAATGGGAAGCCCATGACCAAATTTTGCTTGCGCGGTTGCAATCTACCATCACCAAGGGTGTTTTATCTCGTGTTCTTGATGTTGTTCACTCCTATCAAGTATGGGAGCATATTCATGATTATTTCTTTACCCAAACAAAAGCATATGCGTGTCAACTTCGTACTTATCTTCAAAATCAGTGTCTTGTCAACAAGTCCATGCATGACTTCGTAAGTCACATCAAGTCCATTGTTAATGAATTGGCTGGCATTGGTTATCCAATTCAACCTACTAAATATGTTGATGCTATTCTTGAAAGTCTTCCGCCAAACTATGATGTTGTCATTTCAATTATTGAGAGTAAGTTTGAAACTCCTCCCATTATAGGTGGAGGCTCTTCTTCTTACTCATGAAGCCCGCACTTAAAGACACCAAAAATCCCTTTCCTCCTTCCCTCAATTACTCATCAATTTCTGCTCTATCCAATTATTCTAGTTTTCGAGCTCTTCCCTCCCCTCACGGCAACAATTCTACCTCATTCTCTGTCTGTGGTGATGCTCGACACTTTCATGGTCGTGGTCATAGCCGTGGTGGTCACTTTGCTAATTTCCAATGCTAGATTTGCCTCAAATATGGTCACACCGCTAATTTCTACCATTTCCGTGTTGATCCTTCTTTTCAGCCACACTAATACTTGATCCTTTATGATCCAGCCACCAATCAACCTATACACCTTCCTCCCCCATCCACCACTCCTTTGTCTTCAGCAACTACTGCTCTTGCCCCCACTCGGTCTACCTCCACTCTTCCCGGTGCCATGCTTGCTTCTTCCTCCACTCTGAGAACACCACTCCTTGGATCCCTGATTTAGGAGCCTCTTTTCATGTTATTGGTGACTCCCAAAATATTCAACATTTTGATAGTCTTGATCACATTTATGTTGGCAATGGTGAAGGTTTGAACGTTTTTGCATCTAGTTCCATTTCTCTATGTCATCCTACCTGCTCAGCTTGTATTTTTAATCATCATCACTTATTCCTTGTTCCATCTATCACCAAAAATCTCCTTAGTATTCGTCAATTTGCTCTTGATAATGGTGTTTATTTTGAATTTTTTCCTCACTATTGTACTGTCAAATCATAGGACAACCATGAAATCCTTCTCCAAGATGTTCCCGGTGTTGATGGCTTATATTACTTCCCTAATCTTCAAATTCACAATCGTTTTGCCCCTCTCTCATCCAATCTTTCCACCCCTTTGTTGATGTTGTGTCTTCTGCAACTACTCCATCTCCCTCGAAGTCTCTCACTTTATGGCATTCTAGATTAGGCCATCCTAATGTCAATGTATTAAAACTTGTAATGACTCAACATAATGTTCCTTTTCATTATACAAAATAGGAATTTTGTTCATCTTGTTGTGATGGCAAGTCTCATCGTTTACCTTCCACTTCTACTATTTACACACAACCACTTCAATTAACTTTTAGTGACATGTGGGGACCATCCCATGTCCCCCTCTACTACTGGGTAACTGTACTATATCTCCTTTGTCAATGCCTTTTCTAGGTTTACGTGGCTTTATCCTTCTAAATTAAAATCTAAAGCCCACTCTGTTTTTAAAAACTTTAAATCTCATGTTGAACTTTAGTTTGATACTAAAATAAAAATTATTCAAACTGATTGGGATGGTGAGTTTAGATTTTTTAAATCCTTTCTTGTTAAGAAATGGACTTTAAGCCTAACTCAACCCCATAAAATCAGCTAATAAGGTGAAGTTTGCATCCACTTATATACTATGAAATCGCCTTATCTCTAGCCAATGTGGAACTTCCAACACACACAACTCGTATTGAGGTATATACATCTCGAACGTGGGACTAGACATTAATGGATGGTCCGATAACGGGTGGAACAACATGCCCAACAAACAACAAACTTCCTGATAGTGGACGGCACAATAGGTGTTATAGAATTAAAGATGTTCTTAGAAGCTAGTACCCTAGAAGAAATTAAGAAAAACTCGGACAAAGTATTTATGGTCACGATCCTTCATGCAATAAATCCAAATTTCGGTAATATTAGAGATCAAATCATAACAAGTCAAGAAGCTTCAACTATGGAAAGCTTAACAACACAACTTTTGTGTTCCGGTTGTTAAAGCTAGAAATTTTCAAGAATCTATTAAATCCTCTACCTTGATATCTACACATTAAAGAGGGGATCATTGTTTTAGAGGTGGACATGGTGGTAGAGGACATCCTCAACGCACATATTGTAAAATAATGTGTTGTACTCAAGAAAACTGCTCATCTCTCCATGTTGATCCTGACAAGACAAACAATATCTCAAAATCTGAAGTTTTTGAACCAAAGTTTTCCTATGAAGGATATCAAGAATGTTTGAGGTCGAAATCTATCCAATATCCTAGCACAATCACAATTAATGGATAGTCAAAGTCCATGAATAATTTACTCAAGTGCTTCTAATCACAATTATGCAATACCTCTGTTCATTTTCCATTTTTATCCTAAAATTCTTCATGACAATCTTAGCCAATGGATATAACGTTGCTTCTCAAAGAATTGGTAAAGTTTCCTTTTCTCCTTCCTTAAACTTAAAATTTGTTCTCAATGTTCTTGCATGTTCCTTCAATCATATTTCTTTAAGTCAATTGAGTCACTAAATTGTTCAATAACATTGCGTGTCAATTCTTTCGTTTACAAGAACGTGGCACAAGTCAACAAATTGTAAATAGACATGAATCCAAAGGCTTATACTACTTTGGAACTAGTTCACCATGTGTATTGTTTTGATCCCTATCTCCTTAGCATTTATACTATCGCTTAGGTCATTCACGCTTGTCAAAATTAAACAAAATAGTTCCCAAACTTAGTAGACTTCAAGCCTTATATGTCATTTATATGAAGATAATGGGAATACCTCAAAATGGTTCCCAAACTTAGTAGACTTCAATCTTTTCTTCCCATTTCTTTACAAGAAGTTCATTTAGTATAACAACCTGGGCCATTTATTTGCATTCTAAGATACCTCAGAAAGACTCTGGACAATGTCTTTTATATGAATATATATGAAGATAAAGGGAATACCCAAATCTGAAAGTACTATGATTTTAATTGGGTAGAATCAAGTATAGGCGAATGCTCTACTACATGATATTGTGTTTTTATTGGAGGAAATATTATTTCCTAGAAAAGCAAGTGTTGGAGATTCCAACTTACAACCAAATTATAAAATATAGGTGGGTCCAAAACTCATCTTATTAGGTCAGTTTTGAGATGTTGAGTTAGACTTAAATTTCACTTTCTTAGAATGGTATCAAAATCATTTAAAACCTATTAAAGTCAAGTTTGTTGAGCTTATCATATCACATGCTATTGGTTCCCCCTATAGGTGTGTTCAAACCTCATCTTACCAAGTCATTTTTGAAGCTAGATTTAAATTACAGTTCTTAAAATAGTTACAAGGTTATTCAGAACCTATCCTAGTTAAATTAGTTGGGCTTATAGTGATCCCTACTATTGGGTTACCCCTAGTCCCACACTTGAGACATTCAGTGCTCAACGTGAGGAGGTATGATGGATAACCCACGTCGAGTAGAAATATGCAAAATTATGGCATATATATACAATCATACATGCATACACACACATATATAAATATATATATATATATATAGGTCTTGTGCAAAGCTCACCTCACGAAGTTGGTTTGTGAGGTTGAATTGGCCTTAAACTCTCCTTTCTTAAGTGGTTGCCCAATTAACTACAAAAGCTTAATATAGGACAATGGCCCCTCTCACTTGTGAACTTGTGTGGGTAAGTCAGTTTCTCCAATAACTATAATTGTGAGATTCAGCAAATGAAGTTGTATTAAGATAATCAAACAACTCTCCACATTGTTTTCAATCCTATGTTCCATGAGAAGTCCAAATGCATGGAAATTGACTATCATTGTATTCAAGAAAAGTTGTTGTCCAAGGAATTGTGTATTGATTTTGTCGAATCCAACAATCAACTTGTAAATGTGTTAATAAAATCCTTGAGGGCCTTGAAGTTAATTTATTTGTTCCAAGCTCAACACATACAATTTGTATGCTCTAACTTGAGGGAGAGTGTTAGAATAGGCTTGAAATAATAAGCTTTATTAAAAAGTTGTTTTGAGTAGTACTTATATGTACCTAGGGTCCTAGAGGTGCCTTTACATATTTTCCCCTTTTTCTCTATCTCATTTTATCTTACATTAATATTCAATTTCTAATAAACGAGTAAAAGCTCTCTAAAATATATTCTCCTCAATTTTTATTTTTCTCAACTCATAAAGAAAGATTGAAAAAATAAATAAAAACAAAATAAACTCTCAAAGGCAAATGGCCTATTTATAGTTATTTTAAATCGAACATATAGGTAAAAAAGATTAAAACCAAATCATATCATTAAAACCACTACTACACCCTTTATTAGTAGCTAACCCATACAAGCTAGATAGACATACAAAAAGATGAAGAATGACACTCTTATTCTCGTTGTCAACAATACCTTGCTTTTCCGCATTTTCAAGCAGTTTAAACAGACAAGGCTCAGCATCCGTTTCAACTCAGTAATATGACTAGGATGATAAATTGGAATTGGTAGCTCAATATATCCAAAGTGACCTGAAAAGTAACATCAAATTTCTTAATTTGCATTTCATCTTTTTACCATTTAAAAAGGCAGTACAGAAAAAGAGCAAACCTTCACATTTTCCTGCTTCAGAAGTACCACAAGATTCACATCTGCCAAATTCAAGGGGTAGACCAAGGAAGGGATTTGACAGCTGACTAGCATGACTAATTGAAGAGTCACTGATCGATGCTGTACTCTATCAAGGCAAAAGTAGACAATTTACCGCCAAAGAGATCAAAGCTAATCAAAGACCATAACCCTTTTATATTAAAAAAATTGATTCAATTTTCCAAAGAGAACTTTTTATTTAAAACAGTGCTAAAGATCATAATTTTTAAAAAAGTGTGTGTGTGTGTGTGTAAGCTAACGTCACAAAGACCTCAACTGAAAAATTGAATGTGTTTTGAGCTTACAATTTCCTGGCGTGTAGCCATACCAAATTTGACTCCAATAACCACCCCATCTAAAAGACTTGAGGGAGGACTATCTTCCATTACTTTTGCAGTCAATTACAGTGCCTGATGATAGAAACCTCAAAGTTACAGTCATTACTTGTAAACCATAGAAATCTTTACCAGAATTACAGAGGAAGAGTAATTAAACAATAAACGAAATAGAAAAATAATAGAAAGAAAACCCAACATAACTTCAAAGAAACACTATAGCATGTGTTCCCTTTACAACCACTCTCCTAATCTAGGTCGTAAAACAGGTATATGGATACCGCCTAGAATGAAAACATCAGGCATGTCAATAACAACTGATCACCATGAATGTCCTAAGGGATTACTAGATAACACAATTTTCTTAGCAAAATTAGATATTTGAAATAACAACTTGTCGATCAATCTATCAAAGATGAGATGTTTTCATTCTTACTAAGAAGTTCTATGGCCTTAAGAGTACTCCCATGTAAAAACAATCAATTATGTCAAAGCCAATCCTCAACCAATTCACATCAGAGCACTCGTAAAACAGATAGATCACACTAAATTGTGTGTCTAAACACCAAGGCCTGTCTATAACCTATACTAGGAAGTGTTTTATAAGTTAAAATTACAATTACAACCACAACTACAGCAGTAATTATAATTAGCATCCCTACAAAAGTACTTATTAGTGTGATATCATTAAATAGCTCTACATACATATAAATCCACCTCCACTTCACCAAAGAACACAGTTAGCTAAGAATTCCACTAAATCCATGCAAGCTTAAAATCATCTAAACCAACCAAAATCATCCGTCTTAAAAAATTAAAATATCTAACACAACTCCTTGATCAGGTTAAAAAAACTCCCACCGGCCACCAATTCGTTCTCATCCACTAATACAGAACTTGTTTTTCACCAAAAAAGAAAGTCTAATCAGCTCCCATTTCAACATGAAAGATAAACAACAAAATTTAACAAAAACAAGTGGTTCATGACAGATTCAAATATCAATAGAAGCAAAACCAATCAATAAATAAAACACGAGAGAGAACTAACAGTACACATAATGCTCCCTGGAACATGCAAACTAAAACCCAACCACAATCACAACAAACACAAGCACAAAAATAAAACAAAAATAAAAGCAAAAGTTAAAACAAGACAAAATCATGACCTTCTTCTTGGAACAGCTTCTTAACTCATAAACGAAACAAACTCAGTTCAATTCCAGCATCTCGCGCAGCTAAACGCAAAACCTTAAACCCTAGAATATGCAAGGACACCTGTAAACTAAAGAACAAAAAGCAAATAACACAATCGACGCCGAAAACATCAAAGAGAACGAAACGCATTGCATGAGACTAAAATGCAGCCTAGCAGAAACACAAAACCATAGTACCTCGTCGCGTGAAAAATCGATCTCTCAGAGAGAGAGAGAGAGGGGGTTTCAAAAGAGAAAAGAAAATAAAGAACAAAGGAAAAGAGAAAACTGAGATGAAAGGAGAGAGAGAGAGTGAGAGTGAGACTGTGAAATGAAATAAGCATGACACTAGTTTTAATTTCTCTCTTTCAACAAATACTTCTTACTTTAATTTATTTTTATTTTATATTTATTAAATTTAATTATTTTTTCAATTAATAACTTGATTTTGTTTTAGTACTAACTTAAGTTGCGCGAAAATGCACATTAGAAAGTTTTATTTTTTTTCGGAAATAGAGAGTCTCTTTTTGCGCTGAAAAGACAGAAAGTGTTGGAAACTGGATTTCGGGGTTTTGACCTGAAATGACATATTTACCCGTGTTGACTCATTTCTTCTGATTTTAGTTGAATGTAAATTTGTGGTATTATTGGAATTTCCTCCCTGTTTGTTAAAGTGAACACACAAAATTTGCATGCGGACCATCACAGGCACAGCTCAGTCATTTCGTTCATAAATGAAACTAACCGTGGTTAAGGAGAATTCACCGGAGTTAATTAAAGTAGTTAGTGACTATATTTTAACCAAACAAATGGTTTCAGGGTGGGATTTTACTTTACAAATGAGGTATGGTATAAAAGTGACATCCACCATTCATAAGAATAAGTTAATTAGTAACTATTGGATTAGTTTACAAGTAAGTTTCACTAATATTAGAATTTTTACTACAATATTTTCAAATAGTTTATTTTATCATTTTTTAATTTAATTTTCTTTGGATATTAATTTTAATATTTTTTAATTTATTTCAATTTTATAGAAATAGTTAATTACTATAATAATTTCAATATTTAACATTTATTATCTTTTTTTTAACATTTTATGTAGTTTAAAATAAATAAATATATATATATATAATTATAAATTATAAATTGATGTTTCATTACATGATATTAAATAAAGTTTGTAAAAAAATAATATAACAATAATTTAAATTAAAAAAATAAATTAAATAAAAGTATTGATAATTTTTTATAAGAATTTAATTAATTTTAAAAATTATATATAATTATAATTAGATAATAATAACTAATATATATAAATAAATTTAATTTATATAATAAAACATACATATCAATATTATTGCATGTCATTTTTATAACATATTAATAAAACATTGAATGTATTGCAGGTAATTAATAGATCAATTATTTATTCACTCTTATTGGTTATTTATTTATTTTTTTTCTAAACGGACGCTTGGAGAATATAGAAAGAAATAAGTATTTAAATTACGTTTGACTTTGATTTCTAGATGTGAGATTTATTGGGTGTATCGGATCAACTTGTACTCACATAAACAAAATTATATATCTCTTATAGAACCAAGCACAATGACACCCAAACTTATGTGTGTGTGAGTTGAGAAAACAATTTGTAAACATTGGATATGCTAAAAACCTTTGAAAAGTTTTTATGTTTAAACTTTATTGGTTCAACAACCAAAAAAAGAGAGAAATTGTTAAAGAAAATATCCATATACATAACTTTACTTAAGTAATCTTGTAATTTTGGTTAAGTATTTTATAACAAAGTATTAAAATAAAAATATATCGTTAACTATCAGATCTCGACAAATGCGATTGTTTACGTTTATCAAAAAAGACATAAAGAGAATCTTGCAATAAATGTAAATGTTAGAAGATCTCTCACAGAGTGTGTAAAGTTATTTTATGCCAACAGTTTAGGACAAATTATCACCTTTGTTTTAGTTTGTTCGCCTTGTACAATATTGACATTTTACTAAAGATCACATCAAAAAAATTCTACCTAGGTATGATGAGTTGTTTTAACCATTAATATGTTATTTTAAGTTAAAGTTATCAAAATGGATTAGAATTCGTGGACCAAACCGATCTATTATGGATTTAGGTTAAGTTTGGTTGAATTTTTTTTACGAATTTTAATATGGATTAATTTTTTATCCGGTCTACAAAGAATCTGGCTCACCTGAATTGAATTTATGGTGAACCGGGTTAGCTCACCAATCCACCCACAGATAAAGGATTACACTTTTTTTTTATTTGGATTGGGTTGGACTGTTTTGTTTTTATGATTTTGGTTTGTATTTTGGATTAAACATTATTTTGGATTGTATATGAATTATATTGAAGTTTATTTAAATTTTAATCATAATTACAATTTAATTTTTTTTGGGACCAAAGAAAAAAATTATATATTTTTAATTATGTTTAACCCACCAATTCATAGTGGACTGGGTCAGGTTCGAATTTGTTTGATTCGCTAATAAATAAGTTGAGTTGAATTTGTTCACTAAGTGACCAACTCTTAATGGGTAAGGCCAGATGACTTGTTTTGACAACTCTACATCAAGGAAAAGTTTTACAATTAATGTTACATAAAAACATTTAATGCAATATTCAATAACATAAATAATTGAAGACAAATAATTTCTCAATATTTAACAATAACTAGAAAATGAATTGCAACAAGTATCTTTCCAAACTCTTTATAAAAAGAAAATAGTCTTGAAGAATAAATGATTTATCAAACATGATCCTACAACTGCTCAAGTAAAAAGTTTGAAAACCTAGCATGTTAATAGAACACTAAAGTGTTCTTTAACAACAACCTAAGAGAGTGAACCTTATATTGTATGCGATGAATACAAAATTCAATCATCTTTAGAAAACTTATTCTTACTTTTCGTCAACTATAATTTAGTTTCAAATGATATTTGACCAAATGTGATTAATTGATCTTTAACTAAAATCATTCATTAAAATCAGCTTTTATAAAACCTTGTTAGACGTTAGAATTCTAGGAAGATGACCTCCATTTGTTAAACCTAGCAAAAATTGTTTTCATTGGTAAAATAAATAAAAAACAAGTTGTGATAATTTTTAATTTATTAAAATAAAAACATGATAAAAATATGTTAGCACAATTGGGTAGAGCTTGTTGGAATGGGAGGTATTAATTGAACTTTAACTAAAATTATTCGTTAAAATCAGCTTTTAAAATCTCGTTAGACGTTAGACATTCTAGGAAGATAACCTCCATTTGTAAAACGTGTGAAAAATAGTTTTCATTGGTAAAATGAATAAAAAACGGTTTAGGATAATTTTTAATTTAATAAAATAAAAACATGATAAAAAATGATGCTGTAGCATAATTGGCTAAAGCTTATTGGAATGGGAAGTATTAGGTTCAATTTCTTCTTAAAAGCACTTTTATGTTTTATTTAAATTTTAACAATTTGATGGGATCTTAATTGTTTTTCTCGTGTATGTGAAATTGTATTCATATTACCGTCATCTTTGGGTGCAAAAACATTTTTTATTGAGGAATGTATGGAATTGAAATTTATGTGATTTTGATGGGTTTGGTGTGAGGAAAACTAAAGGAGTATTGTTATAATTTGAAAATGTGGTGTGCAATGTTTTATATATGATTTCTAAATGTTATAACTTGTGCTTTATGCAACTAAACAACTAAAGTATAAGCAAATTCATAAGAAATATGTAAACGGTATGAGATAGATCATTTAATGGACATATGAATAATATGAATAATGCTAACAAGTTGATTTGGAAACTTTCTACATCTTATACTTTACGTCATATATTTTACATTTTACATTTTTCTAATACTAGGAGGAGAAAAAAGATTATTTATTTACTTTTACTTCTTTCTTAGGTACTTATTACTAATCTTCGGCCAATATGAGAAACAAGTTAATGAGAGGGTTGACATGAACCATTTAAGGTATACAAAAAGTGAACACCATGATTTCTTGTATAAAAATGGATATGTTTAGAGTCGAGACAAAAGTAAGAACAATTTTTCTTGATGCATGTAAAATCATGGAGTTGTTGACAACATTTGTCGACAACATTTGTCTACTAGACATTTTATGAGAAAATGGCCAAAATGTCCAAAAAAAAGAAAAAGAGTTTTACATGCTCAACATATCCATCTAATTAAAGTGTGATTTTCAAAATTTGTTTGTCATATATACAATAATAAAACAAGGAAGTAAGACAAATATCATATAAAACCACAACATATCCAAATAAAATAAAAAGAAAGAAAACTCTTTTAAATCCATCAACATTATTTTTATCACACTTTATAAAAACTTAGGTTAATTTTGTAATGATTAATTGGAATAAATGAGTTTCACCATGGTCAATAGAATAACTTAAAAACATCTCAACTATAATAATCAAATTTTTATTTATCATAAATTTGATTGTTTCACAATAATAATAATAATAATAATAATAATTATTATTATATTTATTTGCTATAAAATAATATATATTTGACACAAAACAATATAATTGAATATATAAATAAATAAATAGTGAAAAAAATTAGATAATAGATTTCAGATGAAAAATATACATTTTTTTAATACTCAATTAAAAATATTAATTAAAACCCAATTAAAAATACTCAAAATTTTCATGAATTTTACATTTATTAAACCCATAAAAATAATTTATTTTATCACTCTTCCATTAATAACTATGAAAATAAGTTCGAATCTAACTCGTGTTTCAAATTAATGAGAATTTTACAATCTTAATCAATAAAAAAATATCTTAATTTTTTCTTTTAATATAGTTATTATAAATTTTAAATAAACTTGTTGTACGTAACGAATATGATTTAATAATAACATAAAACACTTTTACTTTGTTGGTTAACGCACTCTAATAAATTAAATTGTAAATCTCTACCACAATAAATAGTTTGTCATAAATTTTACATTTATATATTCTTCTTTTTGTTATAATTTGGATGATATATATATATATATATATATATATATATATATATATAGTTTTATAAACGAATTTGCTTTGCAAATAAGATGTGATAAAATTTTCACTTTAATCGAAAATGTATATATTTATTTTTTGTTCGGGAAAAGTTGGATCTCTTAGCACCTTTTCCCTAATAATACAGTTTACTAATGGAATGCTATAAACTTATGTCTGATATGAATGCATTGTTATGAAGATATATAAAACAATGCTTAATGTTAAATTAAACAATGTGTTATTATGTTATTAATAAACCAAGGTATTGTTAGTCACACTCACTATATATTGAAGACTAAATAACACCCACAGAGGCTTTTCTGCCTCACATAAACCAACATAAACACAATCAAGTTGGAATCAGACCAACATAAACATAATCAAGTTGAAATTTGTCCGATGTGTTACTTTATATGCTCATGGCTTGTGCAGGAAGAGGGAGTTTAGTTATGGCAGAAAACAAACATTGGCATATCATGAAGATTAGGAAGGGAACTTGAAGAGCTTGTAGATATGTTTTTTGTCCAGTGCATTAACCACATTGTGGAGACTGTTTTAGACTTGTCTGGTTTGGTTATCATTTTGGTAGAAGTATGAGAGATTTTAGTTTAGTGAAAAGTAATTGATAAGATCTTTTAACAAGGTTTTAAAGCATCTAGCAAATATTATCCTGCAAATGTGATGTGTTTTTTTTTTTTAGTTTAGTCCAAATTTTCCTCTTGACCAGAAGAAATTATGGAGTTTACAGAAGTACCATAGAGAAACCAGATACAAATCATTCAAAAAAAGCATCTATAAAAGACAACAAAGTGATACTTTGGTTTCAAGTTGAGGAGGGCACAGGCTGTGGTATGAACCTGTCTACAAAATCTACACAGAACCGTCCCTGTGGTGTAATAGTAAAATCGATTTAAGGAGAAATCAAAGGTTTTCTTTCTGTGTGATATAGGTATTCCCCCCAAGCAAGTGGGATTCTTTGTTTGATAGCTTTGAGTAAGCTGATCCATCAACTACTCTACTGTAAGGAATTTAAATTTTCAACAAAGACAAGAATAAAAATTTGCCTTTTATCTAGCAAATGATATTATTTCGAGATTGTCATTAAACTAAAATTAATATGAAACTTTTATCCAAAGGTAAACCTTTTGAATGCTATGGGGTCAAGATTTATGGAGTTCTGAAACCTTTACTCATTTCAGGAATGGAGGCATCAGAAACTTGGTGAGTAAGTCTTACCTTGATGTGTAAACTTTCATATAAGTAAAGCACACTTATCATTTGTAAATCATAATGAACGAGTCCACTGAAGCAAAAGGAAAATGCCTGCACTGCACAAATATGTGAACCATCGGTTAGGTTAAGAAAGCCTAATCATTCACCAAAATGTCGAGAGATATAGAAATGTTGAATGAAGAATTTGTTGATCATTCAGCTTAGGATTAGTGTTTAGAGACATGTTTCAATTTTAATGTGGACCTGCAGTTGTTCTCAATTTGCCGGTTTTTAGTAGGAATACAAGTTACTGAAAATAGTTATTTGAACAGTTTATCATAATCAATAAAGTTTTCAAACTCTTTGGTCTAAGCCTTTAATTATGTCTTCTTTAAAGCCTTTGAGACAGATGATTTTCCATTTGAATGATAATCAGTGTGTGCACCATCATCCTTTGAACAAAATTGCATCTTCATGCAGTTTCTTCCTTCGCTTCTCTATTTTTGCCCTTCTTTCCATCAGCATTCTGTTGTTGCAGTTCAGCCTTCTTCTGTGCTCGAATCATGGCACGCCTTGCTCGTGGCCTCATTTCCCGTACACTTCTCGGAGGCATCACATAAGGTTCAAGTGGCCGTTCACCAAATGGGTGCTCACTGCCAGGAAAAATCCTTAATTTTCGATCCCTGTCCTATATCCATTAAGAATAATGCAACTTAGAAATTCAGTTCTGGATCAAAATAAAATAAAAACAATTCAAAACCACAAGCTAATAAGGTGAATATCCTTTAGCAAAAGATACTTGATTCTTCATTTCGTAACATTTATGATAATGACCTGATGATTTTGTATACACTGATAATGTTTTCTGTCAATCCTAGTCTCTATTTCTGAAACCAAGTGTTAATAAAGTACTAAAAGCAATATTATTGGATTAATGATAAGTAGAAGGAGCAATTCATGAAGTAGTGAATAAGGGGTTTGGCGCCTAGTGCAACCAGTAGATCGAACATCAAAAGACAACAAAAATGGTCATGGGTTAAAAACTTTTTTATGCATTTCATTGCTAAACGTAATCTGTAAACACAATTGCAAAACCTTTCCTTCTAGTAAAACCTTTCCAATTACCCTGTTAAAAAAAGAAAACATTCATTCAAAGGAAAGTTTAATTATAACATTGATATGCTTTTTTCTTCACAATTTTTAAGGTTGAACACTTTTTTGTGTACTTCATTGGTAAAGGTAATATGTAAATACAATCGCAAAACCTTCTGGTTTAGTAAAACCTTTCTAATTACCCTGTCAAAAAAAAAATCATTCAAAGGAAAATTTAGTTATAACATTGATATACACCTCACAATTTTTCAAGGTTCACAGGTGCAAATTTCGATAGTGATGTTTTCTGAGAGATCACTTGCTCCTGTTTGGTTGACACGGAAATGATTCAATGAACTTTCAATTTCCATAGAGATATTTTTTATAAATCATGAGATGCACTTGGCAAATTAAATTTAAAAATGTTGCTCCAATGGATCTTTTCAGAAAACTATCGGCTTTTGTCCATCACAACAGCTACCTATCAATATCTTTTGGAAAGTACAGTGCTCCAATGAATTACTTCTGGGTGTTGACCTACCATTTCTAAAATGTCAAAGTACAGTGCTCAAGGGCTTTTTACTTTTTCTCAAATGGGATTCTAACAAGTAATATCCAAGCCAAACATGAAAATAACATCATTCACCCTGGTAATGAAATTCCTTAGTGAGCTTAAAATTCCAAGATCATTGGTGAACATATCACTTACATCACGTAGTTTGTTTCTGGGCAGCATACGCAGAACAGCTTTGCGAATGACTTCAGTAGGGTCTTTGGCCATTTGATCCTTTAGAGTCCTTTGCTTGAGGTGGCCAATATATCTACATACCATGACTTTATGTCAAAATAGAATGAACAAAACTGAAAACTAAGGAAGTCTAAGGAGCATAAGAAATCAAATGAACAATAGGAATGCAATAAACTAGGAAGAATTTCTTAAAAGATTGTCATCTTAACTACAAAAAAGGATTTAATTTATAGTATGACAGAAAACAATGCAAATAACTAATATATTCCAGAACTTCTAACTTATAGTACAAATGCATAGAACTTGCCCTGTATGCCAGTAGTAGACCTTTTCTGTTAGTTTTCTCCCAGTCACACAAACATCCTTTGCATTAAGAACAATGCACATATCTCCATCATCACGATTAGGGGTGTAAGTTGGTTTATCCTTTCCTTGGACTACAGTAGCTATTTGAGATGCTAACCTCCCAAGGACCTATTTCAAAGGAACATTCGTATTAGCAAAATATCAAATATGCAAATTGTTCAGTAGTCGACTGCACTACAAATGCCAATCAAAAAGTGTATAAGCTGAAAGCTTCGCTTCTAGCATTTGCTTATCGGTTGCAACTTATTAAGTGATAACAACCCCTGATAATTGAGACAAAATACATGATCCCTTCTTAGTTGGTTTTATAACTAGAAATTGCAAAAGATCTATATTCATTCTGGATGGTTATCAAATGAAACCTCCATGAAATTAACTTCTGAATCCGTTGATAACTCTTCAGAGGATTTGACTGTCAATCCTAGTCATACATGCCATGCAAGCCAATGTGAGAAAATAACCCAATTTCTCACATTTTATTTTGCAATGTGAAAACGCTAAAAATTATGCATATAAAATCACATAGGTTATGCTTGGATACTTAATTTTCTAATTATGGGTATATTGGAACAGGATGATATGAAATAAAACAGAACAAAATAACCATACAGTTGAATATATCATGGAATGGGAAAAATTGCAACCCAATAGGGATTTGGACAGAATTATAAGGAGAATGGATCATAATTTCCACCCAATTCTCTCATAAGGGGTAGAAATAGATGTATTTCCTATTCTAACAAACCAAACGATGACAATTGATGTGATTCTATTCCATTTAGTCCCATTCCATTCATTTCCAATCCATCAGTTCCAAACATAGCCAAAAATGAAACAACGACATTGAAGTGAGTTTCAAGTTCTAAAATCATAGACACTAGAAAATTGCTTTAACTTGACATCAAAATATCATGTCATGGCATGTAGTCACTCTATGTTAGCTTTGAAGGGAAGAAACACGAAAAGACTGCAAATCACCTGGCCTTTTGCATCGAAAACGCGCCATCGAAGACCTTCAAGATTAATGCGTCTAAGTCCAGCAGCAGCTCTCTGAGAATACAGTGAAAACAGCTATAAAAATTGAATTTGAAAATTAATGCCTATATTACAGACCAATTTAACCATTGAGGAAGTGGATCCCTTTTACGAAACACTAAGCAAAATTATATAGCACAAGAACCTAATTATACAGCTTCCAAAAATTTAATCACCTTCATGTTGCCGGTGAAAGCAGTTACCATCTTCATTTTTGCCTCAGTTTCTTTGATCAATCTTCCTCACAATTCAAATAATAAAATCTTCAACTCTGGACTCAAATACTGAGATAAAAAAAATGGACAGAAAGTAGTGTGAGAAAGGGATAAGAGTAAGGTATTCAAAATCGCGTTTCAACCCGTAAGACCTCGTGGCGACACTTCTCACGGCAATGTCACTTCTCGCGGCGGCGGTGACTCTCGCGGCGGTGGTGACTCTCGTGGTGGTGCCTGATGTATGGCGTTTTTCATGGGTTGAAATTGGGACCCGTTTTCTAACCTAACACTTTAGCCCATTTTCTTTAAAACATTTTAAAGCCCAATTACAAAATAGTGACTCTGCTATTACACCCAAAAAATAAAAAATGTGCTTCTTTTGAAAATCTATTATATATCTAAGAAATTTTTAGTATAGGTAATTTATTCAGGTAGACATTGTAACTAATTGACATCTGTCTCAAATTGAGGGTAATTTAGTTTTTTGGATTTTTTTTCCCGCTGAAAGCATTAAATGGCGATTGATGTTTGTTGACAGGTAGAGCCTTCTTCTTCAAGTCATTGCACTTGATCAAGGTATTTGATTTTTTTTCTTCTTCCATTATCTTTCTTCCTATCCTTCTTTTGCTTTCTTTCTTCTTCTTCAAGACCATTGTTTCTTCTTTTTTCTTCTTCATACCAACGTAAGTGTTTTAAATATTCTTTTGGTTGTTTATTTCTGTTGGTTGATTGTTGTTATTGAATGTTCACAGAAGTTTTGGGTGGTGGATATTTTTTTAATGCTTCATTTTTTTGGCTGATTGTTGTTGTTGCATGTTGACAAAAGTTTTGGTTGGTGTAGGTAATTTTTTCTTCTATTTCTTTTTTTTTTTGTCGTGGATATTTTTTAATGCTTCTTCTTTCTTCTTCATACCAGCCTAAGTTTTTTATTTTTTTGTTGGTCTTTTTTTTTTGTGATTGTTGTTGTTGTTGTTGTTGAAGGTTTACATAAGTTATGGATATTTTTTTCTTTTGTTTTTCTTCTTCTTCTTTGTCTTCTCTCTTTGTCGATCCTTTTTCTTTCTTCTTCTTCATATGAAGTTATATTTTTTTTAACTTCCTGTTTATTGTTTTTCATGCATAACAGAACCTTTGGTTCATCAAGGTTAGTTTTGTTGTTATTCTTCCTTTTTTTTTCTTCTTCTTCTCTGTGGATCCTTCTTCTTTCTTTTTCTTCATACTTTGTTTTTTTTTTTTACTTTGTGTTCTGTTTATTTTT
>Ga0214542_1007904_pt1 | contig 18120 bp, 18 predicted proteins | sample CNSS1metaG_FD_160096 | JGI IMG/M metagenome (GOLD analysis project Ga0214542, IMG submission 160096) | Root nodule microbial communities from cowpea collected in UCLA plant growth center, Los Angeles, California, USA - CNSS1 | ecosystem: Host-associated > Plants > Roots > Nodule | place: USA...
TATATACACTACACCTAGCCGGCCTAGCCATACATACCAACACTTCTCATCCTTTACTGTCATAGCTATACCGGCAAAGGCTGAGGGACTGGTGTACCACACCTAGCCAGCCTAGCCAAGTTATATCCATAAAGCTCGTCTACGTAACCACCAAGGACGCAAATAATAATAATCACCATGTATGAACGAATGATAGTACTCGACCCAGACCGCTAAAGAAGTAACCGGCCTAAGCCGCTAACTGAGAATAATTAAACACGAACTTAGCAACAACTTAGCATATTCAGGGCACTACCAGCAAGGCCCTTGGGCCCACCATATTCGAATTAAGGAGCCTGGATCATGACCCAAGCCCACCTATGGCCCAAGCAGGAGCCCAACCCATGACGTGGCAAGACATAATTAATAAATCTATAAATGAGCATGGACCCCAACAATTAAAGGTACGTATTCATTACTCTCCTAATTACGAGATTTGACTTTCTAAGAGGTTTTGCTGACTTGAGCATCAAAGTCTCTTCTGCAGGTAATCCCCCTCGGGTCCAAACCAATTCACACTGAGATATCCACATACGACATATACAAGCCGAGAGGAAGCCTACTAAGGAGATTGCGGACTGGGGTAAGGTAACACTTGTGTTTGACATCTTATTTGTTCTTTACAGGAACAATTGGCGCCCACTGTGGGACATGAGATAATACTTTACGGACCAACCCGCATTCTCTCGAAGATGGTTTCTACCCGTAGCAGAGCAAGAGTTAACAAGCAAGCTGAAGCAGGTCCTGCAGGACCTGCTAATATCACCCCGGACTTGGCCGCTATTCTAGACAGTCAAGGCAAGATGCAACAGGAGCTGGCAGACTTGAAGAAAAGCAGTGCTAATGAGATGGAGGCACTACGACAGGAGAACTCACGCCTAAGGCGAAAGATTAAGGTCGATCCCAATCAAAAGGGAAAGGCTAAGGAAACATCTGAGGCTGCAGGGTCCCTGGCTTTCCAGCCCACTAAAGAAGAAAGCGAGTACAATTCTACCCTGCACACCTTCACCATTACTCAACAAACTCCCATCCTTTCAACCCACCATACACACTTCCATCCCACCCTCCAGGAAATACTGCGGCTCCTACCCCCGCCGCCACCTTTCCCACCACCCACATCCCACCCTATAACATCCCTCACACCCTCCCTACCACCCATATCCCCCCTCACAACTTCACTTCAACCTTTCCCAGCCTCGTTCACCATCCCATCCCCTCTCACCCCTACCATCCACCCAACCTCGACGCCGCCATCCTTTTACCGATTTCATTGCCAACACCCCCTCCCTGCCCAATGGGAACCCTTCACACGGGAATGTTACACCGGTGAGACCGACCCAAACGAACACCTCAAGGTCTACATCACACACGTCGCCTTCTACACTTCCCATGATGTTGTTTTCTGCAAGGCCTTTCCTAGGACCCTCAAAGGCCCTGCCCTCGAATGGTTTACCACCCTTTCGCCATACTCCATCGATTGCTTTGACACCCTCTCCCACATGTTTACCATTCACTTCACCGGCAGCCGCCCACATCAAACTACAACAATCACACTTCTCGGCGTCAGACAAGAACAAGACGAGATGCTCCGGGCTTTCATTGACCGCTTCAGTAAGGCTGACCTTCGCACACCACACCTCAACCAAGAAATGATACTTCAGTACATGACACTCACTCTCAAACCCGGCCCCTACGCCAACAACGTCTACCTCCACCCACCCGCCTCCATGCATGAGTTGAAGCTCTGTGCCGCAGACTACGTCCGCATGGAGGAGATGCAAACTCTCCATACAAAATTCTGCAATGACTACACACCCTCCACAGCAACCCCCCTTCCACATCCTTTCCGGCTTGACCCGAGACTCCGTGAACCTCGACAACCTCGCTTCACCATATATGCCCCCCTAAATGTTCCTAGATCCCGTCTCCTTGATGAGGCCTTAAAGGCCGACCTCATCCCACTACCACGCAAGACGACCACTCCCCCCAACGCGGACATGACTAAATATTGCCGCTATCACCAAAACCACGGCCACACGATAGATGAATGTAAAGCACTCCAAGACAAGATTGAAGAATTGGTTCGTGCTGGCCATTTTCGCTGTTTCGTGCACATAGACGACCACCCTCCCCGATCTGATCACCCTCCTCGTTCTGACCACCGACGCACTCCCTACAATTCGATCATCCTCCTCGTTCTCGCCACGACAAACGTCCAAGCCAACCCGCTATTCGCGACCCCCAAACCGGCTCGCACCGATGTCACCCCTACCGACCCGCCCCTACACGACACTATTAACACCATCTCTGGTGGCTTTGTGAGTGGCAGATCCACCTCATCCTCCAGAAAGAGACACCTCCGCCATATACAATCCATCAACCACATTATCCATTCCCATCACAAACGTCGCATGCCCCCATAACCTTCACGGACGACAACTTCCATGGCCTTGATCACCAGCAAGATGACCCTATGGTCATCACCGTCGAGTTAGAAAACTACGCTGTCAAGAAAGTCCTCATTGACCAAGGCAGTTCCATTGACATCCTCTACTGGGAAATATACCAGAAACTCCAACTCCCCACCACCACCATGGCCCCATACGATGAGCCGATATATGGGTTCTCTAGGGAAAAGGTATCCACCCACGGCTACATCGACCTCCATACCGTTTTTCGCGATGGCGCTCAAACCAAGACGACTCCTATCCGATTCCTCGTCGTCGACGCGCCCACATCTTATAATGTCCTTCTCGACCGACCTTCACTCAACACCCTTGGCGCTGTCGTCTCCATACCTCACCTGGCCATGAAATTCCCATCCCCATCCGGCGACATCCTTACCATTCATGGCGACCAACAACTCGCACGCGAATGCTACATGGCCGGCCTACGCCCGCAGCTTCCCATTCTTCAAACCAATCATATTGAACGACCACCCGGCTCCGACATAGCCTTATCTGGCGATGATCTAGACCCCAGAGTAGGCCGGGATGCCCGCCTCAAGCTGGTCGAAGAAAGCATACCACTGGAGCTCCCTAATGGACACACCATCAAACTCGGCACTGGATTACAACCTGAACAATGCGACATCCTTACACCCACCCTCATCAACAACACAAACCTTTTCGCTTGGTCAGCTGCTGACTGACCCTCACGTCGCGTCCCACAAGCTATCCATTTACAAGGAGTACCGGTATGTCTCCCAGAAAAAACGCAAACTTAGCAAAGAACGACGATTAGCGGCCAAGGCCGAGGCCGACAAGTTGCTCAATGCAGGGTTTATCGAAGAAGCCCACTACACCACTTGGCTCTCCAACATGGTTTTAGTCAAGAAAGCTAATGGCAAGTGGCAGATGTGCGTCGATTACATGGATCTCAATAAAGCCTGTCCCAGAGATGCCTACCCCTTACCCAACATTGACCGACTTGTCGATGGTGGACCCGGTAACAAAGTTCTCAGTTTTCTTGATGCATACTCTGGTTATAACCAGATTCCCGTGGCCACATCCGACATGAACAAAATCGCCTTCATTACAGACGACGCCAACTACTTCTACAAGGTCATGCCATTCGACCTTAAAAACGCAGGAGCAACATATCAACGACTAATGGATAAGGTCTTCAGCCATATAATGGGCAAATGTGTCGAGGTATACGTTGACGATATGGTCGTCAAATCCCCAAGTCATCACCAGCATGCTCAAGACTTGTCTACCGTCTTCTCTGCTTTAAGACAATACAACCTCCGCTTCAACCCCGAAAAATGCGTCTTCGGCGTCGACCGTGGCAAATTCCTCGGATTCATGCTTACCCAACACGACATAGAGGCTAACCCTGAAAAATGCAATGCAATTATTAAGATGCGAAGCCCTAGTAGTGTCAAAGAAGTACAACGCCTCATAGGCCGACTAACCGCCATCTCCCGCTTCCTTCCCAAGTTAGCCGAAAAAACCCAACCCATCCTTCAACTACTCAAAAAATCGGCCAAGTTCACGTGGAATGACGATTGTGAACAAGTCTTTCAGAAACTAAAAGCAACCCTCACCTCACCATCCATCCTCCATAAGCTACACACCCATCAACCCCTACTCGTTTACATCATTGCCACGGATCCACTAGTGCATAATTTCCTTTTTACATCGCCTTATATGCCTCGGTTGGCCAAGAACCAAAGCATATAATGGCGTAGTGGCATTTTTGCAATTCCAGACAAGTTTTATGCCTCGGTTTAGAAAACACCCGAAGCAAAAGAGGTCTATAGGCTTCGGTTCACCCAAAACTGGTGCCAAAGGCAATAATATGCCTCGGTTCAAAAAGACCCGAAGCCGAAAAGGGATTGCATATACAAAACGTTAAAATGGCCAGCCTTAGGCCCAAATTCATTTCTTCATTCCTTTGCAGAAACCTTAAAGCCGCAGAATGTCTCTTCCACCAAGCTTCTTCTTCATCCTTCATACGGGAATGTCTCCCCCCAGCGGTGGGCATTGCTCCCCAACTCCACTTCCACCGTCAGCCCAAGCTCGCCAGAATTCGATGCTCCTCCTCGCCCTCCCATTTTACCGACAAAACCCTCATTTCCATCAAAGTCAACACTTCTCTTTCTCCTTGTCCTTCATTTCTATTCACCTTCTCCATAACATGCTTCTTCCATCTTCTTCTGTGCACGCAGGTGGAGTGCTTATTGGCCGCGACTGCGCAACGAGTTTGGTGAAACACAGAGAGGACGACGAGGGCGCGTGCGGGAGGGATCCACTCACGCGTCTATAGAAGTATGTCAGATCCATTGGCGTTCAGTTAGGAAATTTGAAATTCTGAGAATCGAAAATGGAAATTGGGGATTGGACTCGCAAATCTAAGTATGGTTGAAGACTAATTGAACTAACTACAAGAATTTGACACCGCTCTCCTTTCTCATTTCCTTTTCTTCCTTCTCTTTTTTTTTTTCTAACCATTTCTTTTCTTCCGTCTTCTTCTATTGCCTTCTATTGTGCCTTCTACTCACAATATTTTCTGAATTTAGATATTACTGTTAGTAGGGTCTTTTTCTTCACATTATTTGTCCTTCATTCATCTTGTTTCCAGGGGTAAAATCCAGTAAGCAGTATTGTGTTGTGATGGTTTGATATCCTCATTTTGGTGATTTTGTGTAGGTGATTGAGATTGGGTGGTGAGGTTTGTGAGGAACCATAATCGCTGATGGAAGGACGTATTCCAGAACCCGTATCGTTTCTGAATTTTTTTTTATTTTGAACGTCTTAGGCCTCGGTTGCATCTGAAACGAGGCAGTAATATAGAGATATGGCTTCGGTTCTCAGTAGAACCGAGGCATAAAATGAGTTTTCTGTCTCGGGTAGCACCCGAAGCCAAAAACTAACCCTTTTTGGCATCTGTCTTATATGCCTCGGTTCTAAAACCGGGATAGAATAACAAAAATAACCGCGGCCAAATACCCTTTCTGCACCGGTGATCACACCGTAAGTGTCGCGCTGGTTTAAGATGTCAATGGCACTCAACACGCTGTTTACTTCGTCAGCTGAATACTGCAAGACCCCAAAACCAGGTACCAGATGGTGTAAAAATTAGCCTTATCCCTTGTACACACAGCCCGACGCCTACGCCCCTATTTCCAAAATCATAACATCATCGTCAAAACCGACTATCCCATCCAGAAAATACTGCAGAAACGAGACCTCTATGAACCCCACGGTCGCATCAAAGCTCAATGCCTCCTAGACTTTGTCAACGATCTCCAGCGAACCCCTGAAGAGGACCAATGGACACTTTATGTTGATGGTTCGTCAAATTAAAAAGGGGCAGGTGCCGACATCGTCCTTGAAGGCCCCAACGATATCCTCATCGAAAAATCCTTTCACTTCGCCTTCAGAACGTCCAACAACCAAGCCGAATACGAAGCCATCCTCGCCAGCTTATCCCTCGCTCGCGAAGTTGGTGTCAAATCTCTCACGTGCAAAACTGATTCCAAGCTTACCGTGGGTCAACTAAATGACGAGTTCTAGATCAAAGACCCTACCCTCCTATAATACTATCACCTGGTCGGGACAATCATCCAATCCGCCTTTGAACAAGTCTGCATCCAACACATTCCCAGATCCAAAAATGTCAAAGTTGACATATTATCCAAACTAGCCAGCACCAAGCTAAAAAGCCGCCACCGATCACTATTACAGCAAACGCTATCCGCTCCTTCCATCACAAACACTTGTCATACCCTAACCCAACACCAAGCCGACAATTGGACAACTCCCTACATCTAATACCTCCAAACCGGTAACCCCCCACTTGACGCTGACAGAAGTTGCATAACTAAAGCCGCCAGATACACGATGATAGGCGATGACCTGTACAAACGAGGATACGACCAACCACTTCTTAAATGCGTCACTGCAGAACAAGCTCAGTACATCATTAAAGAGTTACATGAAGGCATATGGCCAGACGATTGGACAACGCCAAGGGCCGATGGCCAGAAGAATTAATGGAAGTGTTATGGGCCTACAGGTGTACCCCTCAATAAGCAACAAATGAATTCCTATTCAGCCTAGTATACTGCGTAGACGCCATGATACCAGTTGAAATTGGTGAACCATCTTTGCGCCAAGAACTATACGACGCAGTCCAAAATCATCAAAATATGAGCACCCACCTCGACCTCCTGCTTGAGTTAAGAGAAAAAGCCAAGATACAAAACTTAGCTGCCAAACAGCGAGCGACCAGAAAATATAATGCCAACCTATGCCCAAGATCGTTCGCAAAGGGAGACTTAGTTGGGAGAATGGCCAGCAGTGCAAGAAAGAAGGATGGCAAGTTCTTCGCCAATTGGGATGGCCCATACCGAATACGCGAAGATGCTGGAGGAGGAGCGTATAGACTTGAACAATTATCGGGGGAAGAAATACCCAATACATGGAATGTGTCCCATCTCAAGTTTTACTTTAGTTAAAAACATGTATTGTAGCATATACTTGTAACCCTGGGTGTACTATTTTCTCTCACTTGGTCTTTTTTCCCTAAGGAGGGTTTTGGCCAGGGAGGTTTTAACGAGGCACCCCAAATTTCATGAATAAAACAAAGGGTTCTTAACCTAACGATATATATATATATACATATATATACACGTGATGTAACTCATAAAGGATACAAATCAAATAGTTAATACAAATATATTTACATAAAGAGTAATGTAATTAACCATATTAATCATATTAGTATCAATCAGATAATCATATCAATCATATGAGTAAGTCTATATGAAATCAATGAACGACCATTAATTCATAATACTTCCCCTTAGGTGTCCATTGATAAGAGAATGTGCTTCGTTAAAACCTTACTAGGAAAACCCTTTGGGATAAAAACCTAGTGAAGAAAAAAAATACATCTTTTTATATAATATTGTTCTTTACATTTATTATTTCTCCCACTCATGTAAACTTACATAAGTTCTTCTTGGCAAAGACTTTCTAAATAGACCTGGTAGATTTTGACATGAACGAATCTTTTGGATATTTATATCATCCTTTCAATTGAACAATACACTATTGTCTTCATATATGGTTGTTAATTCCATCTTTGTCGAGGATAGCCACAAGTTTCTCGCACATGTTAAATTATAGACCTTAACCAAACACATTCATGACTTACCTCATGTCATAATAAAAAGTATGCATGATTAGACGATGTTGTTGCTATGGTTGGGTTCATATACCATCATGAAATAAGTGTGCTACCACATGTGAACAAATATCATGTTTGTGATCAACAATTGTGACATTGTGAGGATATGTAAAATAACATGCATCTGCATAACCTTTTAGGTTTGATTTTGAATCATTTGGATAAAATAAGCTCATATTCGTAGTTGAAGAACTATATCTTGGTTAACAAATTTACAGCAAATGCAATATCAAGTCGAGTATAATTAGCAAGATACATTAGTGTTCTTATGACACTAAGATATGGTACTTCTGGACCAAGAAGGTCTTTATCATTTTCTTGAGGTTTAAAAAGAGCCTCTATCAACGAATAACAACCTCATAACTATTGAAGTGCATAATAGATATGACTTGTTCATTTATAACCTTTTAAGCACCTTAATTATCTAAGCATGTTGATGTATAAAAACACCTTTATTTAAATACTCAATTTCTAATCTAAAACAAAACTTTGCCCTTCAAAGATCTTTCATCTCAAATTCTTTTTTTAACTAATCAATTGCCTTTGTGAGTGATGAGTTCAAATTTTTGCCCCCATTTAGTATTAAATTTGGGGATTTAATTGAATTTTAGTACTTAAAAGATTGATTTAATCAAGATTTGTGATTATTGGATTTATTGAGTTCGTAAGATAAAAATGGCATAAAAAGTGATTTTAGTTGCATAAAATATTATTGGATATTCTAACGTTTGTTAATGTAGTTGAAATTTTATTTGGGTCATTAAAAGTGTCGATTTGGAAATGTTCTAAGTTACAAGTTAAGTCCAAAATCTGTAAGTTCTGGAAAGAAATAATTGAGGAGCTAAATGTACCCCTAGTTTTAATCTTACACTCTCCTTCTTCAAGTGGACCACCCAAAAACCTGTTCTACACCATTGGTTTCTTCTAAGTTACACCTTCCTACCACTTAAACACAACTCAGCCGGATCAAGCCATGTGGCACTCCTAATCTTTCAAATGTGGCCAACCATATGATGAAACGTGTCACTATCCTTGCACACACATATGCACCAATCAGGGTGCGCCACATTATCATCTTCTTCTCTTACCACACAACAAGAAACCCTAGGCACAGAATGCCACCACCGCGATGCCAGCCTTCAATCTTCTCATTAGAGCACCACGAGCCACTACAATGCCACCACCGTGACCAACACAGTGTCTCCATCACCATCAAACACCAACGTCGACACCACTAGATCAGAGAAACAACTGCTTCAAACCTCCACGCACCTGCAACGTTCAACCTTGCAACCACTATGAAATGCACCAAAACTTGCATGAACCAAGCTCGTGTCCACCACTACGCCTGAAAACGACCATCATGTGTAGAACGACGCCACCACCGCAACGCAGTCATTGCTGCACCTATTCGAACCACCATGTTCATGTGGTAAAGCAAGACGTAGGCGACTTCAATCGCAACGGCCATGACAATAACTTTGTGAAACGTGAACTCGTCGCCATTATCTTGCACCAACAACCATTTAAGCCCATTCGGATGCAGATCCACGTCTGTTTGCGTCCAAGCATGGCCACCGCAAGAGCACTAAAGCATCACGTTCATGAGACTGCATCACCACGTAACTGTTCGAATCTTGCTACTCCACAATCGTTCGTGAACCTGCATATACAAAGCATGTCTGAAATTGTGTCATAATAGTTCGCATCAGCAGCGAAAATGTACCACACTGGATTCCATCAGCCACCTTATGAAAACTGTAATAGTCGTGAACCATGGAAGCAACACTTAGGAAACCCTAATTCCAGAGTGAGAGGATATGCTACGTGTTAGCCTCTATTAGCCAAAGATGGTCAAATAGTCAATTTTGGTCAATATTGCAAAAATGATCAAACAAGGGGGCATATAATTGAAAATTGGACAAAAATTAAGTTGCTAAATAATTAATTAAAGATTTTTAATTAATTAACTTCGATATATCTCTTAATTATTTAAGAAATATTATATCAAAAGATAAAAGATTTTAGCAATATAAAAAGATAAAGTCCAAGTCCAATCAAGACTTATATAAAGAGACCCAAGAGAGTAGAACAAGGACTTAAATTGAAATAATTTCTTTGTTTTCTTGATTATTGTGTTTACTTTCATTCATCTATGTCTTTTATCTCTGAATCACGTGAAAAGTAATAGTTTTACATCATAGCTAATTAGTTAGATGTTTTAATCTACAAGCATGTTAATCACATGAGTTAAAGGGTTTTTAACTTTAATTGAGAATTTACTTTGATTAAATTTAGAAACTTTCATGTAATTAAATGGGTTTTTGCTAATAATTGAAATGTACTTTCATTAGAGGTAAAAACTTTAATTAGAAATAATCAAGAATTTACTTTGGTTAATTAAATTTTTGCTTGATTTTAGAGGTAAGTCTTTTATTAATTTGTTTCTAAGTCTTTTATTAATTTGCTATTTCATTCTTAAATTATTTAAATTTTTGCATATCATCATATAGTTTTAATTGCATTATGATAGATTTCTTATAAGAGTCAAATATTAAAAATCAATTTCGTACTCGTTGGGATACGACTCAGGGTTAGCTTAACCCTATCTAGTTGGTTCACTATTAACCTGGCAATACTAAAGTTGCTAGAGTTAAGTAGTGTTAATTTGATCGCTTAACGATAGCGATATTGACGAGCTCATTAGGAGTTCAACAATGTTTATGCCATGTACATAAATAATAATTATGGCAAATTCATTTTCTAATATTTTCATATAAATACAATGACAACAAGGATCATTTCTATATCCTTCTTTTAACAAGTCCTCAATTAGACGGTTATACCACATACGTTCTGATTCCTTTAATCAATAAAAGGACTTGATTAATTTTATTGAATAACCCTCTTATTAATGGACACTCAAGGGGGAGTTTTATGAATTAATGGTCGTCCATTGATTTGATACATATACTCATATGATTGATGTGATTGATACTCATTCATATGATTAACTACTCTTTATGTAAATATTTATATTAACTATATGATTTCTATCCTTCAGTTACATCTTGTATCTATAAATATGACTCTTCGTATCAATAATAAGACACACATAAAAGTTACTCTCCATTTTGTCTTCTTCCTTTCTTTCTTTTCTATATTATTAGCTTTATTTTATAACACGTTATCAGCACGATGCTCCAAGAAATTGAGCGCTAGTGGAAGTATTTTTTCTCTAAGGACAATGTTTTGCGTGTCTTAATCCAGACTCTTTCTTATCCTTTCTTCATTTACAATTTTATCTTATATTCTTATTTTTGTTATAAGTATGGTTTGAATTTATCAATCTTCATCTTTGTCTTATTATTATTATTATTATTATTATTATGATTACTATTATTATTACTATTATTATGATTATTATTAATATTATTTTATGTGCTTTTTTAAATATGTCAAACCTTGCAAATTTTGAATTTGTGACCCTTGATATTACGAGGAAGAATTACTTATATTAGATATTGGATGTTGAAATATATTTAGACGCAATGGGTCTTGGTGATGCCATTAAAGAAATAAATAAAGCATCTGAGCAAGTAATTTGCTCTTGCAACAACAATATCATGAAAATAGATTTCACAAATATTATGAATTTATTTGATACCTTCTTGTGGCTGAACAATTGGTTCTGCTCCATTCCAAGAAGTGAATGCAACAACATTTGATTTATATTTTCATGGTCGTGATAGTGATTATCGACATGATTATAAAGGAAATTTCAAAGACACATTTTATTAGTAGAAGTGGAACAATAATGTGAAAAAGGGAAAATAAAAATGTGAAAAATAATGACAAATAATATGAGAATATAAGTTATCATTATGGTGGTAAAGACCATTGAAGTTGTACTTGTCGTACATAAAAGCATTTTAAAATATAAGGAAAAGAAAATAGAAACACACTCTGCTTATGAAGATGGTGATTCTGATTATGGCTATATGGGTGCTACTCATCTTGTTATTGTTATTTTCTTTAATAAACCAAATGGAAGGAAGCATTGATAACCTCATTGGTGATGAGAGTGTTAAAAAAATAGATTTTCTCATATTATGTTCTTAATTTTAAGATAATGCTTTATATTTGTTTCATGATTCATGTTTCTTATATATAAGTTTTTCTTGATCAATAAAATCATCTAAATGTTTTATTCTTCTTCGCCTTTTACGTAGTAATATCTAATATTGATATTTATGTTTATATGAAGAATGAATGTTGGCACTAACACTAATGATGAGGATATATGTCTTATTAATAGTGCAACAACTCATACAATTCTAAAAAGTAATAACTTTTTCTCTTGTTTGGTAATGCGAGAAGTCAATGTTAGCATTATTTCTAATACTACAAATATATTTGAAGGCTCTAGAAGAGCTACTATACTTGTACCAACAACTTTAATAGAAACTTATTAAGTTTCAAGAATATTTGTCTAAATGGATATCATATTGAGACAAACAATGAAGAAGACATGAAATATCTTTATATCACTATAATTAAGTTGAATAAAAAATTATGTGTATTGGAGAAATTATTAACCTTCTCTTACGGTTTACACATATATTAGTACAATTAAGATGCATGTCATGGAAAACGAGAAGTTTACGAATCAAAATCAATGCCTTTTTCGACATGAGCAATTGGATGGTTTTTACTACGGATATATTTCTACAATTAAAATGCATCTCATGGAAAACCAAAAGTTTATGAATCAAAATGAATTCCTTGTTTGGCATGATCAGTTGGGTCATCTTGAACTATATATTATGATGTAAAGAAAAAACAAGTTGAAAAACTCATGTGGACACACACTTAAGAGTAAAAAACAAAATTCTTTAGACCAATAAGTTCTCATGTACTGTATGTTCACAAAGGAAAGTTGACAATAAGACCATCACCTGAAAAATTAGAAATGAGTCAATCTAATTTTCAGAACGAGTATAGGGTGATATTCGTGGTCCAATACCCACCATGTGGATCATTTAGATATTTCATAGTTTTAATTGATGCATCAACTAGATGGTCACATATTTCATTATTATCAACTCGCAAATAGGTATTTGCAAAGTTATTAGCACAATTAAGAGCTTACTTCCTAGATTATCTGATTAAGAAATTATGTGTTGATAATACTGATGAAATTAGTTCTCATGCTTTTCATGAGCATTGTATATCAATTAGAGTTGAAATTGAACATCCAGTAGCACATGTTCATACTCAAAATGGACTTGTGGAATTATTAACAAAATGTCTAAAATTTGTTGCAAGATCATTGCTTATGAGAGCTAATCTTCCAATGACTACTTGAGGATATGCAATTTTGCATGTTGTAGTATTGATACACATCAAGCCAACAAGTTATCACAAATACTCTATTATTCAATTGGTTTTTAGTCAGTAACCTAATTTTTTCATTTAAGAATTTTTGGGTATGGTGTATATGTTCTAATTTCTCTACCAAAATGGACTATGATGGGTCCTCAAAGATGATTGAAAATATATGTTGGATATGATTCTCCCTTAATAATAAAATATCTTGAACTACCAACAAGAGACTTATTTAAAGTTTGATTTTTCGACAATCACTTTGATGAATAAGTTTTACCAACATTAGGGGGAGAAAGAAAACAATTGGAAAATGATATTGGTTGGAATGAATTATCATTATCTTGTCTTGATCCTTGTACAAAAGAATGTGAACTGTAAGTTCAAAGGATAATTCATTTACAAAATTAGTTAATCAATTACCAAATGTTCTTACTAACAAAAAAGGTAACCAAATCATATATATATATCAGCTACTAATGCTCCAATTATATTTAATATTAATTCATAACATTCCTGAAGCATGGTAGGTCGGTTGGTTCCAAACACAGGCTTGAAGCATGTTAGGCCTATTGGTTCCAAAGATAAAAACTTTCAATTGAGAAAATAAGATAAAATGCTAGATGACCTAATCGAAAAGGTGGAAATCCCAAAAGATTCATTTGACATAATTAATGATTTGGTTCTAGAAGAACTCAGGTACCTAAAATTTTTCAAAATGATGATATCTCAATAAATTATGTCATGAATCATATAATATGGAACCAAAATGAAGTTAACATTGACGAAATTTTTACATATAGTGATGAATGTTATGAATGACAATGAGGATCAATAACCAATGATCATTGAAGATTGTCGACAAAGAAATGATTGTCCAAAATGAAAATCTACAAAGAAACATAATTATATTTGCTTGCTAAATGAAAGGTTTTTGGACCTATAGTTTGCACACCCGAGGGTGTGAAACTCGTTGGGTACATATGAATTTTTGCACAAAAACAAAATAAGAATGATTAAATTGTGAGATACAAAGCACAGTTAATTGCTTAAGGTTTCTCACAACACCTAGTATTTATTTGTGAAAAGACATTCAGTGGTATTGGATGCAACAACAATGCAATAATTATCCTAGTTACACAACAAGGTCTGCATTTGCATCTAATGGATGATGTTACAACCTATTTGTATAGTTCTCTTGAGAATGATATTTATATGAAAATCCTTGAAGAATTTAATTTCCCCAACAAGGTAAATTCTAAAGAGGGTTATTCAATAAAATTGAACAAGTCCTCTTATTGATTAAAGCAATCAAGTCGTGTGTGCTATAATCGTCTTATTAAGTATTTGTTAAAAGAATGATATAGAAATGATTCTTTTTGTCCTTGTATTTATATGAAAATATTAAGGAATGAAATTGACATAATTATTATTTATGTAGATGACATAAACATCGTTGGAACTCCTAATGAGCTCACAAAGGAAATTGATTGCTTAAAGAAAGAATTTGAGATGAATGATCTTTGAAGGGCAAAGTTTTGTTTGAGATTAAAAATTGAGTATTTAAATAAAGGTGTTTTTATACATCAAGAGACTTATATAATTAAGGTGCTTAAAATGTTCTAAATGGACAAGTCACATCCATTATGCACTCCAATAGTTGTGAGGTTGTTAGATGTTGATAAAGGATCTTCTTAGAACTCAAGAAAATGATGAAGATCTTATTGATCTAGAAGTACCATATATTTGTCTCATAGGAAGACTAATGTATCTTACTAATTATACTCGACCTAATTTTGTGTTTGTTGTAAATTTGTTAAGCAAGATATAATTCTTCAACTACAAGAAGAAAATGGATTGCAGTGAAACATATACTTCGTTACGTTGAGGGATATTTGTTTACATGCGATAGCACAATGATTTCATGATGGTATATTAAATAAACCATAGTAACAACATTGTCTAATCATATAAAATCTTTTTGTTACATGAGGTAAGTTGTGAATGTGTTTGGTTAAGGTCTATAATTCAACATGTGCAAGAAACTTGTGCCTATCCTCAACAAAGATGGGATCAACAACTATATATAAAGAAATAGTGTATTGTTAAATACAAAGGATGACAGATATTCAAAAGATTCATTCATGTTAAAATTTGGCAGGTCTATTTATAAAGTTTTTGCCAAGAAAAACTTTTGAGCAAATGATTCACAAGTTTGGACTTCGTCATCATAATGATGTAAGTTTACATGAGGGGGGGAAATAAAATATGTGATGAACAATATTGTATTAAAGAATACAGAATGTTGTACTCCTTTTATTGCATTAGGCTTTTATCCCAAAGGATTTTTCTTAGTAAGGCTTTAATAAGACACATTCTTATCAATGGACACCAAGGAGGAGTGTTATTTATTAATGGTCGTCCATTGATTTGATAGAAGTACTCATATTATTGATATGATTGATACTCCTTCATATGATTAAATACTCTTTATGTAAACAGTTGTATTAACTATTTGATATGTATCCTTTAGGCTACATCTTGGATCTATAGATAGAATCCTTCCTATTAGTAATAAGACATATACAAAAATTACTCTTCACTTCATTATGCCTTATTTCTTTTCTTCTTCTTTCTATTATTAGTTTTATTTTATAACAATAAAATTATAAATAGCATATATTTATTAAAGTTAATAAAGATATATAATAAATATTAATAAATGTGTAATAAATACCAAATATTAAATAAGTAACATACGTAATTATATCTTAAATAAACTTAAAATCATAAGAAGAAACAAATAAGTATTATACATATTTTATGACTCTCCTAACTATATACATATTTTACTATTCATCTAAAACTGTTATTAACTTTTCATAAAATATTTTATACAGTATTATATATATATATATATATATATATATATATATATATATATAATTATAAAAATTAATATAGACATATAATAAACGCTAATAAATGCCATACAATAAGTAATAAATACTAAATATCAAATGTTGTGAATTAATTACTGTATAAAAAGTAACATACAATAGTTATTACATGTTAAATATATTTTTCAAATTTTATATAAAAGATTTAAAATCATAAACGAGAAGAAGTCAAATGAACATTCCACATCTTTTTATGGCATTCGAGATCTTATGTAGCTAGAGATGACAAATAAATATGTTCCTGTGGATATTGCCCGAACACATTCTTGTTGTGATGGAAAATCCACACCTTGACTGGATATAGATATGAGTATGGGGACTACCCGACTTCTCAATTGGGTATGGAGAAGTAAATATTTGCTTCGTCCTCGTTCCCACACCCCCCATAATACTCATCCTACCATATCCCTGTCCCTACTTAAATTCTTAAAACACTCATTCTATCAAGTGACCTTATAATATATATATCCATTGAATTTTGGTACGGAGATGATGATGAATTTTTTCTCTAGAGATGAGTATGAGTTAATTAAACTCGTCCCCATCCATTATCATTCTTATATGCAGTAAATGTTTTACTTCGTTATTCATTTAACAATGTTATTAACTTCATTTTGAGTATTTTAATGAATTTATTATGATTATTATATATATTTATATATTATTAAAATTATAAATGACATATAATTATTAAAAGTTAATAAAGATATATAATAAATGCTAATAACTGTCATATATTATATAATAAATAATAAATAATAAATATCAAAATATTAAATATTATATTAATTGCTACGTAAAAAGTAACGATAGTTATTATATTTAAAATATGTTGTTGACATTTAAAATCATAAATGAGAAGAAACCAAATGAGTATTATACATTTTTTTTATGACAGTTATGACTATATACATCATATGTTTGACTTTATTATTCATCTAAAAATGTTATTAATTTGACCTTGGATATTTCAATCTATTTATTATATATGTGCATGTGTGTGTGCATCAAACTATTGTGTTGGGTAATAGTTGTGAAAAAGATGATCCATATATTGTTGTTTGTTATGTATTTGTTAAATACTCATGTTACTTATAAAGTTGACGGAAATCCATCTATACTAAAGGAAGATTTGGAGTTGGAGAGAAAACTTGAGCTTATTAATAAGCCTCCTATTAAGAGTATTCATGTATGTCTCAACTTTCTGATATTTCATGATATGCTTCCATTAGTTGATACCACACTACATCGTTTAATAATTTCATTTGTATTGCTTTACTTTGAATCTGTAAGACAAAGATCGGACACATTGTTGATTGCATTGACATTTTGAAACAACCATCATTTGACCATCCTTTATTAAAGGGCCATAAGTTGCAGGTATATAATTAAAACCTCTAATTACAAAGAAATTTCACTTTCATTTTCTTTCCAATATTTGGGGTTAACTTTCAACACTTCTTTGCCAATGTTTCCATGCTCTCAAAATTGTTTCTTTATTTCTTTATTTTTAGAGAAAACCCAACTTTCAAAATGTGACTAGAGAGACAAGTCAGAAAACTTTAGGAACTAGACCCATATTTGGATTGGGTAAGGATGAATGTCCAATGGGGACTGTTCCTATATTGAGAACAACAAAAGAAGACCTTATTAGAGAAAAATCGTTACTTAACGATCATATATTGGTTCATGACCTTCCTGGTGTTCATGTAAGATATTTTTATTAAAGTAGTTTAAAATGTTGGTACTTTATTTTTTTTAAATTATATTCAATCTAATTTTTTCAATCTGGCTATTTATTAAAATATATTTAATTTTTCAGATTGCAGAAGTTTCCCTTAAACCAAATTATGGTCCTTATTACGGTGTCGGAGGTACAAATAGTATTTTTAATCCGCGAGTTGATACCAAGCTTCAAATCTCTATGTCTCATTTATGGGTTCAAAATGGTCCCATAGAATCCACTAACAAAATCTCATTAGGATGGCATGTGAGTTGAAATTTTAACAATTGGCATTTTTTACGTATGTGTGTGTGT
>Ga0214542_1007905_pt1 | contig 18116 bp, 6 predicted proteins | sample CNSS1metaG_FD_160096 | JGI IMG/M metagenome (GOLD analysis project Ga0214542, IMG submission 160096) | Root nodule microbial communities from cowpea collected in UCLA plant growth center, Los Angeles, California, USA - CNSS1 | ecosystem: Host-associated > Plants > Roots > Nodule | place: USA...
TTTTTATATTTATATATTTTTTAAAATTATATTTATATATTATTTATATTAAATTTATATTATGAAAAATTATAATAAAAGATAAAATAAAAAAATTTAATGCAGACATCGATTTATAAAAGAGATTAGGGTTTTTTGTAGATCGAGAAACACATAGATTGAGATTGAAGTATACATTCTTACATGATCTCTCACATATCAAGGTTAGTATCTTATTATGAATGATGTATATTAAAGTTATGATTCTTTTTAGGATGTTTCTCCCAAATTAAGTTTATCTCAAATTAATATAAACCCTAATTATAATTTTAAGGATTCTTTTATGAAATTGGTATAAACCTAATTATAATTATTCCCAAATTATTATAACCCTTAATTATGAAATTTAGGGATTTTGTGTTCTTCAATGCCTATGGTAATTTTTTTTTTTTAAGTTTTGAATTTATACAATGTTGCTTATTTAATAAAGTGGTATGAGTTTTGTTATGTTTTGTAAATATAAATTTTATTTTTTCTAGATAAGCGAGAGGTGATAATTTTACATTAGAAAAATGATGATAAAAAGTAAAAAATTGATTCTTTTTTTTTAAGAGGAAAGTTTGTGATAAAGATGAAAAAAATGCATTTCCGATAACTAAACTTGAAAAATTTTATGAAAATCAAGAATTTAAGACAATCAAAAACAAATATCTAAAGTTCTTAAAGTTACATATAATGAATTTAAAAATTCATTAGAACACGATCCGGGAAAAACGACCTCAAATTTGACAATACCATCACCAAATCAAATTGATGAGGTACGAAAGACTTATCTAAAATGGTATTCATGGTTTGGTATCATGATATAATAGCTAATGATAGTAATACTTTTTTAAATTCTACTATTATGTGTGCTTGTTTTAAGTAGAGGAAATAAAGAGAAAAGATGAAGAGCTTCTTTTTTCTAACTAAAAACAAATTATATATAACAAATTTAATTTGACACCCCTATATTTTTTGTCCAAATTCTGCCACTTTATATAATTATATATAATTATAGCTAGGGTTTTTAGCAATGATTACCTTACTAATTGATTACAACAGTCATTGAATTATGCATAATTATTATATCAGTGACTTTGTTTGGATGGTGTTCCAGTGGACCGTGTCCACATGTAACTTGCCGAAGGGAAATTTTGTTATTTAAACTCAAGAATTAGGATGATACATTATATAAGGTTAAATTGGTTATTTTTTTCCTCTAAATATTTGTCTCTTTTAAGTTTTAATTTATATAGGAACAAATTGTAATTATTATCAAATATACAGGATTTTTTTTTGACAAACTATCACTCTTATAAAAACTAAAAATTATAATTTTTTATGACAACTAAAACGTAAAATGGAAAAACATAAAGTAAATAATTTAACATACACAGACACATTTATGTTATATATATAGAAGGATTTTAAAGAAAACACATGGTAAAATGAGAATATAAGAACAACTAATACTTAATAGTAATCACAAGCTTAAGATTAAAAATAATGGGTAATTGATTTAAAAATCAATTATAAATATCGCCGGTGAGTTAATTTCTAAAACAGTTAAATTATATAAAACTAAAGTGTGAGGATAAAAAGTCATTCTTTTAAAATTAATTTTTAAATATATTTGTGTGTGTTTTACTTTGTAGTTAAGATATATATGATTGAAATTAAAATAAAAAAAATGATATTAGCATTTTTGTATAATTTCATGACAAAGATTTATTCATTTCACATCTCAGGCTCTATCTATTATATTTCAACATAAAAAAATTATAGTAACTCTTTTTTATATAATTTTTTCTGTAAGAATATCTAAGACAACCCCAGAAAACTCAAAATTCTTTAAGGTTGACTTAATGAGTTTGAAAGAAAAAATGAAAAAAAAAATTATAAATTTAACTTCCTCACATACAAAATATTAATGACTAACGTGGATGATAAAAAAAAAACACCGTCGAAATTAAAAGAGTATTAGTATTTATCTGGTTCCAAAAAAAATGAGTGGGATTCAAACTTGTCAACCATCATATGTAAAATTTTGTATTCTTGAATCACCCTCTTGGGTTTTTTCTGTACAGAAAACCTATTTTTCTCTCTTTGACACAGTATAAATTTTTCTTGCATCTTAGCCCAATGTCCTTTTCACCCTATTAATATCGTTATCAGAACTTCGTTTCTCTCTCATATATATGCCCTACTTTCTTCTTGAGTTTTTCTTTTCCTTTTTTCTTTAAAAGTTAACGAAGCTTAATCCAAATTGTTATTCCAGGTCTATCCTTCTTATATGATTCATGGGCAATACACGCCACTAAACCAGTGAGGGTAGAAAAAAAAAAGAAAAGAAAAGGACAAAGAAAAGTAAATAAAATATAAAGATGGCAGATGAGTATAGTTTCTGATGCATAAACCACGATGGATGAAATGTCGTTTTTTCACTTTATAAATACCCAATTCTTTGGCCACTTTGCTTTTATTTTCTGATATCTTCTTCCTCTTCTGCTAAGTAGAAAACAAGAGGGAAAGAAAAAGAAAGAAAAAAAAAAGTTTTCGAGGGCTAGCTCAAAAATCTGTTGTGTCCTTAATTATATTCTCCCTTTGTTTTCTCACCAGGTTAGTTTGGAAAATTTTGAAACATCCTTTGAAATCCATCTTCGGTGCTTCAACTCTTCTGGGTCAATCAATTCTTTTCATTCCAAACCCAGATTCGGCAACACAAGCCCTGCTAGATTGCAGACTTTGTTACTGGCTCAAATCAAAATTTTGAACTAATGATGTAAAAGTTAGGCTGCGCGGTGTAGTGAGATTTCAAGTTTAATTTTCTTTTCATACTCTCCTTAATCAGACAAAACTAGTTGAAAAGACCAGAATTTGTTTGTGATTTTTACTCTTACATATATACATGTAACATATATATGTGGTCCTTATATTGTGAACTGAAATATTGATTGTGCTTCACATGATTCAGGTTGCAAACATGGCTTTTCCAAACCCATCCATGTCATCAGTTTCTCCGCAGAGGAAGATGGGAAGGGGGAAGATTGAGATCAAGCGGATTGAGAACACCACCAATCGCCAAGTCACTTTCTGCAAGCGCAGAAACGGCTTGCTCAAGAAAGCATATGAATTATCTGTGCTTTGTGATGCAGAGGTTGCTCTAATCGTCTTCTCTAGCCGTGGCCGTCTCTATGAATATGCTAATAACAGGTATCTAGCCATGAGTTTTCTTTTCCTCAATTTCTTTTCACATTTTTCTTCTCTTCTCATAACTCCTTTTGAGCCTTTGTTCCCAGTTTTGTGTTGTGAAGTTGATTAGAAATGATCATTTTTGTTTATTTTTGGGGACTTTGCGTTTAGATTTTTGCTTCTGTAAATAGATCTTTTGAAGGATTTGAGCACAAAGAACATAATCATTTTTGTGATGCAGTTGAGATAGAGATTTTCCTCTTTTTATCTCTGTTTCCTGCAACCAAGGATCACTTGTCTTTCTTTACTTCTATTTTGGCCTTTTCCTTCTATGAGCTTTTTTCTGTTCTTTCCCTTCCCCTTTTTTTATATTTTCTTTTCTGGTTATGATAATTTTCCTAGTTTTTGGTCTGTTAGATACATAGATCTGGTGCAATAGATAGAAATAGAAGCACTATGGTTGTAAGTAGCAACAGGTAAGGATTTGGGAAGTTATGCAGGTCTGTGAGATCAGCCACTTCCCCCAACTCCCTCTCCATTCTTGTTAATTTTCTGTTTCCTTTTTCCTCTTTCCCCTTCCATTATTCTCACCTTCTCTCTCTTACACATCTATGGGGCTAAGCTAAGAAGGCCTAAAGCAAAAGCTGTCATGCTTCAATTAGCCCAATCCTTGCATCTCCTTGACACTTCCTTAATAATACGTCAGTTGCACATCAACAAAGCACAGTACAATTTCGAGAGATTTCTCAATATGCCAAATTCAAATTAATTTCCAAGCAAAAAAGTTAACTAATGTTAGGTTTTGATAAAGCCCAACACTGCTTTATATCAGATTATGCAGAAAATCTCTTCTAAACATTTACAACCAAATCACCTCAAAAAAGGTCACACCTAGATTAAGATTTTCCAGTCCAGATACTTGAACCGAGGTTTCCCCAAATCCCACTTCCATCCACGTGCGAGATCTAACCTAGGTCAAACATAACCCTAATTAGGGTTTTATTAGCAATAGCACGATCAGTTTAATAATTACACTTAATCAGGAAAAAAAGTAAGTTGAAACTCTTTTCTTTTCGGTTAATAAAAATTCCTAAGCAGTAAAAATCGGTTTCAAAGTTCAAATCTGTTTGGTTGATCTTCCCCTCCTTTTAGGAAATGAGGTTTGGTGAATCTGGTTAGGGTTTTAAGGACTAGTCTAAGAGTTGTCTTGGTTGAAAGAATCTTTGGTCACGTCACACATGATTTTTCAGTTCTTGACCCTCTGACAAAAGAGTTTATGTCATGATTCCCATTCCGGGCTCTCTTTCCCTCTTCCATCTCAACCCTAAGTTTTATCTTCTATAGTGGAAACACCCCTCTCTGGGAAAATTTTCTTTCTTTCCCTTGTTTCCCTTCTCTCCTATTTATTCAAGGAGTAAAAATTCTTTTACATTGCACAGCGAAAGACAGTGATGAACCAATAAAAGTGACTCAACTGGGCTTATCATAATGTATTTCGCCACTGTTGGTACCCCAGACTGGGATTTGCATTTGCTCAATATCTTGCATACATATATCTATGAAAGTAATTGTCTGAGAAGGAAAAAGAAAAGGGTTTCCAAGCTCAGCGAGGAGAGAGAGAGAGAAAGAGGGAACAAAAATATTAAAGATTGAAGTGAGTGAGGTAAATGGTGGCAGAGACAATGTACGACAATTGAGGTAGCCAATGGGAGAGTTCTGAGTATTTGGCTTCTTCCATGCAATGGGAAGCGTAAAACTATTGCTGCTGCTGCTACAGCAGAAGCTGAATTGGACGGCTGTGATGTTCACAGACTTTCAGACAGAAAAGACTCAATAATTTAATCATATTTTATTCAATTTATTCGCTCTAGATTTATTCTGTTAAAGTTTGTGTTATATATATTGTATATAATATATGAATCTTTTCATATCTGAGTCTAATGTTGGTTCATCGAGGTGGATATTTCAATGGGCTGAGGGTATTAACCATTGTGAAATGGGTTCCCCTCAAGTGGCAGAGAAAAAAATAGCCCTAGAAATAGTTGAACCAATCATATAGTGGGATCCTGTGCCAGCGTGGCAGAGGCAGCCAATCAGTGGCTCGAGGAAATTAAGGTATCAGCAGAAAATGGTTTTCCTATTTTTTCTATGAATATTGAAAGTGACTTTTTTTTCATTATTTTAAGATTTTATTTTTATCACATCTAATCTGAGTTTGACTAGAAGGACAGACCAATGAGATCATTTGACGTTGCTTTTAAAGAGTTGCGTTTAAGGTTGAGTTAACTGAGAGAGTTGGATGATTTGACCCTCAACCAGAGAACTCCTTTCTGGCTAATCTCCAACGTTGTATGCTTAATTTCATATTGAATTGAATACTAAGATAAGATTGACATGACACCTTTCCTTTACTTGCTCCTTTTTTCTATTTCTGTGTCCAAAACAAGCAAATAGGATTAGTCATAGATTTGAAAGATGGAAGGACAGGTTTAATGCTTATGTAAGCATTCATCACTAACCCTCAAAAAATTGTGGAGGATAAACCACAGGGAATGAAATTAATAAGGTGTTACACCTTTAATTTTAAACTATGTCTATAATAGTATTAATTTATAATAATTTCCTTGCTTATCTTCTCACACTAATTTTCAATTAATATTCTCGGGCCAAGTGTCTAATCGCAGCTCAATAACCAAGAAATTACAGTGACTCCAGAAATATTTTTATGATGAATTTTCCAATTCGTTTTGATTGCAATTTTACGTGCTATTGGGTAATTTGAACAATATGCTGTTGCTATACTACACGTACTGACCTCAGGAAACACATCTCTAATTCACTTTACTACTTAATTCTCATGGAAAATTAAAAACACTGAACTCTGAAAAATTAAGGGAATACCTTTAAATTTTCAAATTAAGAGTTTCTCTTAGAAAACAAGGTACTTTTTCTTCTTCTGAGTAAAGAAAAATCTCAACTTTCTCAGTTTTTCTTTTTTCATTCCAATCATATGATTAGTGATAATAAGAGACATTATAACCGGAACCGCACATAATATACCTGATAGTTGATATAAAATTGGGTTACATACACACACGAAACTAGAGTCTCACATTCTAATCAGAGGACTAATGATCTCCCATTTTGTGTGCTGTTTGATTTAGGTTTTATAATTCATCAGCATTGTTTAACCACATATGGAACCTTCACATTTGACAATACATTGCATTTTTAATTTGATTCGCATAAAGTTAGCAATATTGCCCTGAGCTTGCTGTTGAACTAGAGTCTCATACATATAATTAGGTTTCCTCTAACTCTCTCTACCTCAAACATATCAAGGCAACAGGTATTCCCTCCTATGCATATAACTACAGTGAGTATTATGGACAACGACTTTAAACAAGAGAATATTGAAAACAAAGAAAACCTCATCAATTTCCCATCGAGATTGTTGCAAATTCTTAGAATAATCACTCATAATTATGGCTGCAACTCATGTTTGGTCATACATAATAAGCTTTTGGCATATACACTTACGATGATATAAACTTCTAAGAATGTTATTAGTTCAGGAGCCTAGCTTTCGACGATCTTAATAAAATTACAAGACCATAGTGTTTTATTTATTCCACTTGCAACAATAACTCCCTTGCTAAGAATTTATTTATTTATTTTAAATAGCTTCTAATGAATTTAACGATTAATTGCAAAAATTGAGACAGCTTACAAACCCTTTATAGATGTTTATCCGTTTAGCTTGCTAATATACAATGTGATCAATAATATAAACTGATACTATTCATCCTTGCAGTGTCAAAGCAACTATTGAGAGGTACAAAAAAGCATGTTCAGATTCGTCTGGTGCTGGATCTGCTTCTGAGGCTAATGCTCAGGTATTGTTTGTTCCTTGTTACGTATTTTTGAGTGAGAAAAGTTTTGAATCTTTCAATTTGGTAAGTTGCTGTTAGCATCATTTAGAACCTAATTAATTAATGATCGTTGTAATTTATTGTATAAACTGATATTCATAACCATGTGTGATTTCACATATATTTTCCAGTTTTACCAGCAAGAAGCAGATAAACTTCGTGCACAAATAAGTAACCTGCAGAATAACAACAGGCAAGAAGAGTTGTCTTTTTGATGCACTTGGAAAAGAAAATTCTCATTCACATGAATTCACAAAACAAAAGCATGAAGGGTTTCAAATTTTGAAAATAGTAGATTTTGAAAAAGTAAATCAAATCATGCAGATTTTGCAATTGGTATTGATGAAAAGTAAAATTAACTAAATTGTAGGCAAATGATGGGTGAGTCTTTGGGTTCTATGACTGCCAAGGATCTCAAAAACCTGGAGAGTAAACTAGAAAAAGGAATTAGTAGGATTCGTTCAAAAAAGGTATGTCTTGTAATGAACAAGTTCCTTCTATAACTTATGAAAGGATAGATGAGTTATTTGATTTATATTATCTTCTAAACCCTGCATTTTTCTGACGTTGTGCTTCTCTTTTTGCTTGTGCTACTATCCAAACATTAATATCAGAACGAGCTGCTATTTGCTGAAATTGAGTACATGCAGAAGAGGGTAAATATTTATCTTACATTTATGCTTTTGCTTTTCAAAGTTTTATTGGCAATGCATACATATTTGTCTTGTCAGTAACCAGAACTTTACTGATTCTGATTGAATGGTTCTGAAAGGAGAATAATATACTAGTTTAGTATGTGATTATGTTCTAAGTGGCTTAGCATATTTCTATTTATTTAAGTGAACATTCACATTGGATTTCTGTTGTGCTGCGTTCTGTATGTTTGTTTGATAATTCCTTGTGGCGTCTTAGGTTTTTTAAACTTGACCACTCATGGGATTGCAGTTTTTGTGACTTTTAGTTTTCAGTCTCATAAATGAGGACCGAGAAATTTCATCTACAGAGCTTAGGTTAAATGCATACTATTCATCAATCAGTATTTTATACAAGTTTAATTGGTCCATTATAAAAGATATTGAATAATACTGTTGTAATTGCTCCATTTTTAGAAAAATGAAAAAGAACAAACTCATATTGCATAAAGGGGAAAAAGGGAAGGAACAAAATGTGACCTGTGTCAACTAGACATTCATTTGATGTACGAGTTGACTGGAATCTGTTGCGAAGGTTTCTGTAATGATTTTATTCAGATGATTTGATATTTTATAAAGATATTATAACTTAGGAGATAAAATATTCCTTTCTTTAAGCCATTTATAAGACATCAATGTCAGATGTCTTTTACCTCGTGTAAAACTAAAGAAAAAGTAGAAAACATTTTCTTTTGTAACTTTAATCCATAATATGTGGTTCTTAGATTTTTTATTTATTTATTTTTTATTCCTTACCTTTAACATCTCAAATATAATTATAACTATGGCTGTGGTGATTAGGACAATTACAGAAAAAAAAATAATGATATAAAATACATCATGACACAATTACATATATTTTGATCAAACTTCAGTAAGAAAAAAAAATTATTTATAACAAAATATTCTGTGTTGCATTCTCTTGATCCTTAATAAATCAATTTCAATAGGCATACACAGTTCACTACAGACAATTTTGTAACCAAGCATCTAATTTGGTTTAATATAAGTATGGTGAGCAAACAAAAAGTATGGTTTCTTGCATATATGTATTTACCTCACGTCTGCCACCTCTTTTGAATATGATAAGGTACATTGTTCTAATAATATATATATCTCAGATTTATTTTCTCTTATGTTTCCACAATACTGTTGAGAAATTATAAATTCTACAAAAAAAGTAATTACTTATTTAAATATTAATAAGTGTCTTCAGTATTTTGGTTCAAGTTCATTGCATTAATTAGTCAATGGGTGCCTTGGGCATTTATGAGTAGCCTCATCATATCTCCCAGGTCAAAAATTAAATAAATCAATTTTTTTAATAGAGTTTGATGGTTTTAATTTATGGTTTTCTTCCATGAGTCAGTTTAAATAAAAATGTTGAATAGATGTAAAAGAATAAGATTAATTAAGAGGGTAAAATGAATAAAAAAAGTTATAAAACCAGATTATATATCTCAATTTTTTTACATGCTCCTCATTTATTTATTTTTTAACTTAACATACCGGAGTTGATTTCAACTTACAGATATTTACATACTAATCTTATCTTTTCATGAGAAGTTAAGCTAATTAACTCTAAATCTTTCTTCTCCCATCACTTTTCGCTAATTTTTTTTTTTTTTCTGGTGTCATTTGAAAGGTACTTGTTTATTCTGCTTGTATTGTACGAAGAAATAATGATACTATTTTGTTGGAGCTGCGAGAAAGTTTTAAAAAGGGTGTATGCTGGTAGTCTAGTACCCATAACGAACTCAGAAGAGAATGGCCTATTTGCAAAATCAAGTATGAATCCAAGTTTATGTGTCTGACTGAGTCCTGTGTAGTTCCTAGGTTGTTTGAATAGGAGAAATGGAAGGAAAGGGTAAGAATGATTCTGTGACAGCAAACTCAAAATAATAGGATGTTATATATGTTGTGTATTGCCCTAACTAACAACATTCTGGGTTTCAAAGTATGATAACTAAAATGTACACTGCAGGAGATAGACTTGCACAACAACAACCAGCTTCTTAGAGCAAAGGTTTGTTCATATGTTTTTGTGTCCTTTCTCAGATGGTTTGTAAGTGCATGATGATGTGTATAGTTAAGTAGGTTTTTGTTGGGTTATGGTGTAGATAGCTGAAAGTGAGAGGAGCCACAATATGGGTGTGTTGGCTGGAGGCACAAGCTATGAGTCTATGCAGTCTCAGCAGCCATTTGACTCTCGTGGCTACTTCCAAGTCACTGGATTACAACCCAATAATCAGTATGCCCGACAAGATCAGATGTCTCTTCAATTAGTGTAAGATTCATTTCTCCCTTTTCTTGTCTGAATCAATACTTGTTAATACTACCAAATCAATTATTAATGTAGGTTTTTTGTTTCACTTTTAATGTCTGCAGATGAAGTGTTAGTGTCGAGAGTTGAGATGTTGTGGTACTTGTAGTTTGGGTTCTAGTATGATAGGAGATGATGAATGGTAAGGGTAATGTAAGCAGAAGCATGTGTAGGGGATTTAAGCATCCCTCACTACTATATATATATTTCTAGACTTTCTTAAGACTATCCTGTATCTATTGTCAAACGCTCTCTCTCATATATGTTACTATGTCTCCTAACACTATGGAGAACACATCTTCACATCTTTTCCAACCTTTATTCACTTTCTACATCACCATTTTTATTTCTCAACCAAACAACAATATGCAAATAATGCTCCTTAATTATTATATTCCCAGTCAAATTTTTTATCTCCTTTTCTCATTACCTGTAACTGCTTCTTCCCCAGGAATGGAATTCATCCCTGTTTTTTCCATTTCTCCAGGATTGGTTTTGTTTGGGTAAGACCTTGTTCAATCCCACGCTAAAATGAGTTCTCAAGTTTTTATTATTATGAACATTCACAAACATTCCCACAAACGTATTCTAATGAATGTTTGTTTACACGTAAATGATTAAGATTTAATTAAGTCGAATGACATGGCTAGTTTAAGTTTATTTATTCATAATTAGTTGCTATGTATTTTTCTTACACGAAATAAATACCACATTTAAAAGATTTTTTTTTCTTCAACATGAACAATTTTAGGAGTAATATATTATTCCACCTCATTGCTTCTCCGATAACATTTAGCATAATTGTTTACTATCTAAAATGCTATTTTTAATTTAATTTAAATTTTAAAACTTGTTTAAACTATATTTAGTTAAAGATATATTTCTTTTTCAATTGAATTTATAGGAGAAAACACGAAATGACATTAATAGTTTTGAAGTAGAGATATACCTCCCTCTTGTTTTTATAAAATGATATTTATATACATCTCTAATTTTTAAATAGATATTCATATTTATTGTGTTTTGAATAAATGCATTCATCTTCTTTATGTCTTTATTTATTATTTCAAAGGTTTTCTTAAATAACGTTCGTATATTTATAAAGACTATGCATGTAATAAGGAAGGGACTCAAGTTTAATCCTCACAACGCATGAAAACTCGTCAAGTTAGCAACACTTAACAGTATGGCAAATGCAATAGTAATAAATTCAATAAAATAGAAGAAACTCGTCGAAAGACCAAAAATGACATCACACTACTTTGAAAATAGACATTCACCTCTTTTAATTATATTATTAGTAAAAATGACATCACACTAATTTATATTTTTATTACACAATTCAGAAATTAGTCGATATTTTGAATATCTAATATTAAGTCATTCAATTTTTTGTTTGTAAAAAAATTATTTTCATATCATAAAAAGATTACTTTTAAATTGGTATAAATAGAGCCGTCAAAATGGGTTATAACCCGCGAGCTAACCCGGCTCATCACGGGTTCGAGTCGGGTTGAATTGAAAAGAAACTACAAATTTTATTACGGGTTAAAAATGAACCTAACCCATTAAGAATCCGGCTCACTTGGGTTGAACCCGTGATGAGCCGGGTTGGCTCACCAATCCGCCAATAAATTTTAAATATTAAATATATATATATATATATATATATATATATATTATATATGTATATATATTATATATTATATATATTATATGTATAATATATATATATATATATATATATATATATTATATATATATATATATATATATATTATATATATAATATTAAAAAAATAAAACTCAAACCTAAATGCTATTTTCTTTAATTTATTATTGTATTTTTTGTTTGTTGTTATCGTCTCGTCTTGAATCCGCTGCTTCTAGACTTTACATTATTTGATTATTCATCATTTTCACGGTTCTAATTTCTATCTCTCATCTTTTTCTTTCACTTTCATTTTATATTTTATTTTGTTTTAAAGTTATGCTACTTGACATTTTTGGTTGTTTGTTTATATAGTTAATGTTTGTGGTGATTACAAAACAAAATGAATTCTAAAACAATAGATGATCAACGTGTTAAGTGTTAATGATAATTTGAATGATTCTTTGCCACCAACCGTATAAGAGATCGATAATGAGGGTACAAATTTTGGTAAAGAAAGTAAGAGATCTAGGGGAACGACTTCTAAGGTTTGGGATCATTTTACAAAAATTGGTATAAAAGAAGGTAAAGAAAAGGCAAAATGAGTATGCTTTTAGTCTTGGTTCTCGTGTGCTAACCAAATATCGTTATTTCATTCTTCTAGAGAATGTTGAGACACTCATTTTAACACAAAATTGGTTACATGGTTTTGAACTAAAAAGTAACATTATTGTTAGTACTGTAAAATTAATTTAATTATTTAATACTTAATCTTTTAATATTATTAGTTAACATTATTTTTTTCTTGTTTTATTGTAGATGGGGATAAAGAAGATGCTTCAAGAGATGAAAATGTTGTGGACTTATCCATTCAAGACTCTAATACTATAGTTTGATAAGTGACAAGAATGTTAGATAGTAATTTATATTTTTGTGATTTTGGTTTATTTTTGGAGTTTAACATAATTTGAGATTTTATTTGGATTGTATTGAAGTTTATTTAAATTTTAATCGGAATTATAATTTAGTTTTCTTGGGATTGAAGAAAAAAAAAATGTGTGTTGTTTTGTTAATTAAGTGAGCTAGTGAGCCAATCCGTTTAACCCGCCAATCTGTGGTGGGTCGGTCAGATTCTAATTTTGTTGGCTCGCTAATAAGTAAGTCGGGTTGGGTTGACCCACTAAGTGGCTAACCCATCATGGGCCGAGCCGGGTTGGATCAGATGACCCGTTTTGACAGTTCTAGGTATAATGGAGATGAATGTTGCTTTATTGAAATATAAAAGAGGTGGTAAGAGTCATTTATTACAAAAATTAAGAATATTAATATCTATTTAAAGCTAAAAGAGATATAAGTGCCATTTTAACAAATATAAATAAATTAACATCTATTTTAAAAGATGAGTGAAATTTAACATGAAAAAAGTATGGAGATAAAAATAAGTATAGAAACAATTTACCTGTTTTATTGATTGTTGTAATTACATAACAAAAATAATTCCAATATTTTATTATTCATTATGATTTTTTTAATAATGAAAATTAGAAAATTAGTTAACGACAATAATCATATAAGAAATAAAAAAAAAAGTAAATAGTAATGGTTATAGATTGTTCAGATACAAAACTATTTTCTAGCGAGAATAATGTAAAAATAATTAGTGCTAATTTTAAAAAAAACGACGTAATTAGCACTTCTATCTATTTATGACGCTTTATTAAACAGTAAGAGGTACTATTCAACAATATGTCGTTATCACAGGCTCACAGGAGTTTTGCTATTCCCACTCGTTTTTCTCTTTTCACTCATTTTTTTTAAATAAGTGAAAAGTCGCTCTTACCCTTGTATTCAATATTTTACCACATCCCTCCCTTCTTTAACAACACGCGTCGTCTATGGTCAATTACTAATTTATTTGAAATATTAATAATAAAATTTGACAAGACTTTAATACATCATTTTATTCTAACATAGGTTAGCAGTTTTATTAACAATTTGAAAAATGAAAAGGGAATTTAAGCAATTTTTTTACTGGACCAAAATCACTTTTCGCAAAATTATAAAGAACAAAAGGGAATTTAAGCAATTTTTTTCTATTAAATTCATCTACACAGTAATAATTGGTGGATTCTAATAGAAAACTTATCACTTCTCACGTTCATGCTTAATACATATACAGTAAATTGTTTTTATAACAATACATGTAATATAAAATTTTAAATAATATATGGCAGTTTTTGTGCTCAATCTACGAGTTCCACCATCAACTCATTAATTCAGTATAACTTGACTTGGTCAATGATTGGTCTAATTCTGATAACACAGACTTTCATTATGCATAACAAGAATGTGTGTTTTCATCATATATGAAATGTACACCCACTAAAACAATTAAAACACATTTTCATTCTGCATATTGTTTAACGTAAATGCACTTTTAACAGGGTGTTATTTGAAAATGAACAACAACAAAAAAGGCTTGTGGTGGAAAGAGAAAATTTTGGGGGTGGAATTAAAAGTTGATACAAAACGGGGAAGACAGTGGAGGTAATGGGCCCCTTCAATTTCTGCAATGAATTCATCATTATCTTAGCCGAAAGCCCATAAAGGAATATGTATGTTTTATTTATTAATTTTTCCAATATATGGTGGTGATTTTTTTTAACCATTATTGTTTCAACCATCCCTCGGACTGTTATGAAACAGAAATTATTCAAAAACATTTACTTATATTTGTTATAAAATGCAAATATATTAAGTAAAGAATAAACATCTAGTGATATTTTTTTATAGTTGTGATAACAACTATATGGACGTTTCTTTTCATCATGCTATGAAACAAAACACTGCATATATGGACGTTTCTTTCAACAATAAAGGGCAAAAAAAAAGTAGGTGGAACTTAGATAAAGGATATACTTACATCTAAATTGGTCCAACCGAATAACAGGAACAAAGGGGCTAACAGAATAAATGTCAGAACTTTAAAGACTTGTCAATAACTTCAAAGGTTTAAGTAGGAAAAAGTAGGATGCTTGAAAACAAAATTTTTAGTTTACTCTATAAATTGGACAAAATCTGAGGCAGAGGATAAGCAATTTACTCACTTGGTTAAATCCACTTTGTCATTCAAATTAAGTAGCAGGACATTCATACATATTCAACTCCTTATGAATGACTACATGATAACCAGAACTTATTCAGTGACACTGAGCTGTGAAGTTGCCCCATTTGGAAACTCCAATACCCTCTTAACTTCCCAGTCAACAAGGTGCTTGATATCCATTGGATAAACGAAGGCTGGATCAATGATAGATTCATAAGCTGGGATTGCATTGAGTAGGTTCCATGCCTCAGTAGGATGGACTTCATCCCAAAACACATAATCACTCCTATTATTGCACGGCTTTTGATCAGGAATACACCCCAATGGGCAGCAAGCAGCATCAGAAACCAAAAACCCTGAGACACATGGACTATATATGGTTATATATTATTCCCATACTTCAAAATAATTCCATATTATTTAGGAATCAAGATCAAGGTAAGAATATACATAGTATTATTATACTGCATGCACCTCAGCCAAAGGCAATACATTGCTTTTAATTTGGATATGTGGATTGAACAATACGCAAAACCAAATTTATTACCATGTGTGTCAAAGGCCTTTGGTGCCGTGTGTATCATGATGAATTTGGAATTAGCAGAGAACCTGTTATTGAATTGATCCACAAGAGTTTTAAGCTCATTATTGAAATCTAGTGCAGCAGCATTCTGCTCTTCAACACAAGATCCATTTGTCCCATGAGAATGCATCACACCTGGAGTGCATCCGAAACGGCCTAACCCATTCAACACGTACTTTCTTGCTCCAAGATCATGTAAAGCCTGTCCATAGAAATCAAATTGCCCAGCTCAATCATCATATCATGCATGGTGTACTTCAACTGAGATGCTACAACTATTATTCCATAAAGTAACTACATCCTCCTATAAACCTTATAGATACTTTGTACGAAAAAAAAGTTCAGTTTCTATGTCTTGTTAGAGTAAAACTTTATACTATCATCCTATAAAAACTAAAGGTAGATAAGACTTTTAAAATTTTACATATTCAATCGGTGGGTGGGACAATTTCTCTATAAAAAAGTATTGAATGAAAAAGTCAAAGCATTTCATGACTTTAGAAACATAAAAACCATTCAATACTTACAATGCAAAAACAAGTATATGATTAGTATGATGATAGGATTTATAATCATTCACATTACAATCATTTGTGAAAAAGAAAACTTCAATGGATACCAGTAAATTCAGAGATAACTCTTCAATTAGAGCTTGTGTATACTGCACAAGGCTATAAATTCGGCTTGTTGGGTAGAACTGAGGATTAAAGTAATTTCCCATGTAATCATTGCTGCCTATGTTCACATAATACAAGCATTTTTCAAGATATTGTCGAGCCAAGTCTGGACTTCCAAATCTGGTAGCAATTTCAGAAACTATGACTCTGTGATTTGCTAACTGTAATCCCAAGCTGATAGAACCGCCCTGCATTGCATTGCGTTAACATAGTAGCATGCATGAGAATTGTTACACAATCACTCCACCGTAAACTAATTGAAGATTTTGAGCAAACTAGAAAGAATTGAGTTCTTTGATTAGTACTGAATGTGATCCGGTTTCATTGCGTATTCCAGCTCCACCTGATGCATAGTTCACACCTTTAAGTATGTCTGAACCACTGGTGTTTGCAAAGGGTGGGATGAAATTCTCAAATCCCAGAAGCTGAGCTGCAATTATAGAACTTTAGTCTGTGACAAACAAATACAGTTTTTATTCTGTTAGTACTACTGAAGAATCGCAGGCTAAACCGAAGGAAGTGCATCATCCCAGCTCAAAATTATACACCCTAAAATTCATGAGATTTGAATTTAAAATTTATGCTTGCAACCTTAAATGCTCAATAGCTAAGGCAAAAAGAGAGACTTTATAGGTCTTCATAAGTGTAAAGAAAAGTTTGTTATTTTTTTTTTTGTTCATTCAAAAACTGAAAACAGCTATGAAAATGTAATGAAACAACCCTTACTGATTATGTCAATTTCTGTTCGGCCATTGGTAAATCTTCCAGTTGGTCCAGCGGGGAAGTCGATGCCATAAGGTCTGTAATTAGATTTTGCAGAGGTTGGAAGATCATTGTTATTTCCACTATCAGATAAAGAGTCCCCAAGGATAAAAAGGCAAGGCACTTGGGACACGCCATGGACACCATGTTGAATGCAGTAAGCAGCTAAGAAAAGAAGAAGCATAACCAACCACACGTTGGGTTCACAAGCCATCCCAAAGCTGAGGAATTGATGAGGAGGAAAAAGTGATTAGGTTATGGTCCAGGAAATGAGGAACATGGACAGAGAACAAGAAAAGTAGGCACGATGGTGGCAGGGTTATCAAGCCCTTCATTATTGGTTAAAAAATGTTAAGTCAACCCTCAACTTCAAACACTCAATTATTGCAACGTTCGTACCTGGGCTTGATTATATAAAATACTGTAATGGATTAAAAAAATTGTATATAATTACTTTTTTATTTTAACTTTTTCTAAAAGATGAGGCTTTTGAATATAAAAAACAAATGTTTAAACTGAATTACTCATCTCAAGAGAGGTTCTAAATAATAAATATTATTTTAACATAAATCCAATAAACTTGTTTCTGCAATACAGATCGACAATCTTTAAAAGTCATAAACAAACTAAGCTAAAAAAAATCAAGAAGAAGATGAACTCTGATGTTGAAGCAACAACAAACATTTGATTATTATAGATGAAACCAAAAACTCAATATATTATTTTTCTAAATAAGCTAGCCCCAATCAACCAACTGAACAGCCCAAACTAAACATCAACTAAGAAAAACTACATATTCAAAAACCCTTTCCCATTCACAAACCAAACAAGAAATCGAGGTCAAGTTGATGCAAAACCCACAATGTTCACATGCTACTTTGCGCGCCTAATCATTTCCTCCACCCTGGCGATCTCCACCGTATCCGAGTCCAACGGAGCGGCCATGTTCCGACACGCCTCATATATGGCGTATTCCGTATCCGACACGTATCGGACATCGACACTCGTACGATATGTCTAATCTGAAAAATATTTTTTTATTTTTAACATGATTTTGATGATTAAAATGAGGAACGAATCTTATTCTATCACTACTTTTTGCATATCGAATATTAAATAGATAGATTGAATTCATTAAATTTTGTGGTAGTTGACAATTTCAAATTTCATATATATA
>Ga0214542_1007906_pt1 | contig 18114 bp, 19 predicted proteins | sample CNSS1metaG_FD_160096 | JGI IMG/M metagenome (GOLD analysis project Ga0214542, IMG submission 160096) | Root nodule microbial communities from cowpea collected in UCLA plant growth center, Los Angeles, California, USA - CNSS1 | ecosystem: Host-associated > Plants > Roots > Nodule | place: USA...
TGCCGCGCCAGTCCGTCTTTGCTTCCGCTGCGCTCCAGCTATGCCGGACACCGCGCTTGCCCCTCGTTCTCCGCTTGGCTGCGCCACGCGTAGCCCGAAGGGCGAAGCGTGGTGGGCCCGGCAGGACACAAACTTATCTGCACTCCTAAGCACTTAGAAGTTAGGTGGTAACTAAAAAGCGTCATTGAAGTGATTGCGCTTTTTAACTCGCGATTACCACCTGACCGGTGGGGCCGCTTGCGTCGTCTTTCTCCTCACGGCGGTCAAAAAGCGGCTTTCCAAGCGGCCTAGCTCTCAGCCTACGGGAACGCGCAGCGTCAGCGGTTCGAAAATGAATCGTTAGGCTGGCATCGCGTCATCCCGATCAATGTCGCGAACGTCACCGCATCAGACTATCCCAGCCTATTCGTACCTTGGGAATCTTTAGGTTTGCGGTCTGCTCGATGAGCCTTAGTTGGGCGTGTTGTTGGTGATAGCTTTGCCAGTCCTGAGCCAGGGCGCGATCAACAAATCGCGCTTGCACGCCGCGAACAGAGCCGACATGTACGTTGACAGGATTTACGCCCCGCAGTTGGCAAAACTCAAACAGAAGCTCGTCGAAACTCCGGCCTTGATGGTCCACAGCGCAATTACTTGATGTGAGCTGCTGGCCAGTTATGGAACAGCGCGTCCCTGATGAAAGGAATGTCGCTCTATAATCCATCGTTTGCCGCGCAATCTCGACCCGAGCAGCATTGCGGAAGTCACGTAAGGCCTGCGGTACGAGGCTTGCCGTTCGGGCGGTTTCGATTCGCCGGATAGCATGCGGAAATGAAATATCAATCAGGCCCTCGTCCGCTGTCCGAATTGCAAAACAGCGCGTCACCTTTCCATTCGCGCGAACGGTCATGGTGGTGAAACCGACAAAGCCACCGCTAATTTTATCGTCCCACTCATCGTGCCAACTGCTGAACAGATCAAGCAGGAAGGCAACATCGGGCCTAGCCGCAACCAGCGTGTGATCGGGCGTTGCGTCACGAATGTTTCGGCAATGCTCTATGATCTCTGCCTTCGTCGAGAATGCAGCGCCGCCAATACTATATCTTATCTTCGCGGCCATTTAAGGTGCTCTGTTGATAGGCAAGGACTCACCGCCTCCGCTTCTGAATCGTGGCAACCCAGCTCTCCAGCGCGTCGATGTCCTCCTTCAGTTCAGTCGGCTCGGGCACAGGTGCGCGGGCCGCTGCCGCTTGATCGTGGCCCGAAAGCCACCTTGAACATTTCGTCATCGCGGCATCGAGCGCCTTGCAATCTTCGGCCGTAACGTCGGAAATCATGGCAAGCCGCTGAGTTTGAACACTCGGGCGGTACCGTTCGACAATTCCATTCAAGAGAACCTCTTCAAGCGCCCGTTCCCATGCTTCGCGTAGCATGCCGTAAAGATGCTTGGCGTCTTTTTCGTAGGCATCCTGATGGCCGTCACGAAACAATTTATCGGCTGCTTGGCGCGCATTCTTGAGATATCCGATTTTCTTTTTTACAGGCAGCGCGACCCACGGCAGCTCTTCCTCGCAGACGCCAGCGCCCTTGGAGAGTTGTCGAATATGCTGATCGAGCTGATTGATACCGAGTTCTGCGGCATACTGCTTGAGAAACAACAAAAATACGACATCGTGCGTGAAGACAATGACTTGTCGCGCCTTCGCCTCCATCACCAGTCGCCGCGCTACCGCCTCTCGGTATTTATAGTCCAAGGATGAGACAGGATCGTCAAACACGATTCCGGAAGGATCGTCGGCGGTGCTGAGTTCGGCGAAGAACGCCGCAATCGAAAGACACCGCTGCTCGCCCTCACTTACCACCTTTGGCAATTCGACGCCGGGTGCGCGAGACAGGGCAAGTTTGTGGTAGAGGACGCCGTCCGATCCTCCTGCTTCGCGAAGTTCAACCTCGACATGACGAAAACCGAGTTGCGTTAGTTCGTCCTTGAACCTCTGCTTGAGCTTCTGTGAAACAACCGTCTTGGTTACGGCCGTACTCTTTTGCGTGATCGTTTGTGTCTTGGTCTCGTCGAGGCAAAGACCATAGGCAGCATATTTCTTTCTCCGTTCAATATCGTCGAGAATTGCCTGCTGATGCTGCGCGAGCAGCCTACGAGCGCGCAGTTCCAACACCTCGGAGAATATCGCACCGCGCTTTTGGTCCGTTGCGCTGTCCTGGAGCGTTTTGACGCGCGACTTAAGCTGTGCGGCGAGCGCTTCGACCTCGTGAGCAGTACTTACTCGGTCTGGGCAATTGGCGGCGAGATCACGGTTCTCAACCAAAGCCGAAACGATTGCATTTCGACGTTCTTCATTCGTCGCCAACGCCGTTGTGATTGAATCAGCCAGTGGCCCGTGCTCGATACGAACTTCCTTGAGCAAGTCTTCGGCGGCAGGAGTGACAATCTGCATCTCGGTGAAGGTCTTTTTGAGCCGTGCAAAGGACTGCCTCAGCTCCCGAAGTTCCTTTTCCGTCGATGAGGCAACGAATGCCTCGAATTGCCTAAGCCTGTGGCTCGCGGCATGGTCGAGATTTTGCTGGCACAACACACAGATCGCACCATCATCAACGAGGGGGAACTGTTGACCGGGGTAGGCGCTCTCTTGAGAGAACTGACGTGCCGCCTCCCAAAGAGTTGTCCACAATTCTGCGCCAGTGCCGGGCAACACGTTCGCAGGGAAGGCCTGCTCGCGGAGGCGTTTGGCCTCTCCGGCTTTTCGATAACCTTCAGCTCGTACGGTGAAGGCCTCGGCAACGGCTCCAGCAGAGAGAGTCGCTTCGATATCCTTGAGCTGTTGCGCGAACACATCGACGCGGCCTGCACGAAGGTCCAATTGCTGGGCCAGTTTAACAGGGTCGTTGGTCTGCAGATCGCCTAACGACTTTTCTAGTTCTGCGAGCCGAGCGTCTTCTTGCGGTGACAGACTTGCCATCCCCTTGACCGTTTCCGGCATTGTAAGCGAGCTGATCCCTGCAAGAAACTTGGCAGCCGCCGTGCCCGGAGGAATTTCTGCTTGCAGGGAGGTCAGGCCACTAGCGGTCAGGGCGTTCTGTTCGGCCTCAAGCTTAGCGCGAACCGATTTGCATGCCCTGACCAGTTTGTCGAATAGATCGAGTCCGAATGGGCGAAATGCAACATCTGTCTTTTCGGTCAAGTACACGGCAGCGCACTGGGTGTCGAAGACGCTCACGCGAGAAATGGAGCTATCGTCGCCTTCGCCTGTCCATTCGCGCGGCTTCTCTTCAGCTCCAACCCCGTACTGGATTGCTACCACGGGCGAGAGCGGCGTCGTTCCGGAGGTGACATTTCCGAGAATCTTCTCTTGGCCTCGTGCTCGGCATGCGCTCTTGAGAATCCGGATATACCCAGACTTTCCAGCAGCATTGTCGCCGTAAACGACAGTAAGATTGGGACCGAACTTAAGAGTTTGATTTTCCGCGAGCGCGTTCACCCCACGGTGATGAAAGATGGACAAGAGCGAGACCGGGGCGGTCGCCCCCGTGTCGGCTGGCACATCATCCTTGGTGAGCGGCGCGGCATCTTGTTGCTCGGCGAGGCCGAACCCTGCCTTGCATATCTCGGTCAATGCATCGATGTCGCTTTCCGAAAGCTCGCCATTTAGCACAAGGCGGCGCAACGCATCGCGTTGCCAGATTGGGCGATCATAAGACCACCCGAGAATCTCCTGTAGCACCGTCACCGCTAGTTGCCCGAACCGAATAATGGAAGAAGGGCAGCTTACATAACCTTCGGTTGCGGTCAATTCCACGAGAGAATTAGTCCAATTGCCGCGCCGCCCACGGCAGCGAGTTGGCATCGCCTCGCACAAACAGCCAGGGGAGCGAATCAGGGAAGGCGTCCGGCGTCGTGAATGCTCCCGACCGCCAGAATGCAATCAGCTCGATCCGATTGGCGACCCAGTCGGCCCGCATGTCGTCGCCGATGAAGGGCGCTAGGTCCGTGCCGTTGCCGTCGCCGTAGCCGGTGTAGCCCTGCACCGGATATTTGATCTTACCCGTCAGCAATTCATAGCGGCGGTAGGGCCCGATCGATAGACGGGAGACACGCTTGCGGCGGATGATAGTGCTCATCCTTCACCTCGATAGGCTCCAGCCGGGCGGCCAATCTCGTGACGGGCGGGCTCGATGTCTAAGCCAAGTCGATGCAGCGATCTCACGATGAAAGATTGCGCGGCGAGTTCATGCCTCAGCAGCGGGTGGTCCTTAAGGCCCGCTTTGGTTCGGATGACTGCACCGTCGCGCGCAATCGTCGCGGCGCATTCGGCGACCCTGTCGGCGGCGGCGCAAATCTGGGCCAACATCGCCAGTCCACCAGCGTCATCGACAACGTAGTCTGAGTGGATGGCCTGCCAAAGCTTCGTGCCCGCTTCGCCGAGGGGGGCAGGAGGTGCCAGCGGGTTCGGCTTCGATGCCGAGTCGATGACTGATAGCGTGGGAGGCTTTTTAGCCATCGTTTTTCCCTCACGAATCTTTTCACCCAATTCCACTATATTCCGAACGCCGCCGCGCTCGGAGGTTCGGGAAGATAATCTTTTTGAACTCCCCCCCCCGGCCCTAGGCTAGAAGTATGGTGGTCATGGCAACTTTTCTGATAGCCATCCGACCGTACGCACGTTTCAATAGAACGACGATATTTGTTGCCGGGCGGGCGACCGGGTAATACGAGTTTGAACTGCCGAATCGGGAAAATGCAAGTTAACACGGGGGGTTATCGACTTATGCCACGCGGAAAAAGTAAGGCCTCGGCTGGCAACCCTGAGCCTGAGGCCTACACATCAAGAAAGGGCAACGGGAATGGAGCCAATCTCGGATTTGAGGCGCAGCTTTTCCTTGCCGCTGACAAGCTGCGCAAGAATCTTGAGCCGTCTGATTATAAACACGTCGCGCTAGGTCTGATCTTCCTCAAATACATTTCCAACTCTTTCGAGGCGAAGCGTGCCGCACTGCTTGCGGAAGATGCCGCTGCTGCCGAAGACCCTGACGAGTATCTCGCCGAGAACGTATTCTGGGTTCCTAAAGAGGCGCGCTGGTCTCACCTTCAGGACAATGCGAAGCAGCCGACGATCGGCAAGCTGATCGACGACGCGATGTCGGAAATCGAGAAGGCTAATCCCAGCCTCAAAGGCGTCCTACCGAAGGACTACAATCGCCCTGCGCTCGATAAGGTCATGCTAGGTGAGTTAATCGACCTTGTGTCGGGCATCGGTATGGGCGAGCCGGACGACAAGGCGAAGGACATTCTTGGTCGCGTCTACGAGTACTTCTTAGGCGGTTTCGCCGGGTCCGAGGGGAAGCGCGGCGGGGAATTTTACACGCCGCGCTCGGTGGTGCGCGTGTTGGTCGAATTGCTGGAGCCTTATAAGGGCCGCGTGTACGACCCTTGCTGCGGCTCAGGCGGCATGTTCGTCCAGTCGGAAAAGTTCGTGGAGACTCACGGGGGCCGGATAGGCGATATTGCGATCTATGGGCAGGAAAGCAACTACACCACGTGGCGGCTAGCCAAAATGAACCTCGCGGTTCGTGGGATCGACGCGGATATCCGCTGGAACAACGAGGGAAGCTTCCACAAAGACGAACTGAAGGACCTGCGCTTTGATTACATCCTCGCTAATCCGCCTTTCAACATTTCAGACTGGGGCGGCGAACGGCTCCGCGAAGACGCTCGTTGGACCCACGGGTCGCCACCAGTCGGAAATGCCAACTATGCTTGGCTGCAACATATTCTCTGGCACCTGAGCCCAAATGGAACGGCCGGGGTGGTGCTAGCAAACGGCTCGATGTCTTCCGGTCATTCTGGCGAGGATGTGATCCGGAGGGGAATGGTGGAAGCCGACGTAGTGGACTGCATGATTGCTCTCCCCGGCCAGCTCTTTTACTCCACCCCAATTCCGGCCTGCCTATGGTTTCTGGCGCGCAACAAAAAAGGCGGCGGTAAGCTGCGGGACCGACGCGGCGAGTTTCTGTTCATAGACGCACGCAAGCTTGGGACGCTGGTAGACCGCACTCGTAGAGAGTTCTCGGATGAAGATGTCGCCAAAATTGCTGGCACTTACCACGCATGGCGTGAGGGCAAAGGCTACGAGGACGTGCTTGGCTTCTCCAAGGCGGCGAATGTCGCCGAAATCTCGCGTCACGATTACGTTCTGACGCCGGGACGCTATGTTGGCGCTGCCGCTGATGAGGGTGATGACGCGCCGTTTGCCGAACAGTTCGCTGTATTACAGAAGCAGCTGAACCAGCAATTCAAAGAGTCTAGCGAACTGATGGTCACCATCAAGACGAAATTGGCTGGAATTCGCATCAATGGGTGAATTTAAACTAGCCGAGTTGTTGCAGCTCACGAAAGACGGCGAGTGGGGTAAGGGAGAGCCTTCGCCCGACCTAGAGCCAATGCTCGTGATCAGGGGCACGGACTTTGCTGATGTACGCCATTCGGATATCGCGTCCGTTCCGTTACGCTATATTCCAAAAGCCATTGCTGACCGAAAGGCACTCCAGCCCGAGGACATCTTGATCGAAACGGCCGGAGGCACAATAGATCAGCCGACCGGACGAACTTTATATTTGAAGGCAGAACTATTCGAGCAATCAAATGTCCGCTTCACGTGCGCGAGTTTTAGCCGCTTCTTACGGGTCAAGAGAGACCTGATTCGGCCCGACTACCTATTTTGGTTTCTCCAAAATCTTTATCGAATCGGCGAGATGGACCCCTTCCACGTCCAACACACAGGCGTTGCCCGATTTCAATACACGCAGTTTTCCGAGTTTCAGATTGTGCCGGTGCCTGATGCAAATGTTCAGGATGCAGTTGCTACTTTGCTGAACGCCCTCGATGACAAGATCAGCGTAAATCGTCGCATGAATGAGACGCTTGATGCCATGACGAGGGCGATCTTCAAAGACTGGTTCGTTGATTTCGGGCCAACGCGCGTCAAAATGGAGCGAGGCTCGCCTTACCTCGCGCCCGAGATTTGGGCGCTCTTTCCGGATCAACTGGACGAGGAAGGAAAGCCTGACGGATGGCAAATTGGATGTCTGGCAGACGTTGCCGACGTCATCATGGGCATATCGCCAGACGGAGGCACATACAATGACCGAGGCGAAGGCATGCCGCTGGTCAATGGGCCAGCCGAGTACGGCGATTTCTTTCTGAAGCGCATCAAGTGGACGACCGCGCCGAATAAAGTGTCGCGCCGAGGCGATTTGATTATCTGTGTTCGTGGTTCAACGACCGGACGACATTCGTTCGCCGACGGTGAATATTGTCTAGGGCGGGGGGTGGCTGCAGTTCGTAGCCAAAAAGGCCAGCAAGAGTTTGTCGATGCTTCGGTCCTAGTGCACGTTGACAGACTTCTTCAAAGAACTACTGGGTCGGTGTTTCCCAGCCTGTCATCTGGTGATTTTCGTACATTCGAAATCCTCGTTCCTGGGGACGCGGTCTGCAGAAGCTATTGTGAAGCAGTCCGCACTATGCGCGAGCAGGTCTGGGCAAACGTGGAACAGTCCAGCACGCTTTGTAAGTTGCGCGAGTCGTTGCTTCCCAAGCTGATATCCGGCGAAATTCGTATCAGGGAAGCTGAGAAAGTTCTTGAGGCCGCACTGTGAACGGTATCGCCGAAAGCCACGTTGAGGAGGCTACACTCGAGTGGCTCTCTGAATTGGGGTATGTTGCGGCTAATGGCCTGGAAATCGGTCCGGACGGCGATCGCCCCGAGCGCGCCAGCTACGGTGATGTGCTTTTGATAGAGCGCCTACGCGCTGCCGTGGCCAAGCTGAACCCCGCGCTGACCGAGCAGGCGCGCGCGGAGGTAATCGCGAAGGTTGTGCAGACGGAGACGCCTTCGCTAGTCGAAGAAAACCGTCGGCTGCATCGGTTCATCGTGGAAGGCGTTCCAATCGAGGTGCGTCGCACGGACGGCTCCATCGGCGGCGAGCAGGCACGCCTGATCGACTTCGATGATCCGGATGCGAACGATTGGTTGGCGGTCAACCAATACACGGTGATCGAGAACAAGGCGAACCGCCGTCCCGACGTGGTTATCTTCGTCAACGGCCTGCCTCTGAGTGTGATTGAACTGAAGAATCCCGGTGACGAGAACGCAACGCTTGAGGGAGCTTACAATCAGTTGCAGACTTATAAGTCGCAGATCGCCTCGCTATTTCGCACGAATGCTGCGCTGGTGATCTCCGATGGTATTGCAGCACGAATAGGCTCGCTCACTGCTGACCGCGAGCGCTTCATGCCTTGGCGGACGGTAGAAGGCGATGGACCAGCGGCAAAGGGGACGCCGGAATTAGAGACGGTTCTCAAGGGGGTGTTCAACCGCCGCCGCTTCCTCGATCTGGTCAAAGACTTCATTGTATTCGGCGACACGGGAAGTGACGTCGCAAAAATCATCGGCGGCTATCACCAATTCCATGCGGTGCGAAAAGCAGTGGAAAGCACGCTGTCGGCGACATCAGCTGGGGGTGACCGAAAGGCTGGTGTGATCTGGCATACCCAAGGCTCCGGAAAAAGTCTGCTTATGGCGTTCTACGCGGGCCAAATTATCAAGCATCCGAGGATGCAAAATCCGACGCTCGTGGTGTTGACCGATCGCAACGATTTGGACGACCAGTTGTTTGGCACCTTCAGCATGTGCAAGGACTTGTTGCGCCAGACGCCTCAACAGGCGGAGGATCGCGAACACTTACGCAAGCTGCTTGATAGACCGTCCGGAGGCGTGATCTTCACAACCCTACAGAAATTCTCGCCCGAGGGCGACACTAACGACTATCCGGCTCTGACTGAACGACGCAATGTGGTCGTGATCGCTGACGAAGCTCATCGCAGCCAGTATGGGTTCCGAGCCAAGGTCGAGGCTAAGACCGGCAAGGTTTCTTATGGTTTTGCTAAGTATCTGCGCGACGGCCTGCCCAACGCCTCGTTCATCGGCTTTACGGGCACACCCATCGAGGCGGGGGATGTTAACACCCCAGCGGTGTTCGGAAATTACATCGACATCTACGATATTAGCCGCGCGGTCGAAGATGGCGCGACAGTGCCGATCTTCTACGAGAGCCGGTTGGCGCGCATTGAACTCGACGAAGCCGAGAAACCAAAGATTGACGCCGAAATCGCGGACCTCACCGAAGATGAGGCTGCGAGCGAGCAGGAGAGACTGAAGCGCAAATGGGCGAGCGTCGAGGCGCTAGTGGGCTCCGACAAGCGCCTTGCCTTGGTCGCCGAGGACCTCGTTGACCATTTCGAGAAACGGGCGGCAGCGCTCGACGGAAAAGCCATGATTGTGTGCATGAGTCGGCGAATTTGCGTGGCCCTCTACGACGCCATCGTGAAATGCCGTCCGCAATGGCATAGCGACGAAGACGAAGCCGGGGTGATCAAGGTGGTTATGACTGGCGCTGCTTCCGATCCGCCAGCGTGGCAGCCCCATATCGGCAAGCGGCCCAAGGCGCGGAGGGAGTTGATTGCGAAGCGAGCCAAGAAGCCGAACGACGCGCTCAAGCTGGTGATCGTGCGAGATATGTGGTTGACCGGCTTCGACGCGCCCAGCATGCACACGATGTATGTAGACAAGCCGATGAAGGGCCATGGCCTGATGCAAGCGATTGCCCGGGTCAATCGTGTGTTCCGCGACAAGCCAGCAGGCTTGGTGGTGGACTACATTGGTATCGCGCAAAATCTGAAAAGCGCACTCGGGCAATATGCGGGCCATGGCGCTGAACAGGTCGGCATAGACAAAGCCGAAGCTGTGCGTGTGCTCCTAGAGAAATACGAGATCGTTCGCGCGATGTTTAGCCCCAATGCGAAAATGGGGTTCGACTATCGGCCCGCATTGAACGCTATCGCCACGCCACAATCACGATTGGCAACCATGGCTGGTGCGATCGACTGGGTGTTGACGCTCCAGCAGGCCGACGCTGCCAAGGAGACAACCGATGAAGGCAAGAAGCGGGCGCATCGACGTTATGCAGATGCTGTCGTAGCGCTCTCCAAGGCGTTTGCGCTAGCTGCCGCGAGCGATGAAGCTCAAGCTATTCGTGATGAGGTTGCATTCTTTCAGGCGATTCGAGCCGCCTTGATCAAGAGCGTGCCCGGAGATGGAAAGAAAAGCGCCGCAGAACGCGAACTGGCGATCCAGCAGATCGTGAGCCGCGCAGTGGTGTCCACCGAAATTATCGATATCATGAAAGCGGCGGGGCTGGAGAGTCCTGACATATCAATCCTGTCGGACGATTTCCTTGCTGAGGTGCGAGAGAGCGAAAAGAAGAATCTCGCGGTGGAGGCGCTTAAAAAGCTCATCAACGGAGAGGTGCGCTCGCAGGCCAGGCGTAACGTAACGCAATCCAAGGCTTTCTCCGAACGGCTGGAAGCTGCGATTTTGCGGTATCACAACAACGCGCTGACCACCGCGCAGGTGCTCGAAGAACTCATTAAACTCGCCAAGGACATCCGGGCAGCCCGCGCACGTGGCGAAGAGACCGGCCTCTCGGACGAAGAGATCGCGTTCTATGACGCGCTGGCCGAGAATGAGAGTGCTATGCAAATCATGGGTGAACCAGCATTACGTGTGATTGCACATGAACTCGTGACGAGCATCCGGAAGAGCGTCACTGTGGACTGGGTACACCGCGAAGCAGCGCGCGCTCGCATGCGGGTTTTGGTAAAACGCCTTTTACGCAAGTATGGCTACCCGCCTGACCTGCAGGACGCTGCTGTGCAGAAGGTGCTGCAGCAGGCAGAAGCACTCTCGGCAGATTGGGCCGCTTAAGCTAACCCGACCCAAGGCCGGACCCGCTCGCTAGCAGTCGCACAACAAAATCACGTCCGCTCGCGCCGATAAGCTCGGAACGTCAAAATACCTGCCGGAAGATCGAGCTGCAGAGAAATGTCGTCCGGGCGCATTGATGCTGCCAGCTTTGAAAGATCGAGCACCGCTGCGCCAAGTGCAGTGGGCAGGCCTTCTACAGGCTCCAGCGCAAACGTCCGCTCGACTGCATTGGCCTTGCGCGAAACAAGATCGTTTTTACTTTCGGTGGTAGCCATAACTGCCTCCCTTAGATGTGATCGGGGCGTGTTGACGTTCGATCATTTTCTCTTTTTCAAGCAGCAGCAGATATTTCTTCCGAGCTACGTCTGCTCGACGGATTGCGGTATGCATCTCCGCTTCGGCCAGTATCCTTGCTTTTTGCAGCTTCGTGAACTTCGGCATGTTGGCTATCTCGATTGAGTGTTGGCGAAGTCCCCTTTGTCACCGGCTTATCGAACGTACAGCAAGGCAAGTGGCGAGAGTGTCACGGCGTGACAATTATTTGAGCCAGCGCACCATCCATTCGACGACCACGCGCGAGAGCGCCGCTTCGACTAGCGCATGATTTGAGATGTCGGCTTGCGTCATTTGTCCGGAAAGCAGCATGGCTTCGGTAACCCAATGCTCTCGCGCGACGACCACGTAGCGCTTTTCACCAGCCTTGCTGCGAGCGCGGCACCGACGCTGCCGTTCGCGATCACTAGATGCGGCCCTTGTCCGCTGGCGTCCGTGGATGTCGTACGTTCGCATCGATGGTCTCCGTTCCGATGATTACCAGATTTGGAAGCCGCCGCTGGCGCGCACCTCAGGTGCGAATCGAAGACACACATCCGCAATTTGATGCCAACCGGCATTATTCCGATCGAAACATCGCCCCGCTTCGCCTCGGGGTGCTTTGCCGAGAATTTGAAAACTCATCGTCCTTACCTCACAAAATGCCGCCCGGTCGTCAAATCGCAATCTGCTTCTGCAGCAGGGGGGCCATCGACCGTCATGACGACGCGATCTTTGGGACAGACCGGCGGTCCAGATTCCGAGAGCCACAGTCTGGTGACGCGAGCTAGGTAGCCGCACATAGGACACTCGCATTTGTGCATCCTGGTGCCTTGTCGTGGACGATCGGTGAGAAAGCCCGCCGGATAAGGACCGATGCGGTTAAACACGGTCTCTGCCCAGGCGACGAATTCGGGGCTCGCGGTCGTGGCTCGCATCGGCCCGATGAGACCGATCTTCAATGCGCACTGTTTAAACATCTTCCCATGTCCAACCTCGGTGCCAACCGTGGCGTGAATCATCTCGTGGGCTAGGACGTGCAGGATGGTCTCGCCGCTGGCGATCTCCGGGGAAATGAATAGCTCCGCGTGGCTGTCGCTCGACGTCGAGGGCGGCCAGCATTCACCGATCCTGCCGCAGCTCGCCGCGCGCTTCGGGTGGCCGATGGAAACGCGGACCTTCGCCGGGACCGTATAGCCAGCTTCGCTGAACCTTGTGCGCAGCGCCTCGCAAGCAGCCTCCAGCCACTGTTGGCGTTCGAGCGAAGGCGTTGGCTTTTCGGACTCCGAGGTATCGTTTAAACGTCGTGTCTTCATGAGGAAACACCTCCTTAGTTTGGAGTGGACTGGCCTTGGACGGCGCAGGGCGCGGGCCATCTCCAGCAGAATTGACGTGCTGGTGGGGATGGATTGGCGAGAGGCCTCGGGGTCGGGGCCCGAACAACACCCACCCCAAGAGTGGGTGGTGTTTGTTCGGCCGCCCTCCGATAACCCCGGCGAACAGGTCCGAACAAACCGCCGAACATGTTCGGATAGGGATTTTGCGTTGAGCTTTCACGGCCTTGCTCATGAGCGCCCACCAAGCTGTTCGTTGGCGTTCGATGGCATTGCCCCATGTTTTTTGGCCTGGTTCCTCGAACAGACAAATTCGACTGCTTTTCTGCCCTCATCCGTGAGGGCGGTGACCCCGCGTTTGATGGTGATCAGCTTCTCCTTCCTGAGCGTTTCAAGGAGCCGGGACACCAGCACCCGGTACGGCTCGCCATTGCCCATCTTCCAACCGAGCCGCCGCGCCAGATCGGTTTTAGAGGCCCTCTGGTTCGCTGAATCGAGTAGCGCGACCAAAAGCTCGTCTTCCTTGCTGCGCATCGCCCTAGCGATCTCCTCGCGGCCTTGCTCGCTGAGCGGCGAAGCGACCACGGTTGGGATCAACCGCCCCCGGCTGTCTTTCAGGTCTTGGTGAGTGACGGTGCGAAGCTGGAAGTGCTGCGGCGTGAAGTCTGGGCCCCGGAACTTGCCCTGCGTGCTCAACTCAACGCTGCCCTCCGTGGCATGGGCAGTCAGGTTACCGTCAACCTCGGCGAGGAACGCGCCGCCGCCGCGTGGGATCAGGTTGTCGTCAGTCGCGTTCTTGGCGGGATGACATGCGGTGATGACGCATGGCTCGCCCGGCATCTTGGTGAAGACGCGCATGCGGCGTGCGTGGTTGCCGAGCTGGACGTTGTTGTTTTCCTCGTCGCCCTCAAAAAAAGCGGCGCTGGTGTCGATAACGATCAGGCTGACGCTGCCGATCCGAGTGATCTCGGTGCGAACCCGTTCGAGCATCTCCGACAGCTTAAAAACACCTGGAACGAAATGCACGTTGATGGTGTCGATGTCGAAGCCCATCTGCTGTGCCATCGCGATCCAGCGCATTCGCGCATCGTCGGGGTTCTCGCCAGCCAGGTAGAGCACGCGGCCTCTCTCGACCTCGCGGTCGCCGAGTTTCTTGCCTTCCCCGACAAGGGCGCTGACCAGTAGCAGGATTGCTGTCTTGCCCGCGCCGGTTTTGCCGGTGAGTGAGTACAGGAAGCGGCGCTGCAGGATGCCTTCGATGACGTAATCCGGCGGCACGAACCCGGCTACGAATTCAGCGGAAGAGAGTATTCGGAACGCCTTGATCTGGTTGTCGCTCCGCATCTGCTCCGCCATCGCGTGCAATTCGCTGACGTCGTTTCTCATGACGAAGCCTCGCGACGTTGCATCTCCCGGCGGCAGATATCGGCGACGATCGCGACCACCTCGTCAGCATCGAGCGGCGGAACGCAGCGCTGGGTGTTGAACAGCTGGACGAGTTCGAGCGCGACCAAGGGGTCGATATAGCGCCTCAGCAGCAGACCTGAGAGCCGCGCAAGGGCGGAGCTTCGTCGGCTGCCTTCGACGACCGCGCAGATGAACGTGCGCCACGCCTCTTGTGACGTGAGCGCTATGGACACGCCAGGGTTCACGGACTTGCCGGTGACGAGCCCGATCAGCCAGTCAGGCGCGTCCTCGAAATCGCTGGCGCTATCGACCGACCATACGTAGGTGCGACCGCTAGGATGTCGGGACGGCGGCGCGAGCACGTAACCGCCTTCGCCCCGCACATCGAGGCCGGGCAAATCGTCGCGACATTGCGTGTTCCTGATCTCGATGCTGCTCGGCCAGCGCCAATACAGATGGCGACCGGCTCCGGTGATCGCCTCGACCGTGGGCGGCAGGCTGCCATACTCGGTTTCCAGATTGCGTAGCGTCTGCTCGCCCTCGTCGCCGTCTATATCCAAGACCCAAATGCCGGACCCAGCTCCCGTGGCGATTGCGATGTTTAAACTGCGCGACGCCCACCAACCGCTGATGATATTTGGGTCAGTAGTGGCGCGAACTATATTGTCATTGATCAGGGGCTGCTTGCGGCGCTCAACGCAGGGAAACACACGCAACCCCTTGGAGGCCAGCTTCAGCGCAGCGATGCCGAGCGGCGTCATGAGGATGGCCATTTCGCAAGAATGGACCTCAACGATTCCAGCTCTGCTTTGTTGACAACCTCACACCGCTGCCAAGCCACCGGTTCAATCAAGCCGATGATGGCTTGTTCAACACAATCACGGAGATCGTTGGGGTCCATGGCGTCGAGTTCCCAACAGTGATGCCCGTGGTTTGCGACGAACCACTTATAACGCGGGTCTTGCCTTTTATCGGCTGCGGGGAAGAACGGCAGTCCCTCTAGTTGTTCGACCGTGAGAGCAATCCGCCTCAGGTCAATGTGATCACCGTCATACTTGGCGAAGCGTGAGGGAAGGTCTTCCTCTGACATGTACAACCCGCTCGGATCGAAGTCTCCGACGTACAGCACGATCAGATCACGACCATCGTCATCCTCTGCGATATCATGGGCTAAGGTGGCGCTGCTGAATCCATGTACCGGAAGGAAACCTACGGCATAATGATCGAGCACGGGGCGGAGAACTCCGCGCACGGTGCCCTTCTCGGACCAGACTTGAACCCTGTGGGGCTGTTGGTCCCAGAAATCTCGGCGGTAGGATCGAGCGACGCAGCGGGCGTACTCGGCAGGGTCAGCCCATGTTGACACTCTCTCAATGGCGCGGGTCTCATCAACGATCCACTCCCAGGGAATAATGCCCCGCTCGCGAGCCTCCTTAAGCAGGCGGTAGACGCGCTGCATCTCCGATCTCGCCATTGACGCAAGGAGGCCCTGAGTGAACAGCTTGTAGCCGACACCGCGTCCCGTGATCGGTTGCGCGGCCTCTGTCACAGTGCGCATCGCCGCGATCAGATCGAGCGAGCGCTGCGCCATGCCGCGACCTTTTTTGGAACAGGTTGCAGAATAGTCCGTCATGGCTGACCTCCTTAGTATCGGAGGCCGGGCTTGCAGCGTATCGCGCGCTGGTCCATACGAGGGGCCGTTCGGTTGCCCATCATATGGCCGGTGCGCTGTTGCTTACAGCGCCCGGCTTTTTCATTGAGCGTCGGCGGTATTAGCGGCCTCGCGTGCCGCGATCCGTTGATCAATCGTCGCTGGTCGCCCACAAATCCGACCGCACATGCGGAATAGGCCTAACTCTTCCTTCAGCAGGTAGACCTTTTTCCATTTGGTCTCGTCGGCGAAAATGTATTTAGCGAGCGCGCGCGCACCGAACAGAATGTCGAGCTGACGATCCGGGCTTTTGGTTTTTGGCTGCATAGCTAGCCTCCTTCCAACAATGTAGAAAAATACATTGTAGCAATAGAAAAATCAATATTGCTATTGACAGGGTGGGTCGGTTCGTCAAAATGGGGGAAATGCCGGTAAAGGTCTGTAATGCCTTCTGTGCCCAGCTTTACGGTTAGTTACGCAAAGGTCGAAGCAGCGCTCGTCAAGATGCACAACATCGCTTCTGACGATGTCTCAGCTTTCCGGGCTCGGTTTGGCGCGCTGCAGCGCGGAGGTCTGCTCGGCCCGGAAAGTCAACCCGGGAAGGGGCGCAGACTTGAGTATGGGCCCGATCAGATGCACCGCGCGGTGCTGGCATTCGAGCTGGTTCAAGCGGGTGTTGCGCCCGGCATCATCCTGCCGTTGATCAGAGATTACTGGAACAACAAGCTTAGTGAGATTTGCCTGAAGGCGGACCGCGCGATCGAGGATGAGTCAAGAGATGTGGTGTTGATTTTGGCGGGCGTTACCGCCCTCAGTTCGAACACACCAGTTCCGAATATCAACCATACGACACTGGACAAAATGTCGGAGCGAATGACGCTCGCACTCGACGGCAAAGGCGCGCCTGCACGCGCGTTATTGGTCAACTTGAGCGCTCAGTTGCGTAAGTTTCATGACGCTCTCGTCGGCTATCATTTGCAGGCGGAGCCCCGGGTAGAGGCAATGACACGGGGAAAAAGTAAGCGGCAATCTACGGTACGCAAGCGGTGACCTTTCAGGATGGCTCACATGAGCAAGACAGCCGCCAGATTTAATCTTGCTGATATCAGCCGCGCCACAAGGGCGGCCGTGGCCGAAGGCGCTTCTGCGGTGGAAGTCCTACCCGATGGTACTATCCGAATTGTTATCGCCGAGACGCCACGTGACGAAAAGCCGGAGCCCGAAGAACCGAAACACCGCGACTTCAGACTTTGAGATTTGGACCTATGCCGAAGCCCAAACTACCGTTTTTGCACCGACACGTCAGCCGCCACGGGAAGGTCAGCTATTACGTCAAGCTGTCGTCGCGTCAATCCGGTCGCGGTGTTCGTATCAAGGGACTCTATCGCGGCGAAGAATTCATGGCCGCCTATCACGCTGCAGTGCGCGGCACAGTCACAGCTGCGCCCCTGGTTGCAAGAGATGGCAAAGGAACGGTTGGCTGGTTGATCAACCTGTACCGCCAATCGCGTGATTGGTGCGAACTGCTCTCGGCAGGGACACGGAAACAGCGCGGCCCGATCTTGAAGCAGATGGAGAATGCTGCGGGTGACCTTCCAGTTGCGGCCATCACCCGCAAGAAGATTGAGGAAGGAATCTCCGCCCGCACGCCAAATCAGGGCCGCCATTTCAAAAACACTGCAAGTGCCTTGTTCAAATGGGCAGTTGAGCATGAGCTGTATGACCGAAATCCGACGGACGGGGTGAAGGTCATCCGGGGCGAAGGCGAGGGGCACCTCGCTTGGCCGATTGAATTGATTGAGCAGTTCGAGCGGTATTGGCCGCTAGGCAGCAGGGAGCGGTTGATGTTCGACGTGTTCCTGTACATCGGTTTGCGTCGTGGCGATGCGGCGCGGCTTGGCAAGCAGCATATCCGCAACGGCATTGTGCATCTGATGACGGAAAAGAGTGGCGGCACTATGCCGATTTATGTTCCAATCCATCCGGCGCTCGCAGCCTCGATAACGGCTTGCCCGTCCTCTCACCTTGCCATCATCGCGAAAGACGATGGCACACACTACAGCAAGGAAGGACTGGGCAATGTCTTTCGGGCAGCAGTAGCAGCGGCCGGAATTCCGGTGTCGAAGAAAGGCTCGGACGAGAAGGGCTATTCTGCCCATGGACTGCGCAAGGCCTCTGCGACCATTGCCGCAGAGTCCGGTGCAACCGAGTCCGAATTGAACGCGATGTTTGGGTGGAGTGGGTACCAGATGGCGCAGCTCTACACTAAGAAGGCCGATCGCAAGCGGCTGGCTGCTCGCGCTTTGGCGAAGTGGACGCGGCCCTCGTCCGATGGCGCGGTGGAGCAATCCGGGATTGCCCATCTGCATCTGGAAAAAGAACGCGCCTAGAACATCGGTCGTTACCACCTATGGGGAGGTGGTAATTTCGGGCTCAAAATATCAATGATTTCAATCCGGGCGCGGCGTTGTGGTGGGCCCGGCAGGACTCGAACCTGCAACCAGACCGTTATGAGCGCAGTGAATATCCGGAATATCTGAGCATTTTCAACGAAGAATTTGCATCCTTGAGTACGTTCGTGCGCGTTTGTTCACGG
>Ga0214542_1007907_pt1 | contig 18114 bp, 7 predicted proteins | sample CNSS1metaG_FD_160096 | JGI IMG/M metagenome (GOLD analysis project Ga0214542, IMG submission 160096) | Root nodule microbial communities from cowpea collected in UCLA plant growth center, Los Angeles, California, USA - CNSS1 | ecosystem: Host-associated > Plants > Roots > Nodule | place: USA...
AAAAAAAATAGCAAGGCAACAACTAAACTCAAAGGAAGAAGCTAAAAAGGCTTAAAAGGACGAGTTCATCGAGCTGTGATAGGAGAATTTGGCAAGGCGAGATGATAAGAATACGGTAGCACAGCACAAATGTTTTCTATATTATTATAGGGCATTATCTCTTTCCAAACTATCCACTCATAAAATAATAATAATAATAATAATAATAATAAAAATAAAAAGATTATTTTAAGACGCTTATTATGGACATAAAAAGAAAGTAAGTTATTGCATATTTTGAACAGAATTTTATAATAGCAATATGAATAAATGGGTGCAGAAAAGGCATAGTTCCACTGAGCAGAAATGAGAGGCTTTGTTAACTTTGGTTTGCTTTGTGTTCACATCCCTATCCATCCATGGCAGTAGACAACTTCCTCACGCTAAGTCGTTAGCTGTGTGCGTGCGTGCGTCTGTTTGTTTAGCTGTACTTTTGTGTTTCCAAAAGTACCCCTGCATGGAACCAAAATTTCAACAATCAGCATAACCTTTTTTCTCAGAATGGCATTAGATACCCCGTACTTTATCAAAATTGCCATTGCAGGACCCATAGTCAAAAAAAGAGTAGTAGGTAGTAGTAGAACAAACAACTGTAGAGAGATCATCTTTTCTTACACTTCTAAAATTAGGTTAATAACACTTTGCATATACAATATTTTTTCAGATATTTGAACCATTAAATTCTCAAATTGAAATTGAAATTGAAATTGAAATTCTCTTCCGCATCTAATTTTGCAAACTAAACTCTAGGCATGTGAGTGTTTCCCACTTCCCTCTCCCAATATTTAATTCTTCCAATGAATCAATGGGAGCACTGTGAGAGAATTTAGGTCATTTGTCACTTTACCTATTAGAGTTTGTTCTCTTTTTCCCCTTTCCTAATATTGTGGTCTCTCCTAGTTTTTTAACTTTATGTGCAATGCGTATGTTTGAAAGGTGCTTATTAGGCCACCAAAAATGGCGTCAACGTGTATGCATTCAAAATTAGATGCTTTGTTTTATTACCAATATTGAAACCAAACTTCACAACTGTAACTCAATGCAAACTTACGTGGACAAAATCTCCAATTACAATATTCTTTCTTCATAAATGTGTACCCGTGTTTAGTTTAACGTGTTATTTTAAGAGAATTTTATATTTTTAAAAGGTTTAATAAACTAAATTTGAACTGATTTCTTTTAAATTATTTAATTCTTGAAATACTTTTTAGAAAACAGAATTTAATTTTACTAGTTATATCAATAAATAAAAAATTACTATATACAATACCATTAGTATCATCGGTATAAAATCAGTTTTGCAACATCAATAAAAAAAATAACCGTAGAAAATTTTAATAAAAAATATGGTTTTATCCTTTGAAAAATAACCTCATTGATATTATTATGTGTCAACTACAAAAAAAGAAATTGAAGGTTAAATTGTGTATCAACTTTTCAAAATTTTCTCAATGTTGTTGCGTTTGGTAAGTGATGATAGACGTAAATTGTTTACGTGTTAAACAATTTGTCAAAAACTGATTTTAAAATTCTAGTTTTTAAAAGCTCTCATTCTTTTCATAAGGGTTTTATAAGCATGCAATTTAAACACACTTAAAAAAAAAAAATTATGTCTATATTGATACTATGTTCAATTATTGATCAACTTATCAGGTTTCATGAGGCATATTAATACTCGCACCTCACATGATCTATTTGAAAGTATCATCTAAAGTGTATTCATGTTTTATACTTTCTTTGTTCGAAGCACTTAATTAAAATCTTAACTCTCTTACCTCAAGATCCAGAAAAACAATTATTTTCTTTGACATTGATAAAAAGAACCTTGAAAGACATTAGTTAGAAATAATTCTATCAATATTGGTCCAGAAAAACTTGATTAATGTTAGTAAATATTATGTTTAATATCATTTATAAATCATTAGTGATGTTGATAAAGAAATTAATTAATTGAAGTTAGTAGAAACATACCATTGACGTATATCATAACAAATATTAATAATGATGATAGAAAAATGTTTTGGTCAAGTTTAACATAAATAAAGCTCTTATTGACACATCAATAAAAGAAAATTTTAGGTTAATGATATTTCAACCTTAATTATTCAAAGATGTCCAAATAAAAATAAACCAATGACACTGGTCAAATCGAAAAAAAAAATATAAAGAGAAGAAAAATGATAAAATCTGAATGATTCTAAATTCTTACCTAAAAAGTTGAACTTGAATTTATAAAGTTTTAAGTAATTAAATTACTCATAAATTTATTATATTTCAATTTTTTAAATTTTGTTATCAAAATAGTATATTTTATTATAAAATGTTTCAAATTTTTTATAGAAGTAAATTATCATGTTGAAGTTTTCTATCTAAAACATATTGTTAGGATGAGATAAATTGTATTCAGCTTAGTTTTTTCTTCCAAAGCATCCAATGAGTTAAAAGTATTTAAAGTCCAATTAAGAAATTATTATATCTTCATTAAAGTTTTACCAAAAGTCTCATGAAAAGTAAATTTATTACTAAAACGCATATACTTTTCACAGAAGATATTGAGTCATAATTAAGGATTCTAACTCATATTTAACACACACACATATTAAATTAAGTATTTAATTTGTTTAAGGTGAAATTATTAACATGCTGAAAGAAAGGAGAGTGAGAAGTAATAAATGTGAAAAAAGCTAGAACAATTTTTGATGGATTGAAGGACCGATAGACTGTGGAAGTCCTACATCGATCAGAGATAAAATCAATTTATAATATATAAATAAGGTGCAAACTTCACCTTACACATAGATTTTGTGGGATTAAATTAAATTTAAAGTCCACTTTTAACATAGTATCAAAACCTAGTTAAAATCAATCTTAACAAAATTTTTTGAACATTCTATTTCACTCAATATTCGTTAAAGTGAATAAGTTAATAAAGATAATGATCGAAGGCATGTATGTAAAATGAATTGTGATTATACGGCGTGACAAGAAATGGTTCTACCCTAAGAGTGATAACCGGGTTGGGTGCGACCTTTTTCTTGATGTGTTAACCTCATAGGAGGCAAGAAGAAGACAAAGGTTGGACAAAGAATTTGGCATATGGGCATAAATTGAGTGGAAGATGAAGGGCATTATGGGAAGTGGAAACTAGTTGGGGAGCATAAAACAATGCAAACTCGTAATTTTTACGAAAATGGAGTCCCAATATACAACTCATTTTAATCAAAGAGGTGCCCACAAAACTGATTAGCTCATCAGTACTCACTTCTTTCTTCTGTCCTTTCCACTGGGAGCTCTTCCTAAAACCCTCACAACTTCTCTATTTTTTTTTTATAGACTTTTACCTCGAATAATCTTTTACTAAATCGGTTTTTAAAAATCTTATATATTCCACCATGTAAATTCTTGCGTTCAAATTCAATAAAAACGTTATTAAAATTAGTTTTAATGTAATAAAATTAATATGTTTTAAAGGTACCAGAAAACAATAACTAAAAGAATTCAATACAAGATTTGAACTGGAATTTTCTTGCTCCGCTTTCAATAAATGTAAAATTTACTATTATTCCAATGTCAATAAAGTAATATTTTTGTGTAGTAGTAGCAGCATTGTCTCCAAGGTAGCGTGAGTTTAGCGTTTACATAATTTCTGAAAGTTGTTCGATATTGTTAAAATATTGTGCAAACAATGGGTGGTTAAAAATCAAGGGTGAAAAGGGATTAGTTTGACCTCTCATTATGTTATAAAAAAAATTGATGCGTTTATTTATTAATTGCAGTGGACTAGAAACTTTGATTCATCCCAGACAGAAGTACAGTGGCGGGTTGGTGGACCAACTAATAAAAAAAAATATAAATTTTTAACTTTTAAAATTTATTTAAGTAGACAAGTTTAGTTAAAAAATTCAAAGCATTTAATAATTTACTATGAACCTTTCATCTCAATATTGATGGTTTTTATCAGAGAATTTACTAAAAGAGAAATAACACTAATGAAGTATAAGTCTACTAAATGATTCTTCATCAAAATGAAATACTTACCTCTTCTATTGTGAGAAAGATTTTTTATTTTGGAACTTGTATAAATCGATTATCAAATATATTATTATTATCTATTATTTTCAATCTAAAATTTTAAAATAATAAGTTTATAAGATTTTATCTTTATAAGGTATTTGACCTTTATTTTTATTCAATATAAAATTTAGACTTAAATTTCAAATAAATATTAGAATGTTTAAGTTTAAAAATAAACAACATATAATTTAATTTTCTAATAACACTAAAATCTTAAAAGAAAAAAACATGTTAAATTGTTAATTTAACTTCTATTTTTATCTTTTAAGAAGTAGGCTTACCATTGATCCAACCTACTTGTGTAAGATTTATCCGATTAAGGGATTAATTGAAATAAGTGACTAGATATTGATGAGACTTCTATGTGGCTTGTAATGAGGTGAGGTGAAGGTAGGGTAAAGAAAGGGTTCAAGGCTAGAAAGTAGAGAGAAGTGAGGAACAATGGGCAATAAATTGTAAGAATAAATATAAGTTCTTGCTTCAATCAAAACGAAAATGTTTATGGCTGGAGAGTTTCAAGTGTGGGGATGTGCAGTTTCAAAAGCATGAATGAAGTAAGCATGTGTAGTTTTTAGACTAGATTTAGGTTAGAGATAATTTTAGGTTAATCTTATAAATCTAGCTTAATTTGATGTTTTTAGCATATTTTTAGTGTTATTGTAGAATTAGTCTAAGAAGTAGTCTAGGTGAGTAGATTCTTAGTTTTGATATTAGTTTCGTAGTAAAGTTTAGTTTTAGAGTTAAGTTTAGAGTTAGTTCTTGTTATAAAATAATCTTTTTTATTGCAAATGATTCTAAACGTTCCAGGCCATAATTCTCACCGCTACAGTTTGAAGTTTTATGATAGAGGTGCTTCTGTTTTTATTTTAACTTGAAAGCTTGGCTGCCAGTTGTTTTTGTACGTTGCAGGGAAATTATTTTAATCGTTGCCATGCATTAATTTTTCTCCAAAAGTGCTATGAATTTCAGTCCTTCACCATTCAACACTCACACCTATAAATAGGTGGCTTTGGTGCTCTCTAAAACACACATCATCTCTCACTCTTTTCCTTCATTCTTCAAGCTCTCTTCTCTCTCATATTTCTTTCTTCTATCTTCTATTATTTGGGTTAAATACTCTTTCAAGAGCACTTTCTTGCTAGTTCTGAGATCCTCGGAAAATTCGAGAAGTTCTTGTTGTATTTTGGAGGACTTGCACAACACACTGTGGATAAGTCCTTAAGGACAGTGATTTTACACGTCTCAGGAAATACCCTTTTGTTCGTGATTTGTCAGTTATTACAACAATCTTAAGGACTTATGGCTGACAACAACAACAACTCTACTACTCTGGAGAATTAAAACATTTCCTGAACTCAGACCGTCTTTACGAAACCATTTCCAGATGTATCAAAAATTGAGGTATTCTCTGGGTAGAATTTCCGACATTGGCAAGAACATGTGTCTACTCTTTTAGACATGTATGGAGTAGCTATGGCTCTCTCAACTTCAAAACCTGACGAATCTAGTGCCAAACAAGTGGAAGATTGGACTCATGCAAACAAGGTATGCCGACACACCTTACTTAGTGCCTTGTCTAATGATCTGTTTGATGTGTACTGCTCATATAAGGAAGCAAAACAAATTTAGGATTTGTTGATTCTCAAATATACTGCTGAAGACGTCGTCCGACAAAGAATCGTCATAGAGAATTACTACCGCTGGGAGATGATCGAAGATAAAGACATCAAGATTCAAATCAACGAATATCACAATCTACTTGAAGATATCAAAGTAGAAAACATACTTCTGCCTGATGAGTTTGTTTTAGAACTTCTGATCGAGAAATTGTCGTCGTCCTGGACTGACTATAAACAACAACTAAAACACAGGCACAAGCAAATGACATTTCAAGAGCTTATTACACACACCATAATTTAAGATACCAACATGAAGGAGTGTGCTACTGCAAGGGCTAAAGCACTATCTATAAAGGCAAACGTGGTAGAAGACAAACCTGTTTCAAAAAGGCACGAGAACAAACCTGATCATAAAAGGAAAAGTAACTTTCGAAAATTTTCATCCCATTGGATCTAACCCCGTCTTTAAGAAAAAGGGTAATTGCTTTGTATGTGGGAAGCCAAGCCATCATGCACCTCAGTGCAGGCGTAGAGCAAGAAACGACAATCCTTTTAGGGCAAATATAGCCCAAGGGGAAGATACTATAGTTGCGGTTGTCTCTCAAGTAAATCTGATGACCAATGTGAGCAAGTGGGTGGTAGACTCTGGTGCTACCAGGCACATCTATGCAAACATAATACCTCATACACTAGTGTAGGGGATGGAGAAGAACATGTTTATCTTGGTGATTCCAGAACAACTCCAGTCCTTGGAAAAGGAAAGGTTCTTCTAAAACTCACATATGGGAAGACTCTGGCCTTGAGTGATGTGCTACATGTGCCCTCTATCAGAGTTAATCTAATCTTTGTAGCACTACTAGGAAAAGTAAGGGTTAAAGTGTCATTCAAATCTGACAAGATTGTAATGACAAAAAATAATGTTTTGTGAGGGAAGGGATGTTGTGATCAAGGTCTCTTTGTACTCAATATTTCAGAAATTATAAATGAATCATGTTCTTCTGCTTATATCGTTGACTCATATGATATGTGGCATGCTAGATTAGGACATGTGAATTCCTCATATGTTATGAAATTGCAACGACTAGGATTAATTAATATGCATGATAAACAAAGTGGTAAATGTGATGTATGTGTAGAATCCAAAATAACTAAGAAAATATGTTATCTTGTAGAACGCCAAACTGAATTATTAGGGTTAATTCATACTGATCTAGTTGATTTAAAACAAACCATGTCAAGAGGTGGTAAAAATTATTTTGTAACCTTTATAGATGATTATTCTAAATACACCAAAGTGTACTTAATCAAACGTAAGGATGAATCTTTTGATGTGTTTTTAACTTATAAAGTGGAAGTAGAAAATCAATTGAATAAGAAAATTAAGAGGATTAGATCAGATAGAGGTGGTGAGTATGTTTTATTTAATGACTTTTGTGTAAAAGAAGGTATTATCCATGAAGTAACCCCACCATATTCACCTGAGTTTAATGGAGTAGCTGAGAGGAAAAATAGAACTCTTAAGGAAATGATGAATGTCATGCTTATTAGTTCTAGTGCACCTGATAACCTTTGGGGAGAAGCCCTTCTTACTGCATGTTTTTTACAAAATAGGATACCTCAAAAGAAAACGGGTAAAACTCCCTATGAGTTGTGGAGATGTTATCAACCTAATCTTAAATATCTAAGAGTGTAGGGGTGCCTAGCTAAAGTAATGTTACCCGATCATAAGAAAAGGAAAATAGGCTTCAAAACCTCTGATTGTATGTTCTCGGGTTATGCTGAACATAGTGCTTCCTATAGGTTTCTTGTTCTTAAAAGTGATGTGATTGAACATAATACTATTGTGGAGACAAAAAATGTTGAGTTTTTTGAACATATATTTCCTTTAAAGGTTAATGATATAGTCGAACAACCTATAGATAATAATAGTGATGCCATATATGAGGGTTTAAGAAGAAGTAAAAGACAGAGGAAGGAAACTTCTTTTGGAGATGACTTTTATACATATCTAGTTGACAATGATCCAACAAGTTTTTTAGAGGCTACTAGTGCTCCTGATGCAAAATAGTGGGATAAGGCTATTAGGATTGAAATTGAATCAATTGAAAAGAATAATACTTGGACCTTAGTAGATTTGCCTAAAGGAGCAAAACCCATTGGTTGTAAGGCAAGATTAGTAGCTAAAGGTTTTACTCATAAATCCAACATAGATTACTTTGATACCTTTGTCCTTGTGACTAGGATTTCCTCTATTCAAGTTTTGTTAGCTCTAGCAGTTATCCATAAGCTAGTGATACACCAGATGGTTGTTAAGATTGCTTTTCTGAATGGTGAATTAGAGGAGGAAATTTATATGACTCAACTTGAAGGGTGTGTTGTCCCTGGTCAAAAAAATAAGGTGTGCAAACTTTTAAAATCTTTGTATGGGTTAAAACAAACACCAAAACAGTGGCATGAAAAGTTAGATAGTGTCTTACTTTGTGATGGTTTTTCACCTAATGATGCTGATAAATGTGTGTTCTCTAAATTTGAAAATGGTGAATGTGTCATTATATGTTTGTATGTGGATGACATGTTAATATTTGGTACATGCATTGATATAGTCTCTAGAACTAAATTGTTTCTAGGATCTAAATTTGAAATGAAAGACATGGGTGAAACCAATATGATTTTAGGTGTTAGAATCATAAGGAAGAGAGATAGTATATTACTATCCCGAGAACAATATACTGAGAAACTTCTTAGGAAGTTTGAATATTATGACTTTAAACCAATGAGTACCCCTTATGATGCTAACAATAAATTAATAAAAAATAGAGGAGAATCGGTTTCGCAACCTCATTATGCCCAGATAATTAGGAGCTTGTTGCACTTAATGAGCTTTTCGAGACTTGATATTGCTTATGCAGTAGGTAGACTGAGTAGGTATACTCAATGTCCTTTTTAATTATTTAATAATTTATATTAATATTATTATTACTATTTTTAAAGGTTAAATAAATATAATAACAATTATATTATTATTATAAAAAGATTTGAAATAAAAAAAAATTGTGTGTACACGCACCGGTTAGAGACTATTATAATTATTTCTTAAAATCAATTAACTGTACGATATTGTAATATGAATTTTTTTTATTATATTTTAAACTAAAATTATTATCATATCACTTAGATTTACTACTTCATTACTTTAATAATAACATTCACAACAATATAACCTAATTTTCATGATATTTCATTACATAATATTTTTATTACTTTATTATTTTAATATATAAAATAAAAAAATACAACTTGTGCGTACACACGGGTGAATGTACTAGTTCTTTATAAAACAAGAGATTACTTTCTCTTCACTCGATGAATCCAAAATTCACATAGAGTTAACAATGACAACATAGAAAACAATAACAAGCTTCTTCTTCAATAGATTTTGAGAGACTATACTCAAGATATTTAAAATTAAGATTATGCAACCAATGTAAACAAATCATAGATTTTAATTTTTATATATATATATATATATATATATATATATATATATATATATATATATATATATATATATAATATATACATGTGTTAACAAATTATGAAAAATAATTTTATTAGTGTGTCTTTCAAACAATAAAATAAAGTAAAATGAGAGTAAGGTTAAACTCTTTTTATATTAATCTTGATGAACTCATGGGTGTGTTATATTAATCTCTTATTTATTTTGAATCATATATTATTTTATTTACTTCCATTTAACTTATTTTCATTTACTATCCTCTTGTATTTATTTAATTTATCTCCAGTTATGTACTGATTTGTTTCTTTATTTTATTTAATTTATCTTCAGTTATGCACTGATATTGTCTATTTAATTTATCTCCAGTTATGTACTGGTCCTTTTTATTTAATCTCTAGTTATGTATTGATCCTGTTTATTTATTTTATTTTATTTATCTCCAGTTATGCACCATTGTTATTTATTTATTTATTTTATTTAATCTCTAGTTATGCACTAGTCCTATTTATTTATATTATTTAATTTATATCCAGTTATACACTAATCATATTTATTTATTTTATTTTATTTATCTCTAGTTATGCACTGGTCTTATTTATTTATTTTATTTAATCTTCAATTATGCATTGGTCTTGTTTATTTATTTTATTTAATTTATCTCTAGTTATGCGTCCTATTTATTTATTTTATTTTATTTATCTCTAGTTATGTATTGATCTTGTTTATTTAATTTATTTTATTTAATCTCCACTTATGTATTGGTCATGTTTATTTATTTTATTTTATTTATCTCTAGTTATACATTGATCCTATTTATTTATTTTATTTTATTTACCTCTAGTTATGAACTAGTACTTTTTATTTATTTCATTTAATATATCTCCAGTTACACATTGGTCTTGTTTAATTTATATTTATATTATTATATTTATTTATATAATTTCAATCCTTGTGTAATTATTTATTTAAAGTTCTTGCTTTGATTCTTATTTTATCATTATTTTATAATTAAAAAATAAATAAATAAATCTAAAGTAAAAGTAAATATTATTTTATTCGGTGAACTTGGATAGAAAAAAATTACATGTACATTTTATTTTATTTTATATTCTTTGTGTATAGTTTATACAATGACATGATTTGATAGTCATCACATTTTATGACCTTTGAAAATATCCAAGAGTATGTCAATTAAGTATGGTTTCAATAAGTTGAGATTAAACCATTGTCAGAATGTTTGTATTTGGGAAGTCACAGTTTGGTACACTGTGGGATGAAAGGTAGGGACCATGGTGGAGTCTAAGGAAGTTTTACCAAGTAGGTGAATATTTGGATAGTTCAAAATAGCGCATTGGACTAGGATATTCATAGGCCAAACTTGGGACTATTCGATACCTTCTCGGCATCGCCAAGGTTAGGTAGTGAGTATGTATGTCTTTTATGGGCCTATAAATGGCTAATATTCTCGAGAAAGAAATAATTATGATTGTACCAATGTTTTATGAGTAATACTTAACTACCTAATCACTTCCCAAAGTAACTTTTGATGTTCATAATTGATCATCAGAAATGGAATATGGATCCATACGTCTGGTAAAACAAGATCAAGTTTTGTGGTTGTAGGGTCCAATTTTAGGACCCCAGTGTGTCTGTATTGTTTGTTGAGTTTATTAAGATTGATATTTAAGGCTTATAAAGACCTCACTCCTTTCATATGTACCTGTTGCATGAGTAGAAGGGGATCATGCTCAGTGAGAGTTGTTCAGGATATTATTGGTGGATCTTCTGATGATTTATTTGTGGATAAGTTATATTAATATCTTGATGAGATATTAAAAATATAAATAATTTTCTATTCTGATGTAGAACTCTTAATATTATATAAATACATATTTTTGTAATATTTCATGAAAAATTACAGAGATATAAACTATTGATATATAGTTGAATATGAAGCTATGTTATTATTGGTATCCTCTATATGAAAATCTTATTGTAAAAAAAAAATTTCCATATTTTTATCAAATAATAATTATTCAATATAGTAGAGTGGACGTCACAAAATGCATCAATAAATTTCAAAAAAAATAGTTCCCTTTAGAATTTTAACCAAGAAGTTCAATACAAACCTTTTCCTCTTGTTATTTCACTCATCAATCATTATAGTGCAACTTGTTTTCTCTATACAATCTTATGAATTTCCAAAACATCTTTTGTTGTCTTTATTTCTTCCTTCAAGTACTTTACATCTTATGGTATGAAGGTGGCTTAAATCCTATCCCATAATTTGAAAGTGAGTCAAGAATTCTCCTATACCTTTGCTTATTATCACACTAAATAGTACAACATTTTCATAGAAAAATTTTGCTACATCTTTACAAGTACTTTTTCTTTGATCCTTCTTAAATAGTTGAACATTTTCATCGAAAAACTTTGCTACTTCTTCACAAATACTTTCTCTTTAATCCTTATTGAATAATTGATTATTTTTTTTCTGAATTTATTTCCCCCTCCTTAAAAATATTAATACTGCTGCTCACATCCCCTTTTCGGTCCTCTCTCTTTTCCAATTTCTATATCATCATCCACACTATCAAACTTTGTTTTCTTCATTAATCTTTGTTGCAAACCTATAACAACTTCAAACATTTCTTTTTCTTTATAATTCATCATTTACACTTTTGCAAACAACTACATCCTTTTCAAATCCAGCAAGTGTGCTTTAAGTGATTAATCTATCCTATTATAGTTTTTTTTGGAAAAATTTACATTGATTATTGATTTTTTTCTTGGATCACCATCAATATATGCTTCAATTCCAAGTCTCTTCTATTGTCCGATGCATTTTTTCACCACTTTTTAAAAGTGAACATTTTATGAGAAAGAATTGTACCCGACAACAACATAGATGGAGGGCTAAACTCCCAACTCCTGAATCTATTATAATATTAATGGTGTTTTGCATTTTATTTTGTAAAATGAATATAAGTGTACAAAGAAGAGACACAAAAGAAAGAGATAAAAAGAAAATTTTATCAACGCCAAAAGTAAACTAGTACCAGTTTTGAATTTTTTAATTGGCTTAAATACCCTTTTCGTCTTCATTTTCATAGTGTTTGTTTCGGATGGTCTTCATTTTTACCAAATGTTTGAAATGGTCCTCATTTTCGCAATTCGTGTTTAATTTAATCATTTTCTCTGACGCCGTTTAAATCAGTAACAGAGCACTGTACAAGTGGCACTAGTGAGTTAGGGTTTTGAAAATGAATTGTTGGGCAGTTGGTGAGTTGCTGCAATCTTCTTCCTCCATTCCCAATTCGTGTTGGTGCCTTTATTTCAGGGCTGATCCAAGAAAAAAATTGTAGCAAGAAAAAGGGAGCAGGAATAAGAGAAGTCATTCCATGTGGAAAAAGGTTATCAAACATATGAGTCTAGAGGGTCATTGAGAGGTGGAAGATTGAATGGCTTGAATGGATTAAACTTGGATAAAAAACTTAAGTCTGTATCAGAATATTCTACGATAAACTTAAAGAGTGCATCCTTAAACATAAGTAAGGCAGTGGGAGTTGATGCAACACATGACAATTTGAATGTTGTTTTTTCATCTAACGATGGGCCATCTACCCCCACGACATTTAGCTTGGATTCTAGTGACACCGCTTCTCAATCTAGAGATACTTCATCTTCGGTGCCTAAAGCAAATTCTATTCTCGCTGTTGGTAACCCAAATGCATTACCAGCTATGGATACTGATCTTTCTCTTTCTTTGTCTTCAAAAAGTGAGTATCCTGTTACATCTATCTGCTGCAATAATGAGGCACCCAATAGTAGTTGTGTAGGGATACCACGCGACGAGCCCCTAGGACAGTGGATACCCCAAGATAGAAAGGATGAAATGATTTTGAAGTTAGCTCCAAGGGTTCAGAAGCTGCAAAATTAGCTTCAAGAATGGACAAAATGGGCAATCAGAAGACCCAAATGAAGTTTCAATCATGGGAAAAGCGAAAATCCTTGTTCCAGGAAGAGCTAATGGCTGACAAACACAAATTAGCTTAGTTTCAGCAAGAATTAGGGCAAGCTAGAGCAAAACAGGATCACCAATTGCAGCAACTCACAAAGTGTCCAACAATTCATTTTCAAAACCCTAACTCACTTATTTATCCCCAAATATTTAATTACTACATCTGTATAGTACACATAATACACCCTAATACAATGTAATACAAACAGTGCCACCTGTACAGTGCTTCGTTACTGATTTAACGGCGTCACAGAAAAGGACTAAATTAAACACGAATTGCGAAAATGAGGACCATCCGCAACAAACACTACGAAAATGAGGACAAAAAAGATATTTAAGCCTTTTTAATTTTATATTGGCTTGAATAGTCTTTTGGTCCATGTTTTCGTTGTTTTTTTTTATTTGGTCCTTATTTTTGTTTTTGTTCAATTACGTTCTGATTTTCGTCAATTATTTTTCAAGTTGGTTCTTTTTACTAACGGAGTTTAAATATTTTAATGTCTATGAACAATATATGACACGTGTCAGTTCCTGATATTTTTTAATTTTTTTAATTTTTTTAAATTAAAAACAATTGTTCACGTGTCAAGTCAACATCGTGCCATGTGTCAATTCAAGATTTTGTCATTCTCTTTTGTTTAATTTAGTCTCTATATTCATTATTATTATTTTTTCCAATTTAGTCCCAATTTTGGTAAAATATAACAATTTTGTCCCATCTAAATTAAGATCAAATTTTATTTTTATATAAATTTTATATTAATATTTTTATTAAAATCAACATTTTTATTAATTATTTTTAAAATTCAATTATAAATTATTAGATTTAATTATAAATTAAATATAATTCTTAGATTCAATTATTAAATAGAATATAATTATTATAATATTATTATAATATAATTATTAAATATTTTATTCTAATAATTATATAAAAATATACTAATATTTGTAAAATTGACATTTAAAAATATTAAAAATATTTTAAAATATTAAATTTAGGTTCTATTTGATATTTATAAAAATTAAAAATATTAGAAATATTAAATTTATGTTTTAATTGACATTTAAAAATATTAGAAATATTTTACAAATATTAAATTTATGTTTTACTATGTAATAATTGAATCTAAGAATTATATTAAATTTATAATTAAATTTAATAATTATAATTGAATTTTAGAAATAATTAATAAAAATATTAGAGTAAAGTTTATGTAAAAAGTAAATTTAGTCTCAATTTGGAAGGGACAAAATTGTTATATTCTAACAAAAATTGAGACTAAATTAAAAAAAAAAAACGAATATAGGAACAAAATGAAACAAAAGACAATGACATAATCATGATTTGACACGTGATATTGGCACGATGTTAACTTTACACGTGAATAATTTTTTTTAATTAAAAAAATTAAAAAGTAATAGGAACTAACATGTGGTATGTACTATTCACATACGTTAACTATTTAAATGTATCACGATGTTAACTTTACACGTGAATAATTTTTTTTAATTAAAAAAATTAAAAAATACTAGGAACTGACACGTGGTATGTACTGTTCACATACATTAACTATTTAAATGTCAATAGCAAAAAGGATCAAATTGAAAAAAATGATAAAAATTAGGACTTAATTGAACAAAAATGAAACTAAGGACCAAATTAAAAAAAAAAATAATGAAAACAAAGACCAAATGACTATTTAAATCTTTTATACTTATTGTATTTGGATGAAGAGATTTCTATAGCCAGCATACATATGTACATGAAGAGATGCACAAAGAAGTGCATTAGTTGAGTTTTGTTTTAATCGAAACTTCTTCACCTAAGAATGTGAACATTGCAACAAAAAGCACTTAAAACTAGAAGGTGAACTTTTGATTTTCTTAATTTTTAATTAGATTTGAATTTTTTTTAATTGAAACTCATACACCCCAAAAGTGAAGAGTTGTTGTAGTGAAAAAATAAAGGATGAATTTTATTTTCATTAATTATTAATTAGATGGCACTAAAGAAGAATGCATGTAACAGAGTAAAGTTTTAATAACATTAATTTTAATCAGTAATGCAACAAAAACAAGTCAAATATCAAGTCACACAATTTTACAATTTTACTCGATGATATGCACGGTTTGAGTTTATTACGGTCACAAAATGTAAACAAAAATACAATATGTAAACGGGTAGGATTGAATAATTTTAGGTTTCAATAATGATTTAGTCTTAGTTTTTGTTTATTTTTTTATTTATTTTGGTTCTACTTTTTTTTTTTTAATTTGGTCATAATATTCGTCAATTTTATTCAATTGAGTCTTTTTGCTAACACCATTAAAATAGTTAATGGATTGTGAATAATAGTAACTACCTCGTGTCATTTTGTATTTTTTTTTATTTTTTTATAAAAATTATTATTTTTATTTAAAAAAATGTTCATGTGTCAAGCTCATATCATGTCACGTATCATTTTGTGATTTTTTTTTAAAAAAATTCAATTTTATTTTTTATTTTAAAAAAATCCACATGTCAAGCCAATATCATCTTACATGATCAATTTTTTATATTAAATTTGGTCCTAATATTCGTTATTTGTTTTTCAATTTGATCATAATTTTTTTTAATTTAACATTTTTGTTTATCTCCAAATTGAGAAAAAAAAAATTAATTTGTATATAAATGTTATATACAAATTTAATAAGAATATCCATATAATATTTATATACAAATTAAATTTTGTCTCAATTTGGAGAAGAACAAAAACATTAAATTAAAAAAAAAAGATTAGGACTAAATTGAAAAAAAAAATAACGAATATTAGGACTAAATTGAATAAAAAAACTGACCCTAACATGTGACATGATATTGAGTGAGATGTGATTTTTTTTTAAATAAAAAACATTTAAATTTTTTTAAAAATTTTAAAAATCACAAAGTGACTCGTGGCATGATATGAGCTTAACATGTGGACATTTTTTTTAAATAAAAAAATATTTTTTTTGTTTAAAATAAAAAAAATAAATTTTTTTAAATTAAAAAAAATTAAAAATTAAAAAATACACAAAAATGACACGTGACAATTACTATTTACAATCCGTTAACTATTTTAACGGTGTTAGCGAAAATGACTAAATTGAAAAAAAAAAGTAGAACCAAATTGAAAAAATCTAACGAAAACTAGGACCAAATAATTATTTAAGCCCGTAATTTTATAATGTAAATTACAAATTTGACTTCATTGATCAACACTATAAAAATGATGTATAGTCTTTTGGTTTCATCACTCACTAATTTATTTATTTATTTATTTTACCATAACTAGGCTTTATAGAAATAAAAAGTTTGAATCAAGAAATTTAAGTAGTATCATTAAAAAATACAAAGGCGTAATATATTTAATATAAACTAATATTTATAAAATGTAAACTTTTTATGTTGATTTTTATAAATTTATGAGTATTTGTATAATTATTTGAAAATCAATTAATAGAAATCACTGGAAATTTTCTTTCCCATTGTGATTGTTATATAGAAATTTACTACTTGTATAATTATTTTGTGATTTAATTAATAAATATTCATCTAACTTGAAAATTGTAAGATAAAATGTCTCCTAACATCACTTAACAATGTTCTTTTTAATTTGATATGATCATTACAAAAAATAAACTTTTGTGATTATAAAGAAAAACAAAAACAAAAACATAACAACGGATATAAGTAGTTATAAGAATTTATTATTAGAATGTCAAGATGTTTTTGTTACACTGAAGTAGTAATAGTTTAATATTTTTAGAATCTCAAATAAAAAAAATAATCTTTCAGTATTTGTTAGTGTTGTTGTCCATGGAACAGTATGAGAGAAATTGTTTTTTATTTTATAGTGCAAAGTGATGTGTTTTTAGACAGGGACACTCCCATTTCTCCCCTACAAGATCTTCTTTTGTGTACATTATTAATAATTAAATATATACATACGTGTTAATTGCAATTTGATGGGTAAACGTTTAAGGATTAAAATTGTCACGTGATAAACAGACATAATCAACCACCTTAATTAAAAAAAAGCATTAATCAAATAAAAAAAAATTAAATAAAAAATAAGACCTGAGTTTTTCCACACACTAATCCGAGGGAAGAGACTTCTTTATAATATGCGATTTTGAGTTTTGCTTCAAGAGAAAAATACAATCATTTTAATATTTGAGTTGTTTTGAAAAAAAATATTTGTTTTCTCACGTAGGAAACTAAACGAGTTAAATACTGCAAAAAATAAAAAGACAGAAAAATAATACTAAAATTCAGAAAAGACACGCAACCTACCATGACGAACTATGAACCGTTGGAAAGCTTAAAATGGCGGTGAAGAAATAGTACTAAATGATCATTAATAAAACATGATTAAATACCTAACCAAGAATAAAACTACTATTAAAAATTCAATATTAATAATGTAGGCCCACTGTGCGTAATCCTTGTTTGTGTGTAGTACGAGTAGGGATGGCAACGGGGCGGGGCGGGGACGGGTTTCACTATCACATACCCATCCCCGCATAAAAAATTCATCCCCATCTCCATACCCAAACCCAACGGGTATCAAACTTTTTTCCCATCCCCATCCCACCGGGTAACGGGTATAATCTCGTACCCATACCCGTACCCATGTTCTAACTACTTCAATATTAATTTTTATAAAAGAAAAAAAATTACGGTAAAGAAAATATAATATTATGAAATATTCAATATTAGGAGGATTTTCTTCGATGCCAAATACATTAAAATAAATTATAATTGTTTATATTTTATATTAGAATACCAAATAAAATTTCATGTGAACCAAAACATTTAT
>Ga0214542_1007911_pt1 | contig 18100 bp, 15 predicted proteins | sample CNSS1metaG_FD_160096 | JGI IMG/M metagenome (GOLD analysis project Ga0214542, IMG submission 160096) | Root nodule microbial communities from cowpea collected in UCLA plant growth center, Los Angeles, California, USA - CNSS1 | ecosystem: Host-associated > Plants > Roots > Nodule | place: USA...
TTATTAGTAACCAATTTTAGTGACTAAAAGTTGTTAATCACTATAGTGACCAATTTAGATACCAATTTACAAAATTAAAATTTATTGGTTACTAAAATAGTCACTAATATAAATAAAAAATTATAATTGGTTACTAAATTTGTCACTAATTAATTAGAGAGCAATTTAGTAACTAAGTTATTTTGGTAGCCAAAACTTAGGTAGCTAATTTTTAGTAACCAGTTTTTTTTGGTAGCCAAAACTATGGTAGCTAATCTTAAAAACCAATTTAGTGACCAATTATATTTTTTTATTCATAATAGTAACTGTTTTAGTAACCAATAATTTTTTTACTTTGTAAACTTGTATTTAAATTAGTAATTATAGTAACTAACAACTTTTGGTCACTAAAATTAGTTACTAATGAAGCATTTTCTTGTAGTGCTTGTAAACCAGAGATATTACCAAACAACAAAAGCACATGATAGCAACCAGAATTGTTTCAAACAAAGATAAAGTTTAGCAACAGATATAGATATAAGGCACACACAACATATATCATGAGTAGATGATCAATAAAACATAGTGAGGAGTTTTTAAAAATATGGGTGGTATGATGAACATTTGATCACAGATTAAGTAACTCAATAGCGTAGCAGAGGGTGAAACATCTTCTTCATCCCTAGACATGTGTTGTAGCATATGTGTCTATGTCCTCGTCACCTGGGCTATTAGATGGGCCACCAAGGTTACATTCATCAATTTCTTCTTATCAACGACAATTTCCTTGTCAAGAAGATCAAATCTGGCTAGGTATGTTCGATGATTGTTCCTTAAGAGTCTTAGGACATCTTTCAAATTCATTCTTTGTTTTGACTCGAGCTGTAGCGTGGGACATGTCAATGTTGATTGACTTAAAGTTCTCTTCTTCGTCCTCCATTAACTCATCCTTAAACATCCACACAATGTCTCTTAGTTCTAAGCCCATGTGGTGTAGCGCAATGGTTTCAATCAACTTCTTTTGTTTAGTTGATACTTCTTATGAGAAATCTACTTAATAACCTTCGAAAACCCAAGATAAGAATACATAATATGGCAGGGGCTGAACGATTAGATGAATGACCTTCATGATAGTATCAATAATGACTGCGGACCAATCAACATGTATTCTCTCTTTGATGGGCATGATTTCTCTTCCTAGGAACAAGAATCCATGCGAGAATAAATGTTAAAACCCTATCATCAGCCTTAAACAAAGTATAATCACGAGGTGCATTTGAGAAATGTAGACATGATTGATAGACTTCCAACTTGCTAACCCCAAGCATTCCCATGTGAGGGGTTGATCCCCCTAGCTTGAACCTAGCAATAGAAGACCAAACATTGTTGTCTAAAACAATATCTACCCCCTTTATCCTCGAGACAAGGAGACCGTCTTCAATGTGTGCATTCACATAAAAGACCTTGACTAGATCAACGTAGATGGTTCCTTTCATTTGAACAAAATAGTCTAGACCCTGATAAGAGAGAATTTCAGGAAAGGCAAACTCGTTTGAGCTATAGAACTACATGTTGATGTATTTGTGGTCAATCAGACTTCGCGGTTGACAGTACCATGCAAACTTTGTTTGAACCTTCTCATCATTAATCCAGCCTTCGCGATTGGCCTCACAAACATGTTTGTGTGCAGTTTGTTTTGATCCTTTTCGACTTGGAGCACAAAGATGCCATTGTTTATGAAGATGCATATGAGTACACAGTAGGAATTGATAGGGGAAAGAGGTGCTTGCAACGGTGTTAGGGATTGCGTGATTTTGGGTTTTGGTAGTTACTTTTAAGATGTGTAAGTATTTGGGCTTTGTTAGGTAAGAATTGAAGGTCCATTGGATATTTGCATAGAGTTTTAGTTGATTAATGTCACAGATGTGATACAATGAATTTATTATGGTCAAGAGTGAGTTGAAAACTTTCTATCCTTGAATTTGAATTTTCTTACGTCATTAAAAGCATGAGAGATAGAACTCAAAACATCCAAGACATGGAATTTAGAGTTAACGAGTCAATCATAGAAGGCAAAGTAATCAAAGTAGCACACAAGAAACCATATCATAGCAGACCACACAATAAAAATTAGTCGATTAGATTAAATAAATAAATAAATTAACTAATATACCAAAAATCTCAATTTTAGGTTGTGCAGGCTAACAAAGGGTTTAGTTAAGATATCAGCCAATAATTGGTTTAGGGTGTCTATATATTCAATTTTGCACTGTCCTTTGCCATATGTTCTCTTATAAAATGATGTATGATCTTTGTGTGTTTTGTTCTAGAATGCATGATTGGATTTTGGTTAGGTTTATAGCACTAGTGTTATCACATATAAGAGTTACTTATTTTAGATGAATGCCATAATCTTGCAATTGATATTTAATCCAAATTGATCGTGCACAATATCAATAGAAGGGGGACCTTTTACCTTGCCAATGCTCATAATTTTACTTTTGTTATTATCACCATATGTAACATGTCCACTAGCTTTGTAAGATGTCTTGCTAAATTTATTCATTTCTCTTCTCATGTGTCCTGAGCATCCACTATCTAGATATTATTTTCCTTGCATAAAGACACAACTGCAACATAGATTAAAGAGAAGATGTTGATATCTAATTAAATTTGGGTCCTTTTATGTTAATGGCTTGAGATGTTCCTCTAGGTACCCATTTGTACTTTCCCTTAGGAACATCATAAATTTTGAAATAACATGAATTTGATGCATGACCAATTTCAAAGTAATAGAAACATGTAATGGATGATGGTTTTCTCATGCTAAGGAAGTTCCTATGTTTTAATTGATTAATCTGCCTAGTATAACCTATACCCTCCTTATTTAGCACACTTCTATGAGAACTTAGAATAACATCCAGATTTGATTTTACTAGTGTAAACTTAAAAAGGGTTTTCATTAAGTACTTTATTCTTTCTACTTTGCCTAGGACACTTATCACAATTTGGAATACCATTCTTATAGTTACAAATATGTTTTTTTTTGTTCTCTTTCTAGTTTTTCTAGGCTAGTTTTCAAGCTTTTATTTTCTTTCTCTAACTATTTTAGCTTATTCTCTAGCCACTTATTTTTTCCTTTATGTTTGTTATTTGATTGTTGCAATTTTATGGCTTTCTCATGCAGTTCGTTAAGTGCATAAAGTAATTGGTACTAATTGTTTTCATTAATGGAAGAGTTACTACTTACACTACTTTTTGATGATTCGGTATTAGCCGTATGACATAAGTTTTTCTCCTCTTCAAGACTTTCAGTAGACTTACTTGAGGTACTTGAATCATTATCTTCCCAAGCAATGTACACCTCTTCTTTTTGTGCTTGTTGGTTACTTCATTCTACTCTTCTAGTTTTTGTTTTAGTTTGAGGACAATACACTTGTGCTTAATGTGGCAAGTTTTGGCACATTCAAACCAGATTGGAGTAGTAGGTGTTTCTTGCTTCTTTGATGATTTTCTATTTCTAGCATATTTGTTGTTAATCTTGTTCTTGTATTTCAAGAACTTTGAAAATCTTTTCACCACTAGATTTGGCACTTCATTATCATAATTTTCCTCAGATTGTCCATTGCTTTCGCAACAGTTTTCAGGGCTACATTGTGCTTTCTTTCTCCTTCTTCCTCTTCTTTGAGTCTTCCAAGTTCTAAATCACGTTCTCTTAATTTCCTAAATAAGGTTGTCATGTTCATGCTTGTTAATCTATTGATTCAGATATAGCAGTTGGGTTGTCATGCTCTACTTAGACTCTTTAAAATCTTTATGTTTAGTTCCTCTTTGCTCAACATTTTCCCCAAAGCTAGTAGATGGTTCACTATGTGAGTGAATCTTTTCTACACATCGTAGATGCTTTTCCCAGCTTTCATCTTGAACATGTCATACTCCTGAATGAGAATTGTTTTTGGATCTTTTGACTTCATTAGTTCCATCGTATGTCACCTGTAGAACGTCTTCGTGTGTCACCTCTAGAACGTCCCACATCTCTTTTGCAGATTCGCAAACTGAAACCTTGTAAAATTCATCCAAAGTTAGTGTAAATGAAATTATGTTCTTAGCTCTAACTGTTAGTTTTGAAATGGTGAGTTTGGCCAAGAAGGGGGGGTGAATTGGCTTTATAATATAATGGACTGGAAAGTTTGGATGTAAATGCAACAGACCAGTACACTCTCAGTCGATTAAAATATAAAACAACAGACTAAATTGTTCTTGATGCTATGAAACATTCGATTAAAAGGACAAATCAGTCGGCTAAAATACTGGAGATTTATGCAGAATGTAGAATTCGTAAATTCAACTCAAACAACAATCTTTTACATACAAGACTTGTCCCAAACAGTATTTATAACAAGTATAAAGCCTCAGATTACACAAGAACGCATTAAATCACACCAAAGATCAAATTACTTGGTTATCTTGAGTTTTTTAAAGAGTTTCAAAGAGAGTGAGATGAGGGAAAGAGAAATGCACAACTGTTTTTATACTGGTTCACTCAATCACAGAGCTACATCCAGTTTACCAGGACAACCTGAGCTTGGTTTCCACTATATTCAAAAGTTTTACAAATCACACACCAAGATTACACTTTTGAACAACAAAACTCACAAGATCTTTTACTCACACAAAAATCTAGACACACACCCTGCAAGAATCACACTGACAGACCTGAAATCACATCAGGCAAACCAACCAGAGGCACAAGAACATCCAAACCTGATGGTGGTTGTCCCAATCCAACCATACATGTGTTCTTCAAGCTACTCACAAGCAAAATGCCTCCAAGATCAACCAAGATCTTCAAAACACGAGTTGCAACTATGTATTGCAGAGAGAGAGCTTTTCAGAGATGAATGACAATGTTTTGTGCTCAAAAACTCAGATTTTCACCTCTGCTCGCGAAAACACAAGTTATATAGTCTAGTTTAAGTGAAAATAGTTGATTGAATTTTCCATACAGTCAGCTGATTTCACCTGACTTAAGTGAAATTAGTCGATTGAAAAATAATTCAACTGACTGAATGCATTCAAACAAGAAACTATATACAACAAGCCTTTTAATGTTAAAACCCATTTTAACAGATTAAAAAAAGCACACTAAGGCACACAAGACATCTAACCTATGTCATATAGCCTACCAATAAGATATAACACTAACACATTACATTTAACATGTTATTTACAAATTTAACAGACTAAAGCTTAATCTTCAAAAGGATCTTTGTAAGACCCGTGAAATTTAACTAATTAAATAATTAATTAAGTAATAAATGCGGGTAGTGGGAACCTTGATGACATTAAAATGTTAATTGGTATGATGTGGAAAAGTACTTGCTCAAGTGGTTGAGAGTGCTTAATTGTGTGACAAGACTTGGGTTCAAGTCCTATGTATGCCAATCGTGTGTATTTGATTTATTATTATTTTTAATAATAGACTTGAACCTGTTGAGTGATAGTATAATCATAGGATTATCATAATTATCAAGAAACACAAATTGGTTCAATGGTTGTGCATTGAATTGGTATGGTCACGGGTTCTAACCTTGATAGACATGAATTAAACCTTATTTTTTTTGTTGGAATCAGCTTTTCGTTTTTGCTGGTGGAAGATGATGGTTTTGGCTCGCGGTGGTTGCGGTGGCTGCTGCAGATGCAGTTTCTCTAGTATGAGCGGTACAACGTGAACTGATGTTGGTGGCAGAGTCAAGCATGGAGATTGTTCGCGTTTGAAGGCGACTTGGCTGCTCGAAGGTGGTGCTGCCATGCTTATGTGTTGCAGGTGCGTAGAGAGAAGATGGAGGTGCTGCTTACGAACGGTGGCTGCATGAAAGCGTGTTGCAGCTGCGATGCGGAAGATGCGAGAAGACGGAGGTTACAGGTGCAATGGCTTCCATAGTGGACTCCGACGCGGTTCTGCACGAAGATGGTGGCTGCAATGGTTGAGTTTTTCCGACGTCAAAGCTTCCATGGCTGCTTGCTCCGTGAGAAGATGATGGTGTGGTTGTCGGTGGGTGATGCCATGGCTGCCGGCATGGTGATGGTGGGAGAGGAGAAAGATTAGGATTAGGGTTCCATTTTGGGAGATGGTGACGTGGCAGTGTATGGTTGGTCAGTTTAGTGAGTGAAGGATCATGACACGTGTCATCATGTGGTTGGCCAGATTAATTAGTGGAGGATTGTCAGATGACATGATTTGGTTGAATGGTGTTTAAGTGGTAGAAAGGGTGCAACTTAGTAAAAACTGGGGGTGCATAACAGGTTTTTGTGGTCCACTTGTAGGAGGAGTGTGTAAAATAAAATTGGGGGTGCATTTAGCTCCTGAATTATTCTTTTCCATAATTTTCTGATTTTTGGACTTATTTTGTAACTTTGAATATTTCAAATCCACACTTTTAATGACTGATAAAGGTCGTACCCCACCAAATTAAAATAGTTAAATGCAGTATACGAAAGTTGAACCAAGTTGTCTCCCAACGACAAATATTTTCGTTCAAAGCTTCAATTTCCAGATGAACACAACAATAACACAGAGGAGGGGGAGGGGGGGTTTGGCAAATTCACACAAAATTGCTAAATTCTAATAGCGAAACAGCGAAACTTAATTAAAAAGAATTCAAAATGTTTTGATTCCTTGATTCCACTAAAAATCCACCAATCACAGGTTAGTAAATTAATTACCTTATCCAATTTACTCTCATGAAACCCGAATTAATCAACTATGCGAAAATTACCACAACTTCATTATGCCATTAAGCATAGCACACATCCTTCTTTCAATTTCACACACACAGATTAAGCAACTGTGCCAAAACCCGAACTCACTAAGCATGACAAAGGTTATGAAATTGTGGAAAACATGGCCCCATGATTAAGCATCACAGATTCCATTTCATTCAAAGCTACGAAATTGAATAGGATGAAGAGAAAATAGGAATTGGAGTGCACTGCAAAACATCAACCTCATGGTTTCAATTGAATTTCTTCAAGGAATCAATATGAAAAGCTTAGCTAGACATCAAAATGGAACAATCAAGCACTTCAAATCTGAAACAGAACATCAAAAATCAAAAACCCTAACTTATGAATTCTTAAAGACGCAAATCAAGAGCAAAAGAGAGATTTCAAAGCTTCAATGGAAAGTAAAACGGTGTTGTGATATATAAATCTGAAAACCCCATCAATGGGTGTTGTTCCAAGTCAATAAAATCCACAAAATGAGCTGTCCAAGCTAGAAAACAAATTCAAAACGTAAATCCCACAATGGGTGCTGTCAAATGTGCATAGAAATGTCAAAAACTAGTGCAAAAACATCAAAAACGAGTGGAGCACCTCCATGGACACCCACCAAAGCTTGGAAAACGAAAATGGAGGTTGGAGAAGAGTGGAGAAGAAGAGTGAGTGGCTAGTTGCATGCTAGAAGACCAAATTTCGTGGTCACATCAAATCTGCCACTCATAATTACAAAATTGCCACTCTGCCACTCAGAATTACAAAAATGCCACTATTAGGTCTCAAATGTTGGCCAATTCATTCAGATGACGTGGAAATGATGTGGCAATGATGTGGTGACTCTCTTCAACTAGGTATTAATGTCCAAGCTCCAAAATTGCTTCACCCAAATACCTAAAAATAATTAAAAACGAAAATTAGGCCAAATAATGTGAAATTAGTCCAAATTCGGAACAGTGGCCCAATAAAGCCCAACAGATGAAAACACACTAAAGATGAATAATTAAGCACTGAACAACTATCAAATGGGTACATAAAGGCTAGTGGAATGGAGGAAAATAATGACTCATCAATGACCCAAATTAAACTTCAGCTACATTAACAAACGTTAGAATATCCAATAATATTTTATGCAACTAAAATCAATTTTTACTCCATTTTTACCTTACGTACTCAATAAATCCAATAATCACAAATCTTAATTAAATTAATCCTTAAGCACAAAAAATCTATTAAATCCCCAAATTTAAACATTAAATGAGGGCAAAAAATTGAACTCATCACACACCCACACTTATCCTTTTGCACTACTAGGCAAAATTGAACAATTTCAAAACTTTATTCTGAGGTATTTTATTCCATATCTTCACTGGATTAAAGGAATGAATACAAATGGAAACAGATCAATCTTCTAGAAATCATGTTGTCATGCACATACAAACAGAAAGATTCTATTTTTCACACATGAGTTAATCTTTTGAGTTTACAAGATAATCAAATATAAAAGAGAAACACTCAAGTTAAATGTATATTTTCTCACCAAAATTCCCTCAAGTGTTTTGGCTTGTGTTTCCACTCAAAATACCCATGCAAGTAAACACTCTTAATGCTTATCAAGACTCTAATATTCACAGCTTTCAGAAAACATGTATTCAAAAATCATGAGGACTTTTCACAGGTTATAACGGGGCCAAGGCAAAGGTAGGAAACTTTTTTAGGATTTTAGTGTTTTTGAAATAGTAAGGTAGAAAGAATTATAGAGCATAGTTTCAAAAACAATTCCTTTTATTTTTTTTTTTCTTTTATCCTTTGTTGCTCTTTTTTTTCAGAAAGTAATCATTTTTCATTTCAACACTCTATCATCAAAATTTTTCCTTTTGCCATTTTTATAACTTTGTGGGGGAAATACTCACACCCACACTTTATTTCTCAACCAATCTTAATATAGTCCACTAGCTCCTTCTTTCTTCCTAAGATAAGGAAAAACATGATCTTTTTCTTTTTAAAGTTTAGCAATATACTCGAAACAAGAAAAAAAAAGAGGTTTAAAGCTCAAAGGGTCTACCAATGGATTATTGTCATGGTTAGCTTATTTGGCCAAGTAGCTAAAAACAAGAAATACCTCAGTCATATCAAATCATGCATATTCACCTAAGATGCAAAACAAAAGAATCAAGTTAAACATTTCGAGTATAAACAAAACATGAGCAAGTCACACAAGAAAAATAGGAGTGACACATGGTAGTCCATCCTTTACAATAAAGCTGAAAACTCACAAGGTCAAAACTCTTTCACAAAAGATTTATTCTAGAAACTCTCAAATCAACTCAATTAGTAAATTACAAAAATAATACACTCATAGCACATGACTCTTATTTTCCCATAATTATTATCGTTCCAATTAGTGAATCAAATCCCAAAATCCAATGTCAACATGTTTTATTGAAAGCAGGAATTTCTTTTGTTTTTCTTTTGTTTTTTGTTTTTTGTTTTTTGTTGTTTTTTTTTAAAGCAAACGAAATTAGAAAAGAAAAATAAACAAAAAAAATAGAAAACAAAATCAGAAAAGGGGGAAAATAAATTTTTCTGCCCACACCCCCACACTTTATCCATGCATTGTCCTCAATGTATTCAATATGTATAAAATGCAAAGAAAAAGTATGAAGGGTACTTAGCTCCTCAAGGTTGAAGGTATGAGGGAGAAGCCAAGTTCATCTCATCCATCGTCTTATTCAGCATATCTTAATTTTCATTAAATATCCGAAGACGATGTCCATTAACTTTGAAAGCATTGTTTGAAGTTTCGTCCTTGATCTCCACTGCTCCATAAGGAAATATTTCTGTAATAATAAATGGCCCTTCCCATTTGGAGCGTAACTTACCACTCATGTGACCTAACCTGGACTTATATAGTAACACCTTTTGGCCTACCTTAAAGTCCTTCCTAGCAAGCTTTTGGTCATGGAATTGCTTGGTCTTTTCTTTGTAGAACTTTGAATTTTCATAGGCCACAAGCCTAATCTCCTCTAGTTCTTGCAACTGAAGTTTCCGCTCTTTCCCTACTTCTTCCAAATCCATGTTGCAGGCTTTCACGGCCCAATAAGCCCGATGTTCAATCTCCATAGGTAGATGACAAACCTTTCCAAAAACCACCCTAAAAGGTGACATACCTATAGGTACTTTGTAGGTTGTCCTATGTGCCCAAAGTGCATCATCCAATCTTATGGCTCAATCCTTTCGACCAGGCTTCACTACTTTCTCTAGTATCTTTATAATCTCCATGTTAGAGATCTCTGCTTGCCCATTAGTTTGGGGGTGATATGGTGTAGCAACGCGATGTGTCACCCCATACTTCTTCAACATGTTCTCAAGCAGTTTATTACAAAAATGAGTCCCCTAGTCACCGATGATGGCTCGTGGTATCCCAAACCTACTGAAAATATTAGACCTAACAAAACTCATAACAACTCAAGCATCATTAGTCCTTGTAGCTATGGCTTCCACCCATTTGGAGACATAGTCTACAACAAGCAGAATATAAGAAAATCCAGAAGAAGGAGGAAAAGGACCTATAAAATCAATACCCCAAATATCGAATACCTCACAAAAAATCAAGGGTTGTTGAAGCATCTCGTCCCTCCTTGTAATGGATTTTGCTGCTCTTTGACATTGCTTACAATTTTCATACACCCTTCATGCATCTTTAAAGATAGTAGGCCAATATAATCCACAATCTAACACTTCCTACCTATTCTTTGTGTGTCATAATGTCTACCACAAGGGGACGAATGACAGAACTCAAGCACATATTGGAGGACAAGTCATAATTATTTTGAGATGTTCTATTTCCTCCAAACATGTTGGCAGCAAAAGCTTGAGATGGTTCCTCCACAATAATTCATGTTAAGCTAGGGCATTCATCATTATAATGGCTTGTTGAAGTACAAATTCCACACACCTTTGTTATTTTTGGAGTTGAAGTTTTGAACAAGCTTGCAATCTCATCAAGCTTCTTTTCTAACCCAACTATTCTTTCATCCATCTTTTTTTCATTTGCTGCATAAGTCTCAACTTTGTGAACTCCCCTTAACGACGTTACTGAATTTGCTCTTGTTTCATATTGTTGGCTATCAATTGCCTTTCGTTCAATCAACTCTCTAGCAACTTGTGGCAATTGATCCAGAAAAGATCCTCCACTTGCAGCATCTGTCCATTGTTTGTCTGATGAACTCATTCCTTCATAAAAGTATTGAATGAGGGAATGCTCTTGCATTTGATGCTAAGGACAAGATGCACAAAGTTTGTTGAATCTTTCCCAATATTCACTAAGGGTTTCTCTTTCTCGCTGCTTAATTCCATAAATTTCTCTACGAACAGTAGCCACTCGAGATGCAGGAAAATATTTCTGAAGAAAAATTCTTTGCATAGTTGCCCAATTAGTGATTCTCAATGAAAGGTAGTACCACCAATCCTGTGCCGCTCTTTGAAGAGTAAAAGGAAAAGCTCTCATTTTGAGGGTTTCTAACTCGATCGTGGGAGATCTAAAGTTTTCACAGATCATATGGAATTGCCTCAAGTGTTTGTGTGGATTCTCTCCTCATAACCCATGAAATTGTGGCAAGGCCTTTAGTAGGTCGGTCTTGAGCTCACACTGCCCTTTTGGATATTGGATGTTGTTGTTGATGATGGGATTGTTGGATGTGGCCAACTGTTTGATGGTTCTCTCCTCCATTATGTTTAGATCTAGATCTGATGAAGAATCAAAAGATATGTTTGTGAATGGAGGGGGTGAAGGTATTATTTCTGCAGTAGCTTCAGATGTAGAAGGTGTTCTCTCAATAGAACACCCGAATTCAAGTCTTCTTTGTGCTTTGCGTAAGTTCTGCTCAAGTTCCGGATCCAATTGATAGATTTTACCCAGGTTGGCTCGGGTCATGCATTACGCAGTCTGAAGACGTTCCTTTCTTTTTTATTTCTTTTTTATTTCTTGTTAGTGTTTTGTAAAAATATTTCAAGAAAGAAAGAATTTAAGATGTTGTTGGATTCACTCCCAAGAAAGAGAGGTGCGTCACAATGGACAACTTAAATACCAAGTATTTCCTAGCTAGAGTTTTCCCAACTAATCTCAAACTATTTCTAAAGAGAAATTATTAATCAAAACAAAAACAAAAATTTTGCTAGAAATATCGAAAACAACTAAAGACTACAAAAAAAACTCAAACTCTATTAAACGTAGATGCGTTAAAATAAATAAATAAATAAATAAAATAAAATAAAGAAAAAGTTAAATAAATGAATAAGAATCAAAATAAAGAAAATACTATTTAAGTTTAGCAACTTTAGTGTTGCCAAGTTAGTAGTGAACAAAATAGTTAGGGTTAAGATAACCCTGAGTCATCTCACAACGAATACGGAATTGATCTCAAATATTTGATTCTTATAAAAATGCAATTAAAACTAGCAACTATAAAAATGGGGGGTTTTGATATGCAAAGAAAATGACACGGAAATAAAAGATTGTAAACTCAGTAATAGAAAATAGGTCAATTCCACAACTCTTTCAAAATAGGATTCATCATTGGTTTTCTAAAGATTATTGTTATTGATTTCTTGTTTAAGATTTCAAATTAATCAATGTAACTTCTTAATTAATTTGTTGACGACCTCACTTTTAACCAAAGTAACTTCTCAATGAAAAGCAAGAACTTTGTAGATTAGTCCTAGTAATTTTAACCAAAGTAACTTCTCAATTAAACATTACTAGTCTTAATCATGTCTATTCTTTAGACCTTATATCTAGTAAAAAGTTAATTAATCAAAGTAGCTTCTTGATTAATTCTAATCTAAGTTTCTACCTCTAATCAAAGTAACTTCTCAATTATTAGCAAAAACCCATGCAATCATATGAAAGTTTCTAAAAATTAATCAAAGTAACTTCTTAATTAAAATTCAAAAACCCTTAGACTCATATAATTGTTATGTTCTTTAGATTTAACACTATGCTAACTTGCTATAATGTAAAAATCATTGCTTTAACTAGATTAAGAACTAAAAGACATAGATGAAAAATAAATCTCAACAAGAATCAAAAGAACAAATAAATTAATTCATCTAACCTCAGAAATCTAATTAAGAAAATACAGTGGAATCAACCCTAAAAGCTTAGCCCTACATGGCTTTGATGGAATACATGATAATATGATGAAGGAAAGAAAATAAAAGGAAAAGAAAAAACGAGAGATGTGGTGGGACGGTATCTACCAAAACCAGAGAGTTCTCAAGTGTCCTTCTTCTGCTCCCTTAGGCTTCTTTATATAAGCTTCAATTGGACTTGGACTTTATCTGTTCGGTTGCTAAAATCTTTTATCTTTATTAAATTTAATTTTATCTTTATTTAACTAATTAGCAACTTAATTTCTGTCAAATTTCCAATTCTGCCCTTCTTATTTCACCTTTTTACAGTTTTGACCAGAATTGACTACTCCATTGACCAGTTGACCATATTTGACCAATTTTGACCAGTTGATTGTCCTATCAGATGCTGACATGTGGCAGTGCACTTTCTCTCTCCAGAATTAGGGTTTCTGCAGGAGCAATGGAGATGGAGATGGCAATGACGGCTGCTCCTTTGCTGCTCGAACAGTGATGGTTGGAGGTCCAGACGGTGACGATGCAGATATGGTGCGAGGTTGAGCGTGGTGGCTGCGCGAATCTGGATCGTCTTCAAGCACGGGAGATGGAGGTTGTAGGCGCTGCTGCGCGGTGGTGCAGAGATGATGTGAGGTGCAGATGCATGTTGATGGTGAACGTTGTAGTTCGTGAACGAATGTGTTGTTGGTGGAAGATGATGGTTCTGGCTCGCGATGGCTACGGTGGCTACTACAGATGCAGTTTCTCTGGTGTGAGTGGTGCAGCGTGAACTGATGTTGGTGGCAGAGTCAAGCATGGAGATTGTTCGCGTTTGAAGGCGACTTGGCTGCTCGAAGGTGGTGCTGCCATGCTTATGTGTTGCAGGTGCGTAGAGAGAAGATGGAGGTGCTGCTTACGAACGGTGGCTGCATGAAAGCGTGTTGCAGCTGCGATGCGGAAGATGCGAGAAGACGGAGGTTACAGGTGCAGTGGCTTCCATAGTGGACTCCGACGCGGTTCTGCACGAAGATGGTGGCTGCAATGGTTGAGTTTTTCCGACGTCAAAGCTTCCATAGCTGCTTGCTCTATGAGAAGATGGTGACGCGGTTGTCGGTGGGTGCTGCTATGGGATCCGACATGGTGATGGTGGGAGAGGAGAAAGATTAGGGTTAGGGTTCCATTTTGGGAAATGGTGACGTGGCAATGTATGGTTGGTCAATTTAGTGAGTGAAGGATCATGACACGTGTCATCATGTGGTTGGCTAGATTAATTAGTGGAGGATTGCCAGATGGCATGATCTGGTTGAATGAAGTTTAAGTGGTAGAAAGGGTGCAACTTAGTAAAAACTAGGGGTGCAGAACAGGTTTTTGTGGTCGACTTGCAAGAGGAGTGTGTAAAATAAAATTGAGGGTGCATTTAGCTCATGAATTATTCTTTTCTAGAGTTTTCTGATTTTTGGACTTATTTTGTAACTTTGAATATTTCAAATCCACACTTTTAATGACCCAAATTAAACTTCAACTACATTAACAAACGTTAGAATATCCAATATTATTTTATGCAACTAAAATCAATTTTTACACCATTTTTTACCTTACGTACTCAATAAATCCAATAATCACAAATCCTAATTAAATTAATCCTTAAGCACAAAAATTCTATTAAATCCCCAAATTTAAACATTAACTGAGGGCAAAAATTTGAACTCATCATAGACATTGAAGAGGAGGTTATGAACATTATGCAACTGGTCATCCAGGTCTTGGAACCTTGTTGTGCAATAAGCATGATATGCATTTTGTGCCATGTTGAGGTCTTGAAGCTGATTGAGAACCATTCTCTCAAACTGGGAGTATGCAGGTCCAGTATTCTCTAGAAGATTATACAGTTCAATTGCCATTGCTTGTGGTTCATCTTCCTCTTGTTTTCCTCCACTAGTTCCCGCTTTATGGTCATGTGCTCCAACTTCAATCTTGGTGAATCCCATCTTAGGCATATTTAGTGTAGAAACATGATTTAGAAGTCTAGTAGACTCCTCAAGCTCTCCTTCCACATCCACACCAAAATGCTCAATGAACTTGGAGATGAGCACAACATATGGAAGCTTGAAATCTGTGAGCCTCTTTGCCTTCATCATGTGGTCACGGATTGTGTATGTATAGTCCACCATCACACCATTTTGAATGCAGTACATCACCACAAGATCACCTTCATTGAAGGTTGCATGAGTGCTCCCCCTAGGCATGATGATTTTGGTCACCACCATTTCTAGCAACCTTTCCTCCACACGAAGCCTTCCCACATGGAAATTTCTAGTTTGCTCACCTTGATTTCGCACACATTGGTTGAAGTATTGCACTTTGTTGAATTCATCCACTGCACTAGTTTCACCTTTGCGGACTTGCACACCTCTTTGCCTTAGGCCAGCCACATCCTTCCATCTTTGCCTAGTGATTTCTATCTCCACACCTTTGACACTTGTTTTGAGAATGCAATTGTTTAACTTAAGTTTGGCATAGAACACCTTCACCAAATCCGGATACACCTTGCCCGAAAGCTCAAGGAAAGTCTTCAATTTTTGAGCTTTTAGATGTTGCTTAAGGTTGCCAAAGTTTTCTGCCCTTAGCCATGACGTGTGAATTACCTTAGGAAGGATGATTTGCTTCTTATTGATCTCAATCAAGAATGTTTGAATTCTGTCTTCATGGCCTTCAAACCATACCTCAAGCATTCCTTGATTCATGGCATTTGGAGAGGACTGAGTAGGTGGGGTGGAGCTTTCATCATCTAAGGAGGTTGTTCGAGATTTTCTAGGCATGGTGAAATGTATGTTTGGCTCTTACTAGCAAATGAGAATGCCAATGCATGATGCTTATGCAAGTATTTATAGAATCAGCATGTTGATTTTCAAAATCAGTCAATTAAATCGTGTAGATATTCTGGTTTCAATGCAGTACAGGAAATCAAAGCAATTAAATGTAAGGGAATTTGTACTAGAGATACAATGATGTGTTTCCCATGTGTTTTATGAACAATCCACTCACAAATAGTGCACAACTAATGCATGCTCATTGGAAATCATGTAATTAAAGCACTTTATGATCAATGCAATCTGAAAAGTTGATTTTAGTTGATGTAATAGCTGTTACATGCTGCTGCTATAGTCCAAAAACAGTCATGTGATGCACACTTTGACTGGGTAAATCAATTAAAATCAATTCAAGCAAGTCCACATCAGCATAAGTGATTTTAACACATAAAAATGCAGAGTTGGTCGACTAAAACTGTACTAGAAAACTAATTTTTGGTGCAGCGGCAATTTTAAGTGAAATCTATGTGTTAAATTTACAGTTTTAGCTCACTAAAAATTTCAGATTATACGAAATTCACACCAGACCAATTTAAATCAAATATATGTGCTATTTTGTGAGATTTAACAAATTGAAATAGTTCCAGAACAAAAATTATGCAGATTTTGACATTTTAAATGAAATTTATGTGTTGAAATTGCCAATTTAGTTGACTAAAATTCTGGCAGTTTTCAAATTATGTAGATTTTTATTATTTTAAATGCAGCACACACATGATCTAATAAGATTAACAAGCCTAACAGATATCAACATATATTCTTCATGTCAAAAATGCCAAATTCAGTTCTAAGCTTATTAAACCTATCACGTGCAAGTGGTTTAGTGAATAAATTTGCCAATTGATTTTCAGTTTTCACAAACATGATTTCAATATCACCTTTTTGAATATGATCTCTTATGAAATTATTCCTGATTTCAATGTGTTTAGTTTTAGAATGTTGGATTGGATTCTTAGTTAGGTTGATTGCACTTGTATTATCACAATAAAGAGGTACCTTCTCTAGCTTTACACCATAATCCATAAATTGATGCTTCAACCATATGCTTTGAGCACATGCATGTCCAGCTACTATGTACTCAACCTCAGCTGTAAAAAGTGCTACACAAGCTTGCTTCTTGCTATTCCATGAGATTAGGCTTGATCCAAGTAGATGACATGTATCACTTTTCCTATCCAATTTGCACCCTGCATAGTCAGAATCTGAAAAACCACTAAGAACAATGTTAGATTCATTAGGATACCATAATCCAACATTAGTTGTCCCTTTCAAATACTTGAGAATCCATTTTGCAGCTTTGAAGTTTGATTCCTTTGAATTTGATTGAAACGTTGCACACAAGCATACACCAAACTGTATATCCGGTCTACTACCAGTTAGATATAGCAAGGAACCAATTAACCCTCTATATTTGGTTGAATCAACTTGGTTTCCAGCTTCATCTGCATCCATCAGGCAGTTTGTAGCAATTGGAGTGGCAACCTCTTTGCAATCCTCCATTTTGAACTTTTTCAGTAAAGCAAAACATTATTTTGGTTGGCTTAAAAATGTCCCATGTTTGAGTTGCTTCATTTGTAGCCCTAGGAAGTAGGTTAGCTTACCCATTATAGACATCTCAAATTCTCCTTGCATAGTTGCAACAAACTCTTCACACATGGAGTTATTATTTGATCCAAAGATTATATCATTAACATATACTTGAACAAGTATTACATCACTTGCATGCTTTCTAATGAAAAGTGTTTTATCAACAACACCTCTAGCATATCCTTTAGATAAAAGAAAGTTGCTCAACCTCTCATACCACTATCGTGGTGCTTGTTTCAAACCATATAAAGCCTTTTTCAATTTGAAAACATGATTTGGATAGAGGTGGTCTTCAAAGCAAGGAGGTTGTGATACATACACTTCTTCATTTAAGAAACCATTCAAGAATACACTTTTTACATCCATTTGAAAAAGTTTGAAATTACACAAGCATGCATATGCGAACAATAACCTCACAACTTCTAGCCGAGCTATAGGTGCACATGTTTCATCAAAATCAATGCCTTCCTCTTGATTATAACCCTTAGCAACTAGCCTACCCTTATTCCTAACAATATTACCATTTTCATCCATTTTATTCCTAAACACCCATTTTGTACCAATCACATTCATTGTATCAATTTTAGGTAGAGTTGTCAAAACAAGTCACCCGACCCAACCCGGCTCGGCCCGCGACGTGTTGGCCACTTAGTGGGTCAACCCAACCCGGCTCACTTATTAGCGAGCCAACAAAATTAGAACCCGACCCGACCCACCACGGGTTGGCGGGTTAAACGGGTTGGCTCACTAGCTCACTT
>Ga0214542_1007912_pt1 | contig 18098 bp, 9 predicted proteins | sample CNSS1metaG_FD_160096 | JGI IMG/M metagenome (GOLD analysis project Ga0214542, IMG submission 160096) | Root nodule microbial communities from cowpea collected in UCLA plant growth center, Los Angeles, California, USA - CNSS1 | ecosystem: Host-associated > Plants > Roots > Nodule | place: USA...
AAAGTAATATATATGTTGTTATAGAAATTGAAGAAAAATATATTAAAATTTTAAGAAAAGTACAATAATATTTAAAACTATTAGTACCAATGTTAGTTTTTTTTTTTTTTTGAGTTAAAATTTTATGTTGGAAAAAATATATTTAGAAAGAAAAACTCTTAGAAGTTGTTAAGCATGATGCAGGCTGAAGGATGCATTGTATTTTGGATTTTTAATGTTAAATTTAACCAACTTATGATGAACATCAAGTGATTTTGTATTTAGAACGTGGACCCATGAAAGTCTAAGTGAATATTGCTATGCAAAAGTTTTGATTAGTTAAGAAGGTATATTCAATTATAAGGAGATATCTTTGTAATTTGAATAACTGAAGGAAAACTTGGCACAATATAATCCCTTCATCAAGATTCTTAACACGGTTTAAATTGGATTTGAGCTAAATCTATAAACAGTATTACTCCTGATGAAATTTGAAAGAAAAGTTGTAATATAAAGGAGAATTAAAGTTAAAGAGAAAAGTAATTAAAGATGATTTGTGAATGATTAAAAAATGGAGTTTGGAAAGAGCACGTTAAGTTTAACGGTGCAGCGGCAATGAGAGGTGGAGTTATATTACATCCTTGCTTAATTGTGTGTGCTAGCTGTTGCTGAGAGATATCTCAAAAAGAAGGTGCATTCATAGCATTTCATGCCCTCTGTGTGGCCCAAACAATCAATCACATTCAATGCTTTCGCATCCTGGGGAACAACCAACCAACAAACAACGCTGTAAGAGTGGGGACTACCTTTTTAATTTAATTTAATTTAATTAATCTAATTTAACTATTGGGCCTTCTTCCTTCACTACCTCCTTTAACATCAAAACAAAAAGGCTTCAATCTTATCACCCACGTGTGGCTCAAGGCCCACATTATACATCGCCATCAAAATTAAATACATCGCTCGTGTGTGTTTTCATAAAACGCCACATAGCCACGCTACATGCCACAACTATGCTTCCAAATTCAACTTCTTTAATCACCGCCTTTTCCAATTCCACAACCCTAATTTATCACTACAACTACAAAAACAAACTCACCCTTCTACATATCTTTTGCTATCAAGTCTTGGGTGCTGTGATTTCGTTTTAAAAAAATGCTTCTGCATGTAGCGTCAGACTTTTGCGTATATCCCTGTTCGCCACTGTTTAACCTTTTTGCTAGCAAACCTAACATCTATGTTGCATGCGTGTATGTGAGTAGGTTTTGAGACCTTTCATAATGCTTTAACTTGTTGCGTGGTCCAACCAATAACCGCCTTCTGTTGTGTCTAGCTTTTTCCTGAAGCTGCGCAAATTAATGTCAAGAAAGGGAACTGTTCATGAACCCTAATATCCTCTCTCTTGCTGGGACTTCGATACGTCTATCACTCAACTACATACATTTTTCCTGCACTATCATCCAACCCTAATAAATTCATGTTCATAAATGCTATAAATTAAGATTTATAAATATTGAGCGTGTAACAATATACTGATTATTATAATCCCCAGAAAATACTGTACTTTATACTACATGCTTGTAGAATTTCATAAAGTAACATGTAAAACTTTCTATTTATCGGGTGAGTCACCATCTAAATGGCAATTAATCAAAGTAATAAAATTTTACGTCCTTTTACTATATCATTTTTTTGTGTGTGTGAACTCTATAAAGTAGCTTATTCGCTTACTGTGTTTGGTATTTTCATATCAGATACGTCTTCAGTGTCAAATATACACTTAATTGGTGTAAGTAGTAGACATATTTGATTTTGATGAGGATTAGGATTGGATTACATGGCAGCATATCTATCAAACGAGGATGCAATGTTGAGAATTGACCTAATCCACTGGAATTTCAAAGGATGCTATATATTGTAGATTAAGCATATATTATTTATTTAAGTAATGTTAAAAAGGAAATTGCAGTTGGAGAATGTAGAGATAGCATGAACGGGGAGGAAGGAAGGAGGAGTTGAGCATAGCACATGCAAATCCCACGTGGCACGCACCCACTGGCCAACATCCACATGGTCATGCCCATCCCATCAAGGACACCCAAGTGGGTCCCACACCCCTGTCACATGGATTTGTTCTACACAGATCCAACGCTCCCGAAACCACTCCCAAAAGCCCACAGCATCTGAGCCGTCGGTTGCTGGTCCACGTTTGTCACTGTCATTGGCTGTGTTTGTTGCCCCGCTGTCCCCTCCCATTTCGACAACCTGCTTTTTCCTGTCCTTCATGTGACAGACAGTCACATCTGTCATCCGCTTCGACCGTGTGGAGTGGGCCCCACGCTCCCATTGATGCCTTGTCAATCTGTGATTGGTGGTGAAAAGAGCGTGTCACAGAAGAGACATGGTCGGTTAGGTTATCGTCCCTCGCTATGCGCAATTCATGCACCATGAGCATAAATGAGCTACATTTATCGTCCCTCACTAACACGTTCCTATAAAATTGACGAGCCACCACCTACTAACTCATGCACCACATCTTTTTTCAATCTTCAATCAATCTCTTCCTACCTCTATTTATATATATATATACATATCTCTCTCTCCTTCTCATAACTCAGAATTTATCAGTTTTTGGACTGGGAATTGAAGTTGTTCATTGACATTTATAACACATATCGTGTGAACCAGTGAAGTAACTGAGATCGAATTCAATGGGGAGCTATGAAACTGAGCTGAATCTTAGCGCCACAGAGTTGAGGTTGGGATTGCCCGGGACTGATGAACCTCAAGAGAAACGTCCATGCAGTGGCTCTGTTATCAGAAGCAGCAACAAGAGATCTTCACAAGAATTGGAAGAGTCCAGGTGCAAAAGCAACGTTAACTCTGATACTTCGGATTCCACAACCACAAGTGATCACGACCAAGACAGTGTCCAACCTGCAAAGTAAGCTACTTATATATTTATATTTATTTTTTTATGTATATATGTAAATATAAGGAATGAAAATTAATGATGAATAAAATGAATGGATGACAGAGTACAAGTAGTGGGATGGCCACCAATTAGATCTTTTAGGAAGAACAGTCTGCAACAGAAGAAGGTGGAGCAGGGCGATGGAACTGGAATGTACGTAAAAGTCAGCATGGCTGGTGCACCTTACTTGAGGAAGATAGATCTCAAGGTTTACACAAGCTACCCAGAACTCCTCAAGGCCTTGCAAAATTTGTTCAAGTGCACATTTGGTAAGAACCAGCAACAACAGATAACTTTTTTTTTTCCAATTGATTTAGCAGAAAGAAAAATAGAAGTTGATGAGATATATGGAATCTTGAGCTAATGAATAACGATCCATGGTTAATTTTGATCCAGGTGAATACTCAGAAAGGGAAGGATACAACGGATCTGAATACGCTCCTACTTATGAAGACAAGGATGGTGACTGGATGCTGGTTGGAGATGTTCCATGGAAGTAAGTGTTTTGTTCTATTTCTTTCTTTCGTTTTATATTCATTTAATAGTTTTTATCATAGCTTATACTACGTTTTTTGTTGTATATTCGGCATCTCATAAGGTGTTTTGGTTTCATTAATTGCAGCATGTTTGTATCCTCCTGCAAGAGGCTGAGAATAATCAAAGGATCAGAGGCAAAGGGGCTGGGTTGTTTATGAGACAAAATTTGTAAAGGAAAAAGAGGATAATGATGAGGTCTTCAAAGACAATACCCTTTCTGTTGTGATTATGAGAAGAGAACTCATACATAGTTTATCAGAAAAAAATAGACTGATGTTTTATGTATACATTATTTTTCCTTTATTGATTTCAACAGAGGCGGCTTTGAGGTCTGCTTCTTTATATATGTAGTCTTATAAAAAAGTTCAACCGAAATGGAAAAAAAATAGAAAGAGAAAGAAAATATAAGAAAAGCTAATGTTGTATTGTACAGATCGAGAATATAATAATAATCTCATTTTGTCCTAGTAAGATATGTTTACGGGGGAGAAGTTATTCTTCTGATAGGGCTATGTATCTTTCCGTTTGATTTTAGGTTGTAAATTCAGGAAATTTTGATTTTGTTTATGTTTTGAAAGTTTGAGGATAATTACTCGACTTTGGATGAGCACGAAAAAAAAGGTGCTGTTTAAACACGAGTCAAATATTCCATAAGAATATTGAGAACTCCACCACCATTGTGAGTGGATGAGCACGAACATGAGATAGATTTCAAGTCAAACGATTATAATTCTCTGTCCCAATATGTCAATTACTTAACGGCATGCTTTTTTATAAACCTACTTAACGGCATCAATCAAGAAAAATACACTCAAATTTCAATATCTTAACTTCTGCTATGATTTTGGATTTTCGTTGAAAGAAATTTTCAGAAGCTTGGTTCCATGTATATTTTGATTGATTATGAACAGAAAAGCAAGATGTTCCTTTGTGCAAGATGCATATACACTTTAAATCTGCTACACAGCTGGCCAATGAAGAAATTGCTGTGTTTATGGTCTTAATTAATTTTTACACGATATGTAACTAAAATTTTCAATTTACCTAGAAAGAATCAATAACAACTGCATATATAGTTTAGCCTTCTGTTCCTGGTAAAATCTTTATCCTTCGGATTCAGATTTTTACATTCGTGATTGTCTATTACTGGAGAGCTGGTCAATTCTGACGCCATTATTGCTCTCACACTACAGGTGACCATCATCACATTAATATAGAAGACTCCAGAAAATCATGCATATATATATATATATATATATATATATATATATATATATATATATATATATATAATATGTGAGACTTAAATTACTTTTTAATATAAGGATTTTTCATTTTCAAAATTTTCCATCTATATCATATTATTTTCATCATCAAAATTAGTTATCAATTATGATATTACTTATAAGTCTTTTGAAGATTCAACATCAAATAAGACAGATTGATAATGTTTTTAATCTAAAATTTTAAGGGTATGAGTTTATAATTTTTTACCCATATAAAATTTAAATTTTTATTTTTATTCTATCTAAAACTTCAACTCAGATTTTAATTCTTTATATACATTTATACATGTATCTGATATGAGAGATGCATGTTAGCTAGCTTTGGTGTAACCAGCTAAAAAGTTAGTTATTGTATATCCACCGATATAAGAAGAAAAATTATACTTTTCTTTTTTTCATCTTTTCACTCCTATCCTTTATTTTTTTTATGTAATTTATTGTGGACCATTAAATTTTTAAATGAAAACATAGTGATAATCAATAAATCACACTAAATCATGTTGAGTTAAAAATTGGAAATTATAATATCATTATCGATATAAAAATGGAAAACGAACATCACATTCCAGTTCAAAACGAAAAGTCCTAACCACCTTTAATTATGATACTGTTATAAAATTTATCATTTTTCCCAAATTTTTTTAACTATTTTAATTAAAATGAGAAGTAAATATTTTTACTTTTTTAATGATAAAAATATTTAATACTTATCCAAGATAATGGAATAAATAATAGAAAACGTTAGAGGATTTAGAGTATACTTAATCTATATAAATAGTGTCTAAAAAGATAATAATGCGCTGGTCCGGACAATATTTTTTCATTATTAAGGAAACACGAGGATTAATTTGACGATCATACTCCACAACTAAGAAAATGTTTTTTTTTTATTAGAAAACAATATAAATATATAGAGACATTTTAAATATGCCTCAACTCTTATTCAGATCGTAATTTTACATTAAAATCCTAATTCACAATCAGATGTCCTTCCATGTTTAAAGTGCAATTAAATTAAAAGTATCATTGTAAGAATTTTAACTTGTGAATAGGAATGTCAACGGGATGGTAGGTACGGGTAATAACCCTCCCATATTTTACTCGCTAAATAAATATACAGTCTGTATCCGTATTTATATTTGTTGGGTATTCATTATGCGGATATCCATCTATTCTTTTTCATATCTAAGGGTATTAACGGGTACCCGTGGGTATTTACAAAATTATTTAAAAAAGAAATTTTTAATCATAAATTGAAATAAAATAAAATAAAATACATCATTGTCATAAATTTTAAATAAAGTTCAAATAAACTCAAGTTCATACAAGTCCAAATAATTATAAAAATAAATATAAAATGACGTTCAACACAATGAAAATTCTTTAATTAGTGTTTTGATTAACAAACCCACTTTTTTCGATTGATTCTGAAAAATAAACAAAATAAACAAATAATAAACCTCAACTGTCACGTGTCAAGTATTCTTATTTTGATTTCATCATTTGACAATAAGCATACCACAAACGTCACTGACTATATAGGTATATAGGTTTTGATGTATATGTTTTTCGATTGATTATGAAAAATAAACAAAATAAACAAATAATAAACCTCAATTGTCACGTGCCAAGTATTCTTATTTTGATTTCATCATTTGACAATAAGCATACCACAAACGTCATTGACTATATAGGTATATAGGTTTTGATGTATATGCTCAGCTTCAAAAAAGGAAAGAGAAGAATGTCAAGGGATGTACTTAGAAGAAGACAACATATCAATACTTGAAGATAGAAAAATAAAGACAAAAGACAAGACAAGATGTATAGCTTAGAAAAAATTATGTCATAATGTTTTTTATAAATATATATATATATATATATATATATATATATATATATATATATATATATAAGGGTATTTTTGTGAATTAAAGTTTAACGGGTACGGATACTATGATACCTGTATCCGCCCCGTTAACATGCGGGTATTAAAAATACTCGTATTTGTGAGTAGCAGGTATCCATTTTTAATATTCGTTTCCTACTCATTGTAAGTTTTATCCACAAATATCCGCGGTACAGATTTTTTTAAATTTTGACATCCCTGATTGTGACTACTTCTTCAAATTCATAATCAATGTATTATTCATTCTGTTAGTCCAATGTTAGATATTCAAATTCATTTATAGATCATGTGGAGAGCTTTTTGTTTGGCAATTAAACCTCACTGTAGCATTTTATTCCCTAACACAATTACTCATAATTAAAACAGTAAAGTATTGTACATCCAGTAGAATACTACATCTCAATTAAGACTTCCCTGGACAATTATTTGTGTAAAATTATCTGCATAAAATCAATAAACCAATGAGACTGAGAAAATGTTATACCTAACTCTTTAGTTATTTTACACAATTTGAACATATAATAGAATAATAATATTTGTCTTCTTTGACTCAAATTATCACCTTATATTTTAAAATAAAAACATACCATATATAGCTAAACTTTTTAATTCATATGAAATAATCAATAACTATATACTTTATTTTAGTTATTTTCAATGTTATTATAGTAAGATATATTTTGGTAAAATTTATAATAATAATAATAATAATAATAATAATAACAGACCTATGCAATTTACTCACTATTTTTCATTTTCTTTTTATTTACTACTTAATTTTCCAATTTCTCTCTTAATTTCTACTCCTTTAAACAACATATATTTTCACCTTTTTGTTTACTTTTACAAAAAAATATACTAATTTTATTTTAAATAATATTTGGTTCAATTTACTTTGATTTCTTTCCTTAAAAGGGAAACTAACTAAACACAAAAGCTCAAAATATTTTATTAAGATAAGCTAATAAGAGGTTCTGTTTCTCTATTTATTTTCCACAAATATCTTCATCTAGATACAATCTTATTCAAACATGATTAAACATTAAATGTAAGCATTTCTCAAGACACCATTCAAACCACGGTTCAGCCAATTACAAGAAACTAACTCCTTAAACCAATTTAATAGTTAACATACTAATATAAAATATGTAGCTTAACATTTTAAATAAACTCTTAAATCACTAAAAAATGTTTAGTTCCTGTTTGAATAGTGCGTATAAATTGTTGTAAATATATTAATATTTTTTTCTCAACTCTCGTGCACAAAAAATTTTAAAAATTCAAAATTATCGAACATCATTAACTAAACTCATAAAATAAAAAATTTTAAGAATTTTAAAATAATTTTGTTTTCTTTTCGACACCCACTCTATCTTGAACTTCTCTTTTATGGGGATAAAGTAGGAAAAAAGGGTATGAAAGAAGCACTTTTCTATCAAAGTTATGTCTGTCACCGTCTATCATGGGAACTGATATTGGTTCTTTCAGATTTGGAATAATTTCAAAAGTCATTTAAGGTTCCCTTGAGTTAAAGTTATCGTCCAAAATAATATAAAGTTTAACTTGGCCGTGTTGCGTAACCTCAAATTATTGCCAAAATCGTGCTCTTTCAAACTCAAAGTTGATGATACACTTTCCATATACCAACATGCTAAGGCCATAAACTCATCAACCAAACCATATATAGACAAGAGATAAATATAAATTTTGTAGTGATAATTTTCTCAACTAGAAAGAAGAAAAAATATATAATAAATGATTGATGAAGAAAGAAAAAAATAAGGATCTCGCTCGTAGGTGTCCTAAGGATACTAGTTAAAAATAATTAAATGTATTTAATTTTATAAAAGTTCATAATTAATTATGATATTAAATAAACATAAAATAATTTAAATTAACAGAAAAACAAATAAAAAATAGTGTTAAATATCTAAAAAGTTTACAAAAAAAATAAAAATAAAGTACCAATTTGAAACTCCTTTCTCTGACTCCTGGATAGTCTTTTACAACATTCCTCTTAATTTAACAAAATCTCTTGTATTGGAGAAACATGCAATATTTCAATATTTGAAATTATTAATTATGAATACATAAAACTAGTAATATCATAGAGGTGTTTTTTATTGCTTTTTAGTAGAGACCTTCAAAATTTCAAAATGCTTATTTTGTATCATAGAGTTATTGGCTAGAAATTTAAATGATATTTTGTCTTTATAAAATTTGTTATATGCATTTATATTATTTTAGAGTTAATTATTCTAACTTTTAATGTAAAAATGATAAAACAAATGTGCAGTTTTTAGATAATATGTAAATTAGTTAGCATTCTCCAAAGAGTTGTGCTAACTATTGCCCTTAGGACATTAGTTGAGAATAATTAATATGTGTTGAATCTTATGAAAGTTTAAAATTATTTGTGATATAAATTAAATCTAACATAATAATCATTAATGCAGTTTTATTTTATTTAAAGAATAAAAATATTCATAAGTATTATACAACTATATTTAATATTTTATTTAATGTTCACTAATAAAAGTTAAAAAATAATTAAATAATAAAATAACTATATTTTAATTTTCTAAAAATTAAACATAAAAAAATTTAAATTAACAAAAAATAAACCAATAGTGTTAAACATTTAAAGTTTAAAAAAAAAAATTAATGTATCAATTTGAGACTTCGTTAAATTTTCCTTTTTTTGACTTTTTGATAACCTTTTGCAACATTTTTGTTAGATTAACAAAATCCCCGATATTAAAAAAAAAACAATATTTCAATATTTAAAATTATTAATTATAAATATATAAAGCTACTAATATTAAAAATTTAATTATCTAAACTTTTAAGTGAAACACTAAATTTAAATTTGCATCTCTAGAAGCATTTTTTTTTCTCTTTTTCTTGCATGATCAAAATTCTGAACATTATCTTACTAGACTTTTAAAAAGATATTTTTATCTTTATAAATTTATTATATACATTTATATTAATTTAATTAATGAACTTAATTATTTTAACTTAATTATTCCTTTAACATTCTCTTTCTCCAAATAGTAATATTTACTTTGTAAATTGTTTTTAGATATCACGTTTCTCTACAATATTTGTGGAATTATATGCAATAAAATGTCTATACATACTAGTTGTAATAAATTTTCACGTACTTTCGTATATTTTTTCTAATATAATTCATTTTAATATTTTTTTTTCTCGGACTGAAAAACTATTGTGGTAATTAAAATTTTTGTGAGGGATAATTAGCATTTCACTTAGTTATTTCGGGTATGCTTATGTATATTTTTGAGAGCTATGGTTGGTCAATTTCATTCATGAATGAATTAGAAGCATAGATTACGAACTTTGTTTGGAGAAGTTCTTCTGTTTGGTCTGGTTTATCTGGTTACATTTCCACTGTGTTTGAGAATTCTAGTTGGGTAATAGGTAATTTTAAGAGTATTAATTTGAGGAAACAATTTAATTATAGTAATGCTATTAATATGATAAAAGCACTAATTGCTCATGCATTGTCCAAGGGTTATATCAATAATTATGTTAGATTTTTCTATCCTGAAGTTCATAACGTAAATGATCATGCTAGGAAAAAAAAAAGTAGGCTGGATATGTTGGGTTAAATGCATCCTTTTCTTAAACAATTTTTAATATGATACATGTGATTGGTAGACTTTAATATATAAATTTTCTTGGGATGTCTTAATTTTTAGTGTGTTGCATGCATGTTATAATCCTCATTAAAAAAACAATTTGAGTTAAAACAATTCAAATTTAGTAATTTTTTAAATTATGAAATGTTATTTGAGGTCCTCCCCATGTATTATTTGGGTTCGGGTCAAATCTGGACAACAAAGCCCATATTGAATGTTGGGCCTGTACCCTTAAAGAAATACTCAAATTTTGACATGATATCATAGAGATTTTTACTATAAATAAAAATGTTTTCTTTTCACTACCCACTCCTAAAAAATCTTAAAGAGACTTCGTGAGTGTCCGATCTCAAGGCTTAAGATTATAATATTTTAATTTCAGCTAAATAAATTTCCTATAGATATTAAAAAATATAAGGTATAAGACATATCATACGGTTCCAAAAAATTACATGGAAGTTGATTCTAACATTTTTCAATTTCAATCTAATAGTTAATAAGGTTTGGTTAATTATTATTGGCCTCTTAAACCTTAAATATATTATAACGCTAGAATTGTATGACTGGTGCAGAGAAAATTTAAATTGAGCTTAGATAGCTAGTTTAATATTTTATATGTGCAAATAGTATATTTACACCGCCTTGTTAATAATTGAGAATAAGAATATACTCTTTGAACACACCTCTGTTTATTTATTCAAATCACATTGAAGTAAATCTTAAATTAAAGAATTATATGAAATATTAATAAAAATCAAATGTAAAATAATAAATAGAAATATTTTCAGAAAATATAAAATTTTTATTTGTATTTTTATTATTATTTTATTATAATCTAAAAATATACATTAATAATGAAATGAAATTAATTATCAGTAACACCTATGCGAAGAGAGTATAATGTAAAGAAAGTGCTTTGTTTTTCAAGTTTTTTAATAAAATATTCTCTCATTTTTTCTGACTTTCCTTTTTCTCATTTTATTTTGATACCGACACATCCTAAAAGCTCCTGTTTTATTACAGGATGGAAAGAGTAAATTTGAGAAAAAATAAATATAAAAAAGAGGTTGTTTATAATAAAAAAATATATAAAAAAAGAACGAACGTTATATTTATATAACTTTATTATATAATTATTATGCATTAATATTAATCAATAAATTATATAATTTGTTAATATCAATTATATCGCATATTGTTATTAATTTATGAATAATACATATTGAGTTTCTGATGAATGATCTTTGATGGGTTTGACTGCTCAGCAATTCGTCTCTGATGAACTTATTGTTCAATAATTTTTTGAGAGGTCTCCGGTCTTATGTTGCCAAAATAAGACAAATAGTCAAATTATTTCTTTAAAAGTCTGTCTTTTGGCATACCGTATCATGAAGAGAGCAATATCCTTTCACCCATAGTTAAAAATGAGAGGAATAGATCCTTAGTTAAATTATGGGTACATAATTCCTTATATACTTAAATATATTACAATATTCATTGTATAAATTGTTATTGATATGAAAATTTCAACAATTATAACTTTAAATTATTCATTATATTTTTATTTTTATGAATATTCCAACAATTAGTATCAGAGTATTTTAAGATACAAATTATAATTGTTCAAATATCAGAATATGTGTTTATTAATCTCATATCTATTCAATATTTTGCATAGAATAATTAAGGATTTTGTTCTCTTGAATCGTATACATATAGTGCATGTATGGAGCTGGTTCTTCTTCCTCGATTTGAATTTGGGATCTAAAATTTTTCGTTTTGCTTAACAAATTGATAAAAGGGTTTTATTACTGAATCTATTAGGAACACACTTTCCATTTATTGGGCGTCTTGTCCTATATTCTCGATCTGTTTTTCCTTACTTTTGGATCGATTATCCTGAAATTGTTTTGGGGTTTTGACCAAAAAAAATTGTTAATTCTTCATTGTCATATGACTGAAAAATTGCATCATTCTGCTATTTAAATCGCCAAAATGGAACTAGGTGAAAAACAGAATGGAACTGCTCTTTAAAACCTAAACCATGAAGAATGATAGAGAAAACGTTTTAAATATTTATTTTTCTTGTTTTATATTGGTTTACATTTTTTCTTATTTATCTATCCCTCTTTTATTAATTTTTAACTAAACTTTTATTTTCATATTTATGTATGTTAATTTGATATGTTAATATTATTATTTTATATTAATTAGTTGCTTATTGAAATGGAAATTCATAAAAAAATAACAATTTATTCACCTTTAATAATAATATAATATAGTATCAAATGTTGTTTATAACATTAACATATAGTGTCTTTAGGATATAATTTAATAAAATAATATAATAGGTAAAGTTTTATTTCACCATATCAAAAAGCAAACAGACATAATTCTCTTTTTTAAATATGTAACACATGAAATCCTTAAATTTTTCTGTAATTACACAAAATCCTTTCAAATATTATCATTTCATATGAAAAATCATAAAATAAATTTAAAAAATTCTTTAAAAACCATTACATTGTTCCAAATGAAAAAACAAATCTCGAAATTCTACAAGAATTATTTTCACATAGAACGAGGCTTGGAAAACTGAACTGAATATCCTCTTAAATTTGTTTGCCTTTCTTTACCCGAACATTGACGGGTTCAGCAAAGACTTCCTGTCACTTGAGCTGAATAAGGTTATAGTTTATAGATTGACAAGGACTGGGTGAAAGGAGCACCCACATTTGTGCTTCCATTTCCATCTGATGAATCAAAATTTAATGATGATTCAGAAGAATAGAGAAAAGTCGTCCAATTACTTTTGAGTAAACAAAAAACAAAGCACCATCATTTTTTGCAGGACTGGCCATAGCCCAGCATTGTTAAAGCAACTATTGTTGATTTCAGCTTCACTATTAAAAGTATACACACCACTCTAACCTTTTAGAAGGTCCCACAGCCCACTACAAAAGCGCTTACATCATGGTCCACTACCCCCCACCATTTGACACAAAAAAAGAGACGCATATCAATTCAACTTTTGACAATTTCTTACTCTCTACTTGCTTCTATTTTCCAAGGCATTGACATCGAACCCTGTATTGACAAAAGCTGGAACAAAGGCAAAAAAGGAAGAATTATGGCATCTGACTTTGATTGCAACTTGATGCTTTCCAGTGACTTATTTATGGGGGTTTGGAACAGACAAATAACGCGTTAGGCGTGGGTCCCAGCAGATTAGGTGAGTCCGTGACGGGACCAATAGTAGATTGCTCCACATGTGTGCCTAAGGTCTATGAAGGAGGATTAGTTTCAGGCTTCACTATACTAGAAGAGTCTGGTGGTTGTGACTGATAAATTGCCGATGCTAGTGAGATGGGCATGATGCAGAGAGCCTTTGATTGAAGAAACTGCATGGCAGCCCCAACGTTTTCTTCCATAAGTTTCGCTACTTGTCTTTCTGTTCCATCATTTGACAACTTGTCCCATGCTGGTCGGTTTCTCGCACCTTCACCACCTTCTTCCTGATCATCACCAAATTCGTTAAATCTCTTGAGGATATTAAAAATAAAAATTTTTCGACTATTTCCTCACTATAATCACCTCAACTGATGATAACGGTATGTCAGTTACCAGTGGTGCCACTGCACCCGCTCCACCCAATCTACTCATGCTCAAAACCTGAAAGGTACATGAATCAAGTCATTGGAAGTCGTTTGCAGCCTCAATTTCACACTGCTACAGATCTAAATTTGGCTAGAGAGAAAAGCCTTCTGCTTTTATATTGATATCATGGTTCAAAGAAGTAATTTGTATTCCAACATAAAACCCTTAAAAGTTATTGGACGGTTTTTTTAAAAAAAATACAGCGCACTCAGCAGCCTGAAAATGCTACCATTTGACTGTGTTTAGATATTCCTCAGTCTTAGTCAGTCAACAAGTTCTCATCCAAAGTGGCAAGTGGCCACCACCGTATTATGGGATTCATGATAACGAGTTGAACACTAACTAACTGAACTCTCAGAGCGATGGGGATAAAAATGTGAAGGTTGACAGATTTAACAGGCAATACCCAACAAATTATGATAAGTAATTATAAATTGTCATCGATACAAATAGAGACCAAACTTGGAAAATAAAAGCAGGATCGCTGAGGATAACAATGGCATTTTTACCTTCACTTGAAGCCTTAGGAACTTGACATAATCGACGATTTCATCTAACATGGCAGCTCTGTCCGTCTGAACACAATAGAAATGCACCACAATATTAGAACAAATAAAATAATTCAGTACTCTTATCTTTTCAGCAGCCATGCAGAAAAACAGAGCCATCACATATATCATACAAAACCATATCGGAAATCCAGTACAATTATTTGACACTATGTATTCTTAAAAATTCCATTTGCATGCACGCCAGTTTAAGATACACGCAGATGTTATTCCACTACCAGAAACTAGTTATCCTAGATTATACATTGCATTCAGGCAAGCTCGGCACAATGTACAATAATGTTCAGCTTTAACAAACTCATTGCTTTAACCAGGCCTTGCCTAAAGAAAAGCTCTTGAAAAGCCAGAAGTGTCCAAATATTCTTGAATCGAAGCAATTTTTACATGCAAAAGCAACCTATTTTGTAAAAGTTAAATGTTCACAATAAAGTTATAAAAGTAATGACATCTGCTTTTTCTAAGGTGTATTGTAAAAGGAAGACAGAATGTATGAAAGTCAATAGTGTAAGTGGAGATGGGTGAAGTACAAAACAAGTATGTAATGAACAATATCCCCCAAGAAAGAAAACAGATAAGTCACAAGCAAGCCTTGAAAGGCTTCACTTTTAGCACTGCTTTTTTTATTCTTGCAATAATGTTTTTACTAATGTCAATTTTATTCGTGAGAGATGAATCTACTTAAACACAAACTGAAATTGATCACAAACTGTGTTATTGTAAAGTGAACAAGCTAGAAATTAAAGGGAATAGTAATAAATACGCATCTTATGTAAAGATTAACTTGATATTCTTTATCATTTCTAACAATTCATGATAAAACCCTTTGCTTTACCAAGGTCTATTCCACTAGCTAATGACAAAAGCAAGACCACAATTAGCAATAAGAGGATACGCAAAAGAAATCACATACCTTATTGACACTAGGAACAAGTTCTTGCAACGCCCTGATTCTTTCTGCTATTCTTTCTCTGCGCAACTGTAACCAAAGGGTAACATGGAAGACAGAATGAGCTACGACCGTAACCTGCAGTTTAATCAAACAGTTTGCATTCAAGCATCTAAAAACTCACCCGTTCAGCTATGCTGTGTGGATCTGTAGCCTGTCCTCTCCTTGCCCGCACCCTAGGGCGTATTGCTGGAGGATGTGGAGCAGAGGGCATCGTAGTAGGCATGGGTTGCCCATGAAAAACCTACAAGAGGGTTATGAATTATCAACCGGACAACAAATGCTACTTGATCCAGTAAGAATGAGAACAGGGAAAAGAAAAAGAAGATTCTCACAAGAAAACAATCATTCAAGGATTACTCAAAGCCAAGCATAAATATACTACATGATTTAAGAGGTTTAAAGATTACAGAAGGTAACCAGAAGTGCCTACAAAAGGTGTAAATAAACTAACTCAATAAATCATACTCAAACCTAACAAATCTGACAATATACCCAACAGCGTGGGCAATTACAACGAGACATGTTATTGACGTGTCTATACTAAGTTGACTAGCATCACCAACGACCACACACCTAACAAATCCGTCAACATGAAACTCGAATAATCTCATTTTTTATATACCTTAATTTGGAAGGAAATCAACATTCCACTGCTTGCTACTATTTTCATTAACCTTTAATTAAACCGTTTCGCTTTGCTTTATGCAAATGCAATGGTGGTAATTTGAACCTGGCAATTCAACTAAAGTGATTCTAAGCATATAAAACCTCTTCCTGAAACAAGCACTCATATTAGACCGAAATAATTAATTTATGCAAAGCACAGAACTCTGTCTAAATAGAATATCATATAAAACAAAAAAAAAAAAAAAAAGGAGAACCGAAATAAGGTAGAGGTTTACATTCTTAGCTCTACCATCAACCACGTCGTCGCGATAGCGCTTTCCACTAGCGGAGGCTTCCTCGGGCTTCATGAACCCTCCTTTGCCTTGGTCCAAGCTAAGACCTAACTGATAGACCGGCGCGTGGAAGGCGGCGCCGGTGAGGTGAGCGTTGGGGTCGGCAGAGTTGAGCTGCAGCATCATCGGAGCCGGAGAAGTAGTACCGGAGAGTCCAACATCGGCTGCAGCGAGGCCTGAGTCTCCAGAAGCGAAGGTCGGGAGGCCGAGAATTTGTTCAAGGAAATCGTCTGCGGGAGTGTCGGAAGGGTTATTCGCCATGAGTATGAGTTTGAGCTTGAACCGGGACGAGTCAAGGTTGAATCGGGTAAACGAGTTAGGAAAGAAGAATCTACATGAAGCGGAAAGTGAAATTGGTTTTGTTTGGTTTTGTTTCTTCGTTTTGCACTAACTTAACTGTGCTTTTTTTCTCTACTGGGTAGTTAGCTTCCCACTTTGCACAATCAGTGCGGGTGCCTTTATCCTGCTTACAAAAAGCTTCTCCTTTCTTCTTCTTCTTTTTTTTTTCCTAAAGGGGCTCTATTTTTGGTATTTACACCCAAGTCCATTTATCTTTTCTTTCTCCCCTTTCCCAACTATTTCTGTTCGTATTAATGACTTGGGAAGTTCTTCTACTACACACTTCTTTTCTCCTTCTTCCCTCATTTTCTTTCTTATTAACAAATTCATAACCATCTAATAGCAATCGCGTGTTCGAAAGAACCTCTGATTTATATCATACATTTTTCCTTTGTGCATCTTCTTTATAGAACTATCCAAACTATTTCTGTAGTATATGGTAATTTAAATATCTTTAAATATCACATAACTTCTAAAATAATCAAATTTTCATCACTGATATCTTACTACTAATCTGAATCTAAGTATATTTTTAATCATTATTGGCCACTACTATTCTAATTTATTCCATATTGGTGAAGTGAAAGAAGAATATTAACTATTACATATACGTTAGAACAGGACTCATATGTTGTGTTCGTTGCATCCTATTGTCCTAATGCAATCCTCCAAGAGGCAACAATTATTATGTTTGTGAATTTATAATTTTCATTTCTTCTATTACATTTTGTATCACGATCAATTAAAATTCTATTATTGTTAAACTTTGCCGATAAAAGGGCATCACTTGTACAAACTCAAAACTACACTCTACGGCAATGTAAAGTCTTAATTTAAGAATTTCAGGTGTTGAAATATTTGTTTGGCAACAAGATACTAGCTTAAGCAACCTCAATTTGGTATACGTTAAGATCAATTTCTCCACAAATATTTCTAAAACAAAAATAAATAAAATTGGAAGAAAAACTCGTTAATTCTTTTTTTATATATGTACAGGTTAATTTGTATGATTTTATTGTTTTGTTTATTTTACATGATAATTTAAAATAGAAAATTAAATTTGAAAATGATTATTAAGATAAAAATAAAGTGGCTTATGAATTATATTATTTTTATAAATAATTATAACTGACGAATGTTAAATATTTGGGTTAAGTATGTTTTTAGTCCCTGAACTTTGACTCAAAATTGGAATTCGTCCCTGGTCAAAACTTTGATAAATTTTGGTCCCTAAACTTTAAAAATGAATGAATATAGTCCTTTTAACCCAATTTT
>Ga0214542_1007917_pt1 | contig 18090 bp, 6 predicted proteins | sample CNSS1metaG_FD_160096 | JGI IMG/M metagenome (GOLD analysis project Ga0214542, IMG submission 160096) | Root nodule microbial communities from cowpea collected in UCLA plant growth center, Los Angeles, California, USA - CNSS1 | ecosystem: Host-associated > Plants > Roots > Nodule | place: USA...
TAGTTATTTTATAAAATATATATATATATATATATATATATATATATATATATATATATATATATATATATATATATATATATATAATCGGTTATGTTTAATAATAATAATTAAATCTATCCAAATATGATTTTCATAAAATAGGATATAATCCATTATACTTGATATAGTCTATAAGTTCAAGTTTTTCTTACAAAATCTATTCGGACATAATTGATTAAATAAAGTAAAATTCAATTAATATCAAGTTATTTTCTTTTAACCAAGAATAAATTCATTCAAACCCCCTTGAATTTGAGTGCTAGAGATTTTTGCAACAATGGACATAAATAATAAAATATTATGTATTATCTATCAATGATCAATATATGTTTGCATATTAATGAGACATAAAAGGACGGTCATAACTATTGTTCAGAATTGAAGTACCTTGAGTGACATTATTAAGGTAAATAATCATGTATGTGAGGTATTGTTTGTTTTAGAGTATATAGTTTTGGTCACAATTTTGTCCTTTAAAAGTGCATCGGAAAGTGAAAGGAGGAAGAAGTATTTTTAACTGCATTAGGTCTTGACTCCTAAGTGGTGTTGGGAATGACGAATTGGTATTGTCTGCTTTGGAGCTTTGGAGCGTAAAGCTCCGTCAGGTTTTGTCCTTCAAAGATGTCTCAAATGGTGGAATGAGTATTTAAACTGCCTTAGGCCTCGACTCTCAAGCGATGTGACACTATTGCGTCCAATAGGAACATATCTCTAAATTATTTTATTGTGTCTTAATTATTGTATTTTTTCATTAACGATATATAAAATTTTAATTTCAAACAATTTTGTTTGAAATTATAAAGTAATTAATCCTTATTTAAATGTGTAATTTATTTTTGGTTAGAATATAAAGCTAATGCATAAATGATGTGCAATTTTTATGCTGTGAATTATTATAGCTTGTTTTCGATACGGTTCACAAAAATAATATACAATGTGCAAAGGTTAAATTGACTTGATATTGAGTGAAAAAATTGTTTTTATGAAACAATTAATTAATTTTATTTAGTATAATATTGAAGGGGTGAAACCTATGATGCATGGATACGATACGTGTATCAGATACGACACTTATCCGATATGTCAATACGTTTATTTTGAAAATAATAGGATACAATACGTGATAGATACGCGATATATGAATATTGAAAAGTGTACATAATTCTTAAAAACATAATAAATATATAATTGGTATTATGTGAATCCAAATTAAAACTATATGTACTAAAGTTGTCAACATAAAAAATATAAGTTATTGTCATCCTAAAAGTATCACTACAAGAAAACTCTTAAATAATAACTAATTTTAGTAACCAAAAATATGTTAGAGACCAATTATTTTGATAGCCAAGAAAACCTTGGTAGTTAATGTTAGTGAACAAATCTAGAAACCAATTATTTTGGTAATCAAAACCTTGGTAGTTGATGTTAGTGACAAATTTAGAAAATAATTCATAATAAAAACTATTTTAATTATAAATTAGAAATCAATTATAATTTGTTGAACTATTTTAATTGTCAAAAATTTTTAGTTTTTAGATTGATACATAAATTGATCACTATATAATGACTAATTAGTTTTTGTGACTAAAATTGGTCATTATTCAAAGATTGTCTTATAGAGATACTACGACTTTATAAATTAGATACTTCACTAATAAGTATCGATAAAGTATCATAAAGTATCGGATACGGATACATATTGGACACGAATACATGACCCAAATTGAAGGATCGGACATAATCTATAAGTTCAAGTTTTTCTTACAAAATCTATTCGGACATAATTGACTAAATAAAGTAAAATTCAATTAATATGAAGTTATTTTCCTTTAACCAAGAATAAATTCATTCAAACCCCTTGAATTTGAGTGTTAGAGATTTTCACAACAGTGAACATTAATAAAATATTATCTATTATCTGTATAATCAATATATGTTTGCATATTAATGAGATATAAAAGGATAGTCATCCTTGTTCAGATTTCAAGTCCATTTAGTGACTTCATTAGAGTTAATTATTATATATTCAAGGTATTGTCTCTTTTGGAGTGTATAATTGCGTATCGGAAGGTGGAAGAAAAAAATGAGTATTTTAACCATCTTAGGTATTGACTCCTAAGCAATATGAGAAATGGCGAATTATCCCCATTGGATAGCTTAAAGGATCAATAGTTCATCTTAGAACCTCGTTATTGGCCCATGGTGGATGTCAATGTTCCAATCCCAAGCTCATCGAGCCATATTGTTGGGGTCAATCCCATGTATCTGAGGTATTGCTCGCTTTGGAGTTTTGGAGTTTTGGAACGTAAAACTCTATCACGGTTTTGTCCTTCAAAGGTGTCTCGGGGGGTGGAATTAGTATTTGAATTGTCTTAGGCCTCAATTTCTAAGCGATGTGGCACTATTGCGTGCGATAGGAACATAAGCTCCCTAGTCAAGGTTTGAGGGGAATGACAGATTGTCTCCATTGGAGGGCTTAAGGGACCTATGGTTTGTCTCCAAACCTCATTATCAGTCCAATGGTGGGAGCAATCAGGGACGGCTCAAGAGTTTGGGAGGCCTAAAGCAAACTTAAAAAGTGAGACATATTATTTAAAATTTATTGTTCGAGCTTCTTTTTATGCAAAATTTATTTATTAATTGCCATAATTAATTTTATTTAACATTTTTTTCAGTAGATAATATTACTAATCCGTTTGATCTTTCTTGAGACATAGTTGATCTTAAATATGTTTTTTTATTATCTTTAGCTTTGAGAAATTCATTTTGCCTAAAGCAATTGATACTAAAATTCTTAATATTATTTTATAAGTTATAGGTTCAGTTGGAAAAGAATCAATTCTTTTTATATAATTAAGAATGTCAAATAATTTATGATTTTCCAAACCTATAATTTCTCTTAAGATATTTAATCTAAAAATAAATAAAATCCATCAATATCCAATAAATGATCATGTTTTAAATATTTTTCAAGGTTTAAGCATTTTTCTTACAAAATGTACAATATAGTGACGTTAATTTTTTAACACTAAATAAAAAACAAAAATATCTTTATATATTTTAAATTGTTCAAATTTACTTTTAAGTGTGGTAATTGTTTTATCCACAATATAGAAAAAGTAATGAATTCTAAAGGATTATTGAAGAGATTTTACAATTTCATTCTAAAAATTTTTCTCAAATTGTTTCTTTCTGCATATAATATGTTTTTCACGAAACTTAGGTTCTTCTCAACTCAATAGTAAATCTTTTTTTTTCATAAACTTGAATTATCTTTCTACAAAAATCTCAACTTTGAATTGTGCTCCAATTAATCTATTATTCACCAAAAGAGTAACCCCTAATCTAACTAATAGTTTTGTTGAAAAAATTAAGTTTCTCGTTAAGATATATTCAAAAAAAATCTCAAGATTCGTAAATAGAAAAGTACTGAAACAAAATTGAGAAAAGAAATGAATTTCTAATTTTAATACAAATCTAAAACATAATAAAAACAACAACAATACAAATAGAAAGAAAAAACATATTAACCAGAAATAATGAGGATGAGAATATTGGTACACACACGCAATATAAGATTCAAGAAATGTAATATGCCAAAACTTAGAAAAAAGAAAGAATGACTCTTGGAAGAGAAGAAAGTAAGGAGAGACCAAAGAAGTCGTAGAGAGATAAAAAGATAAAAAAAGAAAATAATGTGTAAAGGTTGTTTTGGCAATTTTTTATATTGGAAATTATTATAGTTTGTTTTCGATACGGTTCACAAAAATAATATATCATGTGTAAAGGTTGAATTGATTTGATATCAAGTGAAAAAAATGTTTTTATGAAGAAATTAATTAATTTCATTTAGTATAATATTGAAGGGGTGAAACCAAAAGTTATATTTCTACTAGTTTTGAAATAATTGATTATATTTTAATAATTTATTACATCAGTTAATAGAAAAAATATTTTACATGTGCTTTTCCATTCTAATTTTTGTCTCAATTTAGTTTCTATTTTTGTAAAAATAGTCCAATTTCATCCCTCTCCAAATTGAAACCAAAATTAATTTTTATATAAATGTTATACAAATATTTGTATTAAATTTGATATTTTTATTCAAATTGATATTTTTATTATATATTTTTAACATAACTAAGTTTATTTAAATTTGTGTTTCACATTCAACTTTACTTAAAATTGTTTTCAAATTTTAAATTTATATGTTTTTCATTGTTACATGAACTAGTTAAAATTATTTTTAAAATTTTTATAATTGTTATTTTTATACCAATTCAAACATTTGTGTATAAATTATTGAACTTTACACAATCTAAAAATATACATTTATTTGAAATATAAATTCAAATAAAAAAATAATATTAAAGTACGATGTAATAAAATATCAATATAATTTATGAATTTTTTTCTATTAACATTTTTTTCTATTAACAACTTTAAAACAATTTTAAATAAAGTTCAATGTAAAATATTAATTAAATAAACTTAATTTTGTTAAAAATATTTACTTGAAATATCAATTTTGATAGAAATATTTGATTTCAATTTGGAGAGAGACAAAATTGCTCAATTTTTACAAAAATTAGGACTAAATTGAGACAAAAATTAAAATAAAGGACCAAATTGAGAAAATGGAGATGACACCTGACATATAAGTGACACATGTCATTGTCACTGTCACATCACTTTGTCACTGACACGTGACACGATGACAACTTGACACATGGCAAATTATTATTTTTTTTTTAAATAAAAAAAGTTAAAAAAATCCAGGAATTGACATGTGTCATCCTTTCTAACGGTGTTGTTGTACCACTAACGGAAGAGACCAAATTGAGACAAAGAAAATAGAGGGACCAAATTGAGATTTTACTACGAAAATGGGAACCAATTAGGTGGAATTTTTAAAAGATATTCATCTAATTGGTTATGTTTAATAATAATAAATTAATCTAATTTCTTTTCATTTCACCAACAATAAATTTCAAAACCTCTTTAATCAAGCGTTTAAGATTTTTGCACATACTAACACACAAAAAAAAAAGCTTTTAATGTTGTTATTTTATGTTTTTGATATTTGTAGAAAGTTCGATGTTATAGTGGAGGACATTAAATCTATAACACAAGTTAATTATGAGATTTTCCTTCTTTTTTTTTTGACTTTTTGCTAATATTTTTTTCCATTAAAATCATAGAAAATCAATATATATTACAAAAATACTCCACAAAATTTTTTGAAATAATATAGGTAGGAATGCAATATTCTATAAAAAAAATGATTTTCACAACATGAAACTATAAAAAAATTAAGAATGTTACTTAAAAAAATCGTAGAAAGATGAATGCAATATTCTAAAAACGAAATATTATCAATTTTTTATTCATAAGAAAATCTTAACCTTTTACATATTAAAAAATATAAAAGATATGAATTTATTAAAAAAAAAAAGAATCTGAAGAAGGATATATACAATTTTTTTTCATAATCAAACGATGAATTCTTTTATGTAAATCTTTAGTTTCTATATTTTCATAGATTGTTTAATTAAATTTTAGCTACTATGCTATTTAATGAAAGGTCAATGGTACATATTGACACGGTTCTATTCATTTGACATCAAATGGAAAGTAAAGAATATTGTATCAAACGGGGTATAAATGTGTTAGAGTGTTTTTCTCCTTAAAGAAAACAAGGGAGATTTGAAAATCAATTTTCAATTTATGATTAATTTCTATTATTTTTAGTATGTAAGATTTGTTTTAGAGAATAACTTGTTTTATTCTCAATAATTCTACAATACCTTAGGTTTAAAAAAGGGACCTTTACCCTTAAAATGTTACTCTTTTACCCCCGAAAACATGCTGATGGTTGTTTCCTCCCCGTTTGTTTATAAAACCACATCTGTGTAATCAAAATGTATTATAGAATCAATTATAGAATCAAAATGGCCACTCCACAGAAGTCTGCTGTCAGATTTGTGTTCATAATGCTTTTCATTATGATTGCATCAGGTTAATTATAAGCCATGTTTTTCTGTCATTTAATTTCTGCTATGGTGTTTTGAGGATTAAGTATCTGTTTCATTCTGTATTCTCTTTCTTAATAATGCATGGTTTGTGATTGCAGATGTATGCATGAAATCGGAGGCAAGAAACGTTGTGAGTCTACGTTGCAGCAATGAAGAGAATTGTGAATTGCTTTGTCCAGATTGTAATTGTAAATGTATTGACACTTGGTGTTTTTGCCCTGGAGTCCCTCTTCCTTTTACCAACAATAACTTCACTCCAACCCCTTGAATTCGAGTATTTGCAACACTTGACTTCAATAACAAAATATTATGTATTAGTATTGCCTCTCAGTAGTATGTCTGCAAATTAATAATATATGAAATTTTAACTTCAGACAGATTTCATTGATCATTTCTGGTGGCATTGTTTTGCATTTACTTTTGACAGTTTCGTGACTATAGATTACAGAGAACTAAATTAAGAGAGCTTTGAACTTTTAGAACAAGTTTCATGATATGTGTCAGTGGTATTATTCATTTACTTTCTGGTTCTGGTTTTTAGTTATCGTCTTATTTTAAGATACTTATCAGTATAAATATAAGATATTCATGGAGGGGGAAGGTTTTAAAAGAGCCACTAATGACTGTTTATGAAAATATGATATGTTCAAAGCATTGAAATGAGAGGAATACAAATTAGAAATTAAAGTGTAATAATATCAATTTGTTAAAAAACTAAAATTAAAGAAGTGTAATATGTATTTTTAATCTTTTGTCCTCTTAAGATAAAGGAGTGTGAATATAAAGTGCAATAACATCTATTAATTAGAAAATAAAAAAGAGCATACATAGCACCCATGTTACCATGCTTTTAATAACGATTAAAAATAATTTGTAGCAAGAAGTTGATAGAATTTATATATCTGAATTTGATTAATAAAAAACTGAATTTATGGCATTTGTTTAAATTAAGGAAATCAAACTCAATTTACTTACAAGTATTCAAGGTTTTTCTCAACATGGATCATAAGAGTAGTATATAACTTGTAAAGATTGAATTGACTTACAAAATATCTTGAGTGAAAAACTATTTTTATGAACAAATTAATTGATTACATTTAGGTATAAAATTGAATATGAGGAGCCAAAACTTGTATTTTATACTTGGTTTACACATATAATTGATTATAATGAAGAATAATCGATTATATCATCAGTTTAGATAAAATTTTTCAAAAATATGCATCTAACACTAGTGAAAAAAGATGAATCTATGACGATTTATTATGACAGATATTGTTACATCTGACATAATAAGTTGACCGGTGACATTTTCGTAATAAAAGTAATAGTTATTATGATAGGTAACAAGAAATCTAACATAATAAGTGAAAAGATAAATTTATTATATGACAGGTACAATGAACCTATCATAATAAATGAAACGCAGTGGCATCAACGTAATTATAATAAAAAGTTATTATGATAGGTAAAAGAGTACGTGACATAATAAGCAAAAAGAGTAGATTTATTATGACAAGGTGACCTACACCTATCATAGTAAATCAAATATAGTAACACAAAATTAATTATAATGAAAAATTATTATGTCAATTGTTCAAAGATTTGTAACACAATAAGTTTTAATCCCTCTTTTTCGCATTCTAGCAAGTAGTCCACCCTCAATCTTACCCTCTAGTGTTCTCGTCTTCCATTCTTACGCCATCTTCTTCACTCATAACAACAACAATCACTCATGTGCCCTCGTTGCTCGCATAGCCTCGTCGTTGGTTCTCCATTATCGCAACAGCAATCCCTAATCTAGTTTGTGCGTGCTGCAACAATCCATTCTCGTGCAGCAATCCCTAGTCTCCAATCCACCGCCGTCACACTTACAAGTATTCAAGGTTTTTCTCAACATGGTTCATAAGAGTAGTATATAACTTGTAAAGGTTGAATTGACTTACAAAATATCTTGAGTGAAAAACTATTTTTATGAACAAATTAATTGATTACATTTAGGTATAAAATTGAATATGAAAAGCCAAAACTTGTATTTTTATACTTGGTTTACATATAATTGATTATAATGAAGAATAATCGATTATATCATCAGTTTAGATAAATTTTTTCAAAAATATGCATCTAATGTCTAATAATAATATATTAATCTATTCAAATTTGATTTTTGTAAGATTCAAATTTAATCAATTGTGTTGAAGTATAGTCTATCATTTCAAAATTTTCTTAAGACAACTTTCACGACGTGACGCATGGTGCTCTAGACCACTGGATCTTGCTAGATTTGAGTTTTTCAGATGATGTTCAACGGTCTAGTGGTGTCGTTCGATACCATATCAGCGAACAACTCCAATTCAATCGACTTAGATCACTCAATCTATCACTTAGGTTAATCTAGCTTCTCTTTAATCCAAAAGACATTGTTTAGTTCAAAATAAACATTAGATAAAGCAAATTGGATCATTCTAATACAACCAAATCAGTTTCACAAGCACAAGCCAAAAATCAAAAGATCAATACATTCAAGCCAAAAACCAAATAGATCAAGTCATCAACAACTATCTTGATAGTTCCCAATTTCATAATCAAAATTAATTTGTCAACTTAAAACCAGACAATTATTATACATAGGTTAACTTCCCTTGTCTTAGAATAGTTCTTCTCAAGATAAAACTCCACGGTTCAATAAACTAAGCTACTCCACACTAGAAACACAATTTTAAAATCATATCGGTTCAAATGCTCTTTTTCTCCTCAATTTGTCATTTAGATTTTAAGAAGGATAAGAATTGTGGAAGAATTTGGGAGAAAAGGAAGAAGGAGAATGACTTGTGGAAGGAAATGGGAAACAAATGTGAGGTGCAAGAGTTTCCATGTTTTCTCTTCTCTCTCCCTTTTATTACTGTTATTATATTATTATATCCATTTAGTAATTTTTCTTTTTGGACTTGAGAGAGACAAAAAAATATGGAAAAAGTATGAGTGGGTCAACAAAGGGCCAATGGGTTACATTTCTTCTTTATATAATATTCAACTTTCTTATCTCAACTTAATATAGAGTTGAAATCAGGGTTTGGTATATGTTGCATGATTCCTTAGTTGAGCAAAACTTCAAAGATATGTTCACTCCTCATGGTCGTCAAAACATATTTAATGCTGCAACTAGATGACCAGCCTAGATGTGTGTGTGCTACTAAAGCATGAGTAGGCATTCACCACTGCTTTGGACCCTCTTCCTATCAATACTCTTATATCACACCTAGAGACTCTTTTGCACTTAACAAAGCATATCACCAACGATGATAGAGGCAGTTACTTAGAAAGTAGCAAAGGAGGTTGGTGGCCCTTAGAGCTATATCTTTAAGACGCTTATGACATGAAGTTAGTGGCCCCTAGAAAAGTATTTAAAGAGGTCACAATATTATATAATCCCGTCCTCTCCCTAGATGTCGTCAAGTTCATGATTAAGAAAGTTTGCCATGGTGATGCTATAGTTCATGTGCCAATATATGAGTATATATTGTGGCATAGACATTTAAGTCTTTCTTAGTTTGGACCTCCTAATAAAAACTTTCTTAATTATATTTGTAAGTTTGCATGATTTGTAGTTGAAACTTAATTTGTTTTCCATGTAACAACAACATTGTCACAAAAATAACCTTTAGATAAAGAAACAATGTGTATCTATAGACGATCCTATGCATTATTAGAGGTTGCTAACACCTTAGGTACAAACCCAATGGAGGTTTTGTGGTATTTTGATGTATTTAGTTGAGACGGTGAAATACAATTTATAATACACATATTATATGTGTTAGAGGTTGCGACAATGAACCAAGAACTAAATATTTCAATTATCTAGTTTATGGATGATGTAAGTCTTACCATAATGTTAAATATTATATATAGTCAATTAATTATGCTTTAAATGATTTTCTTTTAAATTATGTCAAAATGAAGGAACACATAATTTGTATGGATTCATGGACTCTCAACATATTTATCCATCGAAGAATAAAAAATCTGAAATCCAAACATATATCAGCAACATCTTAGTTCAATGGGAGAAATAAATATATTTTGCACCTCATATTCATGAGTAACTGTAGTTTTGTTGTGTCTTCAAATTATAATCTATCATTTTGAGTTGTAATGATAATTATTTTCAATGCAATTGTCATTGGCAACTATTTGTCATATCCTCGACTGATGACAATATTGCATAGTTTTGTTCATTGTATAAGAAATCCAACATGCATTTAAAACAAATAGTTGATTGGTAAGAATGCCAATTTATGTAATTTCTTTTATATAAGCGAATCTTAACTAGTGTTTTTTTTATTAGTTTGTACTCTAGATATAATATGTTGGAGGGCAAACCAACTACAAGATGATAGAAGCTCACACGACTACCACTCAAGGTTCTCTATCTTTGTCAAAATATAATTGTTTGGTTGTTTTACTTTCTTAATCAAATATGGTATAATTGTGTTGGTATTAAATTATAGTGTAACAAACAATCGAAGGGTACAAGTGTGAATATTATGTGATGTAATAGATCACAACCATTATTTGAGTTGATATTAATAGATGTTGAGACCAAATAATTGTCTAACTATTATCTTTTATGTACTAATTTAATTTATTGTCTTTTGCATTACTTCAATTATGCTCAACTATTTGATTATGAGTTCATGAACTACATAAGGAATACTTAGACAACTTATTTTATAGATTTCTACAACATTAGACTAGATGATTTGCAAATTTGGTTTTCTTAACTTAATTTCCGATTGTTTTAAATTTTTCAATATTTACAATTGTAAAACTTCTTTAAATTCAATGAAATATTGTTTGGTTCAGATTTTTCTTTTGAAATTTTAAAAAAATATGGACATTTAAGTAAAAATATAGGTGTTGAGTTGTCTTTCCCTCCTTACCTCTTCATTCATGAAAGGTGAAAATATTTCATTTCTTCTCAAATTTATCTGTACAAATCATTAGAAATAAATGTATCTCACCAATTTTCATTTATCCTCTCCAATCCTCTCAAATAGTAAATATCGAGAAACATATCCTAACATTATCTTTTGCCAATAAATTCACGAAACACAGTTTGTAAAATTCACCGTTCATTAAACCAAAATACACATTCGATTGAGCAAAGATTTAGCTTGCATGCATGTAAAATTTGTTGTTTTTCTTTTCAAGTTCTAGTTTATATATTCAACACATTTTCCTCTCCAAATTACCCATTTCTTTTTTCATTTTTGCATCCGATTGTTGACACATCACCGTCCACTGCTGTAGTTTTGTCCTGAGGGTAAGATCAAAATATTTTGATTGATGATGCCACTTGTCATTGTCTATAGGATTGGAAGATTGAGATTGAGATTTGAAACCCAACATATCTTGATTTGGACTATGATGTGTCACTATCTAGTTATGTTTGCCCACAATACTGCCCTGAGCCACCCCTCACAATTCCAAATTACCACCCATAACTATCTACTTATGCAACATTTCTTCATTTTCCACATGCTTCAATACAACCCTTTTCCAAAACAAATACTTGGTCAAAACCATTTCAACAAATAAATATAAAATTAGGTTGTTTTACTTTTCTTTTTTGATGTTGAACGGTTAACATTAGTTTATAAACTTTATAAATATTCCTTGAGAAATTTATTCAAACACGACAATGCCGTGATATGGTTATCTTTCACCATTTAAAACATAAAATAATAATTTTCGGTTATTTTGGTAAATTTTAGTGATTTTAAGTTAACAGATATGTTAGTGAAATCTTCGAATATTTAAATCATTCAGAAGTAGTTCCGTAGTGTATTTGTAAAAGTAAAGCATGTCATGAAATGCTAATTTAATCAACATAAGTTTATTTTGGATGATAACTAAGATAATCATCATATGTATATTTACGTAATTTTAATTTAAAAACGTAAAAAGGGAATAAATAGAAATCACTATACATCATATACAATAATACAAATTTAGAGTATTACAGAAAAGGTAAAATGTTTTAAGAAAACTCTACACTATTCTCCAATAAAAAAAATAATTAACGTATTATAATTAAACTAAGTAATATAAAATTATATTACAATTATTTAACAAACAATACAAAAATAATTTAATAAAAAATCGCTATAATTGAGAATTTAAAGCTCATCCAAAACTTATTTGTTAAAAGAAATGAAACCTAAATTAAATTTAAAGAATAAACACAACAAACGATTTAAAGTGTAAAATATGACTGCAATGTTTTATCGATAAATTTAATGATAACAACACACATGATATCAAGTGAATCTTTAAAACATCATCTAAATTTAAAACCTTATGCAAACTACCAACACATTTATAATTAAACCTCTTAATTTTAAGAATAATGCATCTGAACAATTCTCAATCTCCAAATTGGATGATGATACTGCTTAATTACTCTTTATATCAATAAATACTAAATTTTTATTGCATTAATTTGAAGACATTGATATGAACCTAATACACAGAAGTGTGACCTCCTTCCTTCCCCAGATACTCCATATCTATGGTGATAATTTTGTGAATAATTTGATGGATTTTTCGTATTGTGTCCAGAAAAAAACTTTCACAGATGACAGATCTGGAATCAGCATTAGGCCCTGCAATTCTACTCTCTTCATTTTCTGTCAGTGAGGAATACAATGAATTTGTTAACAATCCAGCCCATGTTTCAACTACACGACAAACAAGGCCCATGATTACTGTACCAGTCCCACGTTGCAACACCAACAGTAACAAATAAGCACCACTAACCTCACCCGTCACTCAAAGAAACCCAAAAACGACAGCTAAAACTTTCACCGTTGTCCTCCACGGCCCCACCTCTGCATCACGCCGTGACTCACCGCCCGGTAACCTCTGAAAAAAAATCAATTTTGCTCCTTCCCGCGCAAACACACCGACCTTTTGATGGCGCCGCCTAATTTGAACCCCTGAAAATAACGCGGCGAAATGCGGCCCACAGGATCCACATCATCGTCCACTCCAGAACCAACACGTGGCAGGTTATACTGTCACCACTTAGCTGTCACCTACTCACACCGCTCGTTAAACCCGCTTCCCGTTACACCCGTCCCACACGATCCCACCCTCTCCCATTCCATCATTTTTTTCAAATTTTCAAAAATTTTAAATTAAAATTATTATTGCATTAATTTGCTCTTATTTTTCCTCCACTTATATATACCCTACCTCCTGGAAAAAACACTTTCACTGCTCCAAAGTTTGAAAGCCCGCACTTTTTTGGTGAAAAAAATTGTGGGGTTTTGGATTCTGAAAGAAGGGGCAAAAGGGTGTCTGAAGATAGTGCTGGGTTGTCATGGAGTGGGAAGACGAGTGCAGAACGCCGAGGTTGGTGCAGAATCAGATTCCGGCGATTTTCATCTGCCCGCCGCCGCCCCCGAGGAAGAAGCCGGTGGCCGGAAAGAGACGACCGCCGCCGAAGGAGGGGTACTTCCACCCACCTGACCTTGATTCCTTGTTTTCAGTTCCAGCCAGGAAAGAAGCATGTGTTTAACAAAGTAGTAGCAACTTTTTTATATTTTTGAGGAGTATCTGAATTTGGTTTGTTACTTTTAGAAGTAAAGAAGAGTATTTAATTAACTATTTATTAGTTTGATAATATATATATAAAGAATAATTATTTGTAGTGTTATTTTGTGGGCATTCCTTTTTTGGTATGTCGTAGGTGTTAGCTGATGATGAGTTATGGAATGATGATATATATATATATATATATATATATATATATATATATTATATGCTTTGGGTTGATGCGAACTCTTCTAGAATTTGTAAGATGATGTATTTATTTGTTCCCTTTTACATTTTTATTTTTTCAATTTCCTTCATAGGTTTTCGCTCCTATTGGTTACTACCTAGCTTCATTTTCTGACATTTTCTGTTGTTCAAGATTTGGTCATTTAAATTCCCGTTTTGCATTTTGCCTCTTATTGTAGCTTCTTCATTCATGTGCTACTGCTATAGTAGTATGTCAGAATTCTATTTTTCTTTTTTCTACTATTCACTTCACTCGCTGGAAACTAAATTACTTTTGAAATTGGGATAAGTAATTCTGAATAACTTGTGCTAAGGTTGCTCTCTGGCTACATATCGATTTTGATCAAATTAATCACTAAAGATAACTTATATAGAAATTTTGGAATTTGAGGTATGTAGAAAGGTTGGCTTGATGCGATTTTGCACTTCGTTTGACTTTGATTTCGTCCATAATATTTTATCAATAAAATTATACTTGTGCTGCTGACCCAAGTCTTTCATACTTTCAAGACTTGACTTGGTATTCATAACTTCTTTTTTATGACTCACCTACCCTAACTTGGTACTCTTGGTCAAGAACCTTAAACATGTAGCGGTGAATTAGAATAAATACTTAACAGATTTTAGATGAAAAATAATTGTCAAGTATAGTATGGCATTACTTTGGAAAATAATTTTAAAGTCACAAATGAGGTAAGTTATAACTATTTTGTACAAACTTAAGATAGGTAATCATGTGTCTTTCCTATATAAATACCAATGTTTCAATATCTTGGCTCTTTCAAGGTGATCACTGCCATAGATGTTAGATAATGAATTACATAAAAGTTAGAGCTTTAAGTTAATTAGGGTTGATGTTTTATTTGTTTCTTTGGTATTTTATGAAACTGAAGCTTATAAATACGATAGGGGACAAAAGGTATAATTTAGCGTATGAGAATTGGATTTGAACACTGCAACTGTCTATTGCATGTTACGACAACCTTAATTACTGCACATGTTCACTAAGGCAACATTAGTTGTTCTCCCATCACAATTTGTTAGGACACATATCTCAGGAGTAGCTGGTATCTTTTTCATCTTTTAGCTTTTGGTCCGTATATATCGTCCAAAAGATGATTCATGGGATGAAGAACACTCAATGATAAACCTTGTTATAGGATTTCAAAGAATTCACAATCAATGACACTTGTGTTCTTGAAGATAGCCAAAGGTATTTAGGAATTCATGAGTCGTACATATTCTTAGGCAAATGATGTTACAAAAATTTCGAGACAATAGTGAAAATTGTTACAAATTGTAGACATCTTATAGGATATTACATGATGTGATAATCCATATAATTATAAAAATTCTAATTAAATAAAAAAATAAATTAAAATGTTGAATAAGAATCAATAGTAGAGATCGTTTAATATATATTCTTTTAGTTATAACAAGATCAACAACATAATATGTTAACAACTTGTGAGATTTATAAGATACGAATAAGGTTAGACTATTAATGTGTATTTGATATGAAGAATAATAAAAATTAAATTACACTAGATTAAACATATATCATTAAGTTTATAACTGATAATTAAAACATAATTCTATTGTTATTTGATTCAAATTAAAACTTATACATAATAAAAGAAGGGATTTGTGCAACAAACCTTCAAATTATAAAGGTCAAAGAAAAGATAATAAACACAATCTATGGCCCTTATACAAATAAACCAAGGAATGCAAAAGAAAATTGTCGGAAGTTGATTGAAAACCACTTAGCAAGGGGTGCTGACATTGTTGAGAAATCAAAGTAGCTTAGCAAAAGCGGAAACATGTCCCTTTGTACGGACTTTAAACATGTCTAAAAGAAAAAGAATAAAACACAATAATTTTAATGTGAAAAATTCCCTCGATGAACATAGGATCAAGCCAATACATATCTTAACTATAAAAATGAATTACATTAGGATCTCTCTTAATACAAGGTATAAGACTCAAACTCACCATTGTTTGGATGGTATTGTTATCAATTTGGGTCATATATATATATATATATATATATATATATATATATATATATATATATCATGATATATTAAATGTGTAAATGTCAACAATATTCTAATTTGATGAATGGGCCAAATTAAGAATATTGAAATTAAGTAAGTAATTGACAACAATTACATAAGGGGTCATGGTCCCTATCTGTGAGCATGTTATGCATAATTCCTGCTCCTTTCTCTCCCTCCCCATCAAGAGAGAAAATCTAAAGGGAACCTTCAGGTGCTATACAGTTGGAAGACCAGGTACCATCTTTCTTCATCTATTGTTCCCAATCCAATCATAAGGTACGCTTCCGCATTCAATTCTCTAAAGTATTGGGAACTGCTTAATTTATTATTTGTAGAGTTTATTGCTTTTATTTTTCATAAACCAACATGTATACAACAATCACACAATTTTACCATTTGACTCATGTAGAAGAAAGGCAGGAGTGAGAGTCAAGTTTTTTTTTTTTTTTTGTGGTTATGGTTGTGTGAAACAAATTTGTGTACAGTTAAACTTCGTCACCTGATAGGAATGTGGTTCCAAAGAATGAGTAGAATTGCAATTGAGATCATAATCTATTGTGATCATGTGGTAGGTGCAAAATCCTCTGAGTCTACTCATTACACTTGCATATTCCATAAGTAGATCCATAAATCATGAATCTTTATATTATATCATGTTCATTCGTTGCAGAAAAGCTTAAGTGTTGATGTGTCTCCATATTAGTATGAATGGCCTGATGTGTGATGTGATAATAATTATGTTATGATTAACTTACCATTTTTGTGTGTTTGTTGGCTTTACCATGCTATGAATGTGCATTGCATTGGAGCAACTGATGTTGCATAAGCTGGTACACAAATGGGAAGGGATTAGACATTCCTCGAGATCAATAAAAGTGTTATTTTCTTTAGATGTGTTAAGACTTAATCTTATGTGCTTTTGAACCTCTTAAACCTACCCATTTTGGTGATGTACTGATTCAAATTGATGAACCTCATTCATAGAAGATTTAATGGATGATATTATTTTGTAACTCTTCCTTTATTTCTTAAGGATTTTATGTAAGCAAAACAATCTTTTGCATGATTTAACCTTGAGAATAATGTATATGTTTTCATTAGATGACCTCAAACTCACCGGATGATACCAGGAAGTAGACGACCCAGTTTGTTAGGCGACCCCTCTATTAGACGACTCTTAGCCTATTAGACGACCCTCACGTTAGACTATTAGAGGCTACATTTTCATCACACGTCTACCAACCAAGTTGCATAGATTGTTTCCTCTTTTATTATGAAAATAGTTTTTCCTTCCTTTCTACTCACGGTTGTGGCACCTGGCCTGGGATGTTACACTTAGATAATCAATGAATACAAAAACTTAGATTTACAAGTGAATAACGGTGTGTAAAAACTTTTTCATCTACTTCTCATCACTTGATATCCTAAAATATGTGACTTAGATAATCAATGAAGTAAGAGGATCTCTCTTTTTCATATAGGTGTTAACACTTAATACATAACACAAACAATAATTTAAATATCATCCCATATATGACCATAATTGTTTGTTCTCCTTAGTGAAACCCCCTCTATAGACCTAATAAGTGGTATTAGAGCCGATGGTTAAAACCGGCTCAGACAAGTGTAGTATGGTTCTTGTATCGAAAGTCTTCTTGGCAAGAGTCCTAGGTAAGCGTGTCTCGTTAAGAAGAACGACGGTACATAAAAAAGGCAAAAAATGAGTACTCGTGGTTGGGAATGCTTCCGCTGGTCGTGGTTGGGAATGTTTCCGTTGGAAGAGGAGTGTACCAATGTGGTTGAAGGGACTCACCCTTGAGGGGGAGATTGTTAGAAATCCAAGTGTGAGTCTAAGTCCCACATTGGCTAGAAATGAGAAAGTAGAGCACTATAATAAGAATAAAGACCCATAAACACATTGTTTTAAAGTTTTGGGTTGAGAGTGATATCAATGCCTTATATGGTTGGGCTCAGGTCTCATTGGTGTTTGTTCTACCTAGTGAAACCATAAATCATTGGTGTCAATCCCACATTGTCAATGCCTTGTTCCTACCAATAATTTCATATAATTATCATAAATCTTAGTAAGCATTGTTATATAT
>Ga0214542_1007918_pt1 | contig 18083 bp, 13 predicted proteins | sample CNSS1metaG_FD_160096 | JGI IMG/M metagenome (GOLD analysis project Ga0214542, IMG submission 160096) | Root nodule microbial communities from cowpea collected in UCLA plant growth center, Los Angeles, California, USA - CNSS1 | ecosystem: Host-associated > Plants > Roots > Nodule | place: USA...
ATATAGATATATATATATATATATATATATATATATATATATATATATATAGTATCAGTGGCGTTCACTGTTATTCGGTGTAACATAGAGTTAAATAAGATACAGAAAGCTAGGTAAGTATGTAAATGGATTTAACAACATGAACTTGAAGATCAACTAAGTGAATTTGTTTTTTACATTTGGTTTCGTGAAACCAACTTATTAGCTTCAAAAGAAAGATCACTTTCAATAGTAATGAAAGCTGATTCTAATTATCAGGCAACAGAACTCATTGCCAAAGGACTTGGATCCAGCGTTGCACAAGTGAGGAGTTCATGGTCTGCTATCAGAAGAGTCATATCCTCCTCTCTCAAGGTAACCCAAGCTTCTATGCCATCTCCCAACCTTGTGTCCACTAGCATGACAGTATTCGTAGACCTTGAAACTGAATCAGCTGAAACAGCACCATTCACCCATGTGGGTTTTCCCCACCCAAAATCAGCTTCGTAGAACCCAAAATTGCACCAACTAGTAAACCCAAAATGATCACTCTTTGATCCCATCTCACGTATTGCCCCGAAACCCTCCTGCATAATTGACCTTCCCTTATCACCTCTCAATTCTTCAACAAATTCCTTATCTACTCTTGATATTGCAGTCCTCAACTTCCCCACCAACTCCACCAACCCCATCTCATCAGCGTCTACACTCTCTGCAGCTATCAACCAAATAATATTTCCCATGGCATGTTCAGGACACAGAGCCTCGTCCATTTTCCCCCTCAGGTTCACCACATGAGTAACAAAAGAAGGCCTTTGGGTACCAAACCGTGCCTTGGACACACCCATGAGGGACTTCCACAGCATAGCAGAAACCATCTGCAGACGTGTGGAGTTTTCTGTGCCTGGTGTTTGAGCCTTGAGTGTGGCTATAGCTGAGTTTCTAAACAGAAACCTCCTTGTGACCCACTTGCCTTGTTTGCACACGGAAGCCCACGTCCTCATAGATAAGTCTCTAAACCAGGGACTGTTAGTGGGGAAGAGAGAAGGTGCAATGAAGTTTGGTTGGGTTGATTGGTTACAACCCTTGGCCCTTTCTGTCCACCCTTTGATAAAGGTGCTTAGTGCAGCTCCGTCTATGATCTTATGAGAAACGCACATGCCAATGGCGATTCCCCCACATTCAAAGATGTTCACTTGAATTTTAGTGACATAGGTTCCTGAATTTGATCCTTCAGAAACAAGATCAGCAGGAAGAAACTTGTGTAGTGCGGTCACCTGAGGTTGGAGTAGAAATTCATGAAGAGGGCATTTCACTCGGGCCAGCACAAAATAAGCACCTTCATCGTTGCACTCAATGGATAGATCCTCTTTGATTTTGCCACCTAGAGGGTAGAATTTGGTTAGTGTCTCTGATAGAGATTTTTTCAGCAATTCTAACCTCTTGGGGACTTCAGAAAGGTGAGTTGTGTTAGTCTTAGGTGAGGTGTAGAACAGGATTATTGGAACATATGGCGATGGGATAAGGTGATCCAAAACGGAAAGCCTGAAGAATCTAAGGTGAGAGGGTGTGGGAGAAGATGGTCTAATATCTTCTCTAGAAATTATTTCTACGTCAACCTTCATCCTCTTTTTTCTGCTTTTCATTCAATAGTTTGTGCTTAAATGGTTACCCTTGCTCCTGTAATGATTTATAATATATTACTCTCGTGCGTATCCACGAGTCCTCTTTTTTATTTATTCAAAGTTGAATTTATAGAAATAATAATATAATTACTTTTATATTTAAATAAATAATTTATTTACATTATTGTAGGTAATTCTTATAAAGTTTAAATACTCCTTTGGTCCATATTTTTGTTGTGTTTGTTTAATTTAGTTCTTATGTAATTCAAGTATTTAATTATGTCCTGGTTTTCCTCAATTTTGGTTAATTTAATTATTTTTATTAATAGCTTTTAGATAATTAACGGATATGAACTCTGTATACCAAATGTAAGCTTGTGTTTTTTTATTTTTAATTTTTTTAATTAAAAAAAAAAATTACGTGTCAAATCAACACTGTGTCACAATTCAATATTAATACCATGTTTAAATTCATGGTTGGGTGTCATTGTCTTTTATTCAATTCAGTTTCTATATTCATTATTTTTGTTCAGTTCAATTCATTTTTTTTAAATGGAACAATTTTGTCCCTTCTAACTTAAAACCAAGTTTAATTTTCATATGAATGTTATACTAATATTTTATTAATTATTTTTGAAATTTAATTATAAATTATTAGATTTAATATATATATATATATATATATATATATATATATATATATATATATATATATATATATATATATATGGTGGAACATGTCAAACTTTCATGTGAAAAACATTGTCAACAATTATAAGAAGCAAATGAATGATTGTTATAAACGTAGCTTCAAGTGTGATTGTTTCTTTACTACTTCCTGATGGAAAAACAACACATTCAACATTTTGCATGATAAATAAGGAATCAATTTGCAACATCAGTCAAGGTAGTCTTCGTACTTAGCTCCTAATAGAAACCAAATTGATTATATAGGATGAAAAACCGATGATGAATAAACTATGCTTTGAAGCATTTGATAGAACATTGAGGGACATTATGAAAAGTGTTGATCATGCAAAGCAGCAAAAACTATTTGGTGGTAAAGTGGTTATTTTGGGAGGAGATTTTAGGCAAATTTTGCTTCTGGTTAAAAAGAGATCTATATATGATGTTAGATCAACAATAAACTATTCTAAATTATGGAAATATTGCAAAGTATTGAAACTGATAAAGAATATGAGATTAAATACAACCACAAAGCAAAATGCAACAAATATAAAAGAATTTGCTTATTTGATTCTCAAAATTGGAGATAGAGATATGGATTTAAACAAAAATGGTAAAGACAATCTTGAAATACCAAAAGATTTTTTAATTGAAAATATTGAATTGCCTTTACTATTATTAGTTCAATTTGTTTATCCTGAATTTGAGCTTAATATGATGTCTCTTAAATTTTTTGATGATGGAGCAATTCTATGTCCAACAATTGAATCTGTATAGCAAGTGAATGACTTCATGTTATCCTTCATAAATAGTAAAGAAATTACATACTTAAGTTCAAGTTCAGACACACCTTGCCAATCAGATGAGGATCAAGAAACTCAAGCCGAGTGGTTTACATTAGACTTCTTAGATGAAATTAAATATTCAGGCATACTAAATCATCGATTGAAGTTGAAAGCAGGTGTGACAATTATGCTTCTAGGAAATATTGATCAATCAAAATGTCTTTGTAATGACACAAGGTTATAAGTTAATAACTTAGGCAAAAATATGATTTATACTATTGTAATCAAGGAAAAAAACATTGGTCAAAAGATATTTATACCAATAATGAATTTAATGCCTTATGATTCTATATTGCATTTTAAATCTCAAAGAAGACAAATTCTTGTAGCACTTTGTTTTGCAATGACAATCAATAAGAGTTAAGGACAAGGATTGAACTTTATTTGCCACGTCCAGTATTCTCACATGGTCAACTGTATGTTGCTGTTTCTAGAGTCAGAACAAAGAAAGGATGAAAATCCTAATTCTCGACAAAGATGGAAATGTCAGTACCACAGTTGTGTACGAACAAATCTTTGAAACTCTTTAAAAGGAAATAAATACCTACCACATCTTGCATTATATATAAAGTATACAACTTATTTAAACTTTTATTTCAATTAAAAGCTATTTATATCAAAATTATTTTTGAAATTATTATTGAATTAATGACAGATGGAAGATCCATTTTAAATGAGTAATTTTAGTTTTATTTTATTCCAACCTTTTTCCTTTTGCATTTGTCATTTCATATTCTTTCTCCTTTTCTCATTTTGGTTTTCCTCATTTTATTATGCAGATCCTCATTTTGGTTTTCATGGGCATTTGCTTTTCCTTTTTGCAGTTTGGCAGTTCCGGTGTGGTTTTCTGCGTGACTTCCAGCGACTTTGGGAGCATATTCGTTTGCTATAGTAGGCTTCGGTCCAATGATGTTCATTGTTTGGGGGTAAAAATGATAACCTTTTATGGCTCATTTTACTTAAAGAGTGAAGATGTGACGTCTCGTTTAATAAAAAAAATTTAATAAATAAAATATTATATAAATATATTATAATATAAATATAAGATGAAAAATTATACTAAAAATAATATTACAATCATCTAAAATATACTAGAATCAACAAAAATAATATGAACGTAAAATAACCCAAGAGAAACACCACTAAAAACATAAAAAGTTGTGTAAAAGATGGTTCATTAGAGCATAAAATACATAAATAGTTATTCAAAAGATGCTCAATAGAGCAAGATCCAACATGCTTAATCTAAATGGCAACATCTCCACCGTCTTGATGGTCACCAAGGACTTCTTCATCTGTTTACATCAAAATTGGTGATCATTGAAAAAAGAAAACACCACAAGAAAACAAAGCATAGAAAGGAAGGGTAAGCTAGTGAAAATTATTTTTTAACATATAAGAAAGTTATAAAACACACACAACATGTGATAGTAAACAATAGAAGACTCTCTAACTCGATTATCCAGATACATGTAAATAAAATCAGATTCACTGAAAACTTGCACTTGTGGTGGCCTCTACTTCTCTGCAGAGCCATTGTCAATGGGTTTCACCCAATCACGCACAAGGTTAGTCCATGATCATCTAAGGCCTGTATCCTGTCAGAGACTAGGACCTCCTGCTACACTCACCATATGAACCAGTATACTTTATGTGAGTATGACTAATCCATTAGAGTGTGAAGATGTAATCTTACTTGAATCCTTAAGTCATTACATACACTACTTTATCACCCAAAAGATTTCTCCATGAAATTCCCACACATAGTCAACATGTTTTCTCAGAACATTATTATCTCATGCTAATCACATTAAATACAGTCTCAATACACCACATCATACATGCACAATATTATACATCATAATCTTAAGGAGTAAAACAACCAATCATAGAAGAAATCAAGCAATTAAACACTTCCCTGCACCAATATCGAATCTCGCTCAAGCAAGAAGCCCTCGCTTCAACTAGGCATTCTCGTTTGGGCGAGAGCTCGAACAGAAAGCAGTGTGAGATTCTGCGATTTCTCGCTCGAGTAAGATTGCTCTCGCTCAAAACTGAAGCTCCTTGCCTAAGCGGCAATCCAAACAGAGGAAGGGTTGAGTTTTTTGCTATTCTCGCTTATGCGAGGGTTGCTTGCTTGGACAAGAATAGCAGGTTTCTCACATGCTCATGCATGCAAACCTATAAATCCAATCCAAACCACATAGAGTTCATTTTTCACACAATGACAAACATCAAACCAACATTTCAAACCCGATTCAGAACAAAAAACATGCAAGACACTTCAAAAGTTTTAAACCCTAGTTTTCCTTACTTTGACAGATACTAACCCAACACGCATACAACTTAAGGAGTTGACAAACTAGAACAGAGAGAGAAGACAGTGAGTTCCATGCCTATAATCCAAATAAGACTAAAAACTTCAAAATTGAAGAGGAAAAGGAAACATAAGTTTGGAGTTCAACTTATGTAAAAGAAGGAAATGTTTAATTTGTTCTTTGAAGAACTCTGCAACAATCTTAGTTTCAACCTCTATTTGAAGGAATGCTAACAACTAAGCTAGAAAAGGGTAGAACAACAACTGTGAAAAGTGGAGAAAATTGAGAAGAAAATAGAGCAGGGAACTGGAAGATTTTTTGAAAAAGACAAGTGGGTTGACTTTGCCATTTTTAATTTAATTGGGCCCAAAAATTTTAAAATAAAAAGTGGGTTTTCCAGAAAATATAGTAAAGAATTCTAAAGAGATTAATTTATCTCGTAGCTAACCCGTGTATAGATCAATGCTTACATATCATATATCACATATACAAATGGATACTGAAAAAATAAGTTAACCTATTCAAACAATCTAAATAATTCCAATAGACTTTTATGTTAGTGTTTGTTCATAAGCTATGTCTCCATGGTTGCAGGAGTTACTCATGCCATATTTTAAACCTTCTCATGTGAATGAAAATCATCCGATGTCAATGGTCCCAGTTCCTTTATTTTCTTGGCATACTCTTCTTTTTTATGTGTTCATACTTCTCCTCCAAACACTGCTGCCAAATAGATTTCATCATTATTGGGAGAAAAATTACGTACAATTGCCATGTCTGTAAGAAACGTGTTGTCTATTTCTTGTCAGAGGCAGTGTATGACAGCGCTGCCAATGAAACTTCAAGTCATTATATTCGGGTTCAGCAAAACCCCGATTGCAAGTGGAAAATGGAGGATCCGACCCGGATCAATCGGTAGAAGTTCGTAAGAAAATCGACCCGCATTTATGGGATAAGGTAACCTAATTGAATGTGTTCATCTTTTTCTAGCATTATAATGAATTATTTATTTGCTATTGAAGTGAATGGAATGAGAATTGGGCTAAGTAAGGGTTTTGTTGGTTTGAGCAGGCTCCAAGAAGAAATTGTTGTAGGGTTCGACGCACAAAGAAGAAAGGGAGTATGGTGATTGATGTTGGGGAATGCAGGGGAGATGAAGTTGTTGAATTATAGTTATACATCCTTTACATCAATTCATCATTCTTGACTTAATCCCCTGGTATATGTATTTTTTTTCTTCTACTCTATACATAATCATTTACTTTCTGCGTTTCTTCGCCTAGAGTAGTCAAAGATGAGTAGCTAGAAGTCTAAATCAAACTAGTATTTTCCTTAAACGTTAATTGTTTTGCTCCACAAGTTTAGGATCTAGATGCTTGGCACAAGGTGAAAATGTCACACAATTCAACACCTTTTTTTTTTTCTTTTTCAGTTTATTCACTTCTATATAATAAATTAGAATATACAAAATTTGGCCCTTAATTAACATTCTCTGCATTCTCTCCTTCCTTTTTAAAATTGCACTTCATACACCATTTGTGTTTAGATAAAAACTTCTCTACAAATATCGTGAGTTACTGTGATTGTTTTATCTTAATATGCAGATCGCCAAGGTGTGTTTTATTTCTCTGTATTAAGTGTTTTCTCTTTTTCGTGGGGAAAGCTTCTTAGTAAATGTTGTTTATATAATTCAGAAATCAAATTCTGACCCATACATATGTACAGTATCAGTGGCATTTACTGTTAGTCTGTCTAACATAGAGTAAATAAGATACAGAAAGACCAGGTAAGTAGGTAAATGGATTTAATGACATGAACTTCAAGATAACTAAATTAATTGGTTTTTCCATTTGGTTTCGTGAAACCAACTTATTAGCTTCAAATGAAAAATTACTTTCAGTAGTAATGAAAGCTAATTCTAATAATCAGGCAACAGAACTCATTGCTAAAGGACTTGGATCCAGTGTTGCACAAGTGAGGAGTTCAGGGTTTGCTATCAATTGAGTCATATCCTCCTCTCTCAAGGTAACCCAAGCTTCTATGCCATCTCCCAACCTTGTGTCCACTAGGATGATAAGATTCATGAACATTGAAACTGAATCAATTGAACCACCACCACTCACCCATGTGGGTTTTCCCCACCCAAAATCAGCCTCGTAGAACCCAAAATTACACCAGCTACTAAACCCAAAATAATCCACTTCACTCTTTGATCCCATCTCACCTATTGCCCCGAGACTCTCCTGCATAATTGACCTTCCCTTATCACCTCTCAATTCTTCAACAAATTCCTTATCTACTCTTGATATTGCAGTCCTCAACTTCCCCACCAACTCCTCCAACGCCATCTCATTATCATCCACACTCTCTGCAGCCATCAACCAAAGAAGATTTCCCATAGCATGTTCAAGACAAAGAGCCTCATCCATTTTTCTCCTCAGGTTCACCAAATGAGTCACAAAAGAAGGTCTTTTGGTACCAAACCGTGCCTTGGACACACCCATGAGGGACTTCCACAGCATAGCAGAAACCATCTGCAGACGTGTGGAGTTTTCTGTGCCTGCTGTTTGAGCCTTGAGTGTGGCTATAGCTGAGTTTCTAAACAGAAACCTCCTTGTGACCCACTTGCCTTGTTTGAACAACGAACCCCACATCCACATAGATAAGTCTCTAAACCATGGACTGTTAGTGGGGAACAGAGAAGGTGCTGTGAAGTTTGGTTGGGTTGATTGGTTACAACCCTTGGCCCTTTCTGTCCACCCTTTGATAAAGGTGCTTAGTGCAGCCCCATCCAGGATCCTATGTGAAATGCACATGCCAATGGCAATTCCCCCACATTCAAAGATGTTCACTTGAATGTTAGTGACATAGGTTCCTGAATTTGATCCTTCAGAAACAAGACCAACAGGAAGAAACTTGTTTAGTACGGTCAACTGAGGTTGGACTAGAAATTCATCTAGAGGACATTTCACTCGGACCAGCACAAAATTAGCACCTTCATCATTGCACTCAATGGACAGATCCTCTTTGATTTTGCCACCCAGAGGATAGAATTTGGTTAGTGTCTCTGATAGAGATTTTTTCAGCAATTCTAACCTCTCAGGGACTTCAGAAAGATAAGTTGTGTTACTCTTAGGTGAGGTGTAGAACAGGATTATTGGAACATATGGCGATGGGATAAGGTGATCCAAAAGGGAAAGCCTGAAGACTCTAAGGTGAGAGGGTGTGGGAGAAGATGGTTTAATATCTTCTCTAGAAATTATTTCTACTTCAACTTTCATCCTCTTTCTTCTTCTTTTCGTTCAACAGCTTGTGCTTAAATGGTTACACTTGCTCCTGTAATATTAATACATATATACGTGTGGAGGGGCTAAAAGTCTTCCACAGTCTTAGTTGTGAAAGTTGATTTTGCTAGCACAGGAAGATATTTTCCCAAACAAGACAGCCACACAATTTGACATGTGCATATTCTGACATCTTTGTTAGAATCATAAATGTTGAACACCTTCAAGAGTGATGCTTTCAAAAGGGATAGTCAATAGTGGCGTAGAATGTTGAACATTTTTTTTTTCACAGGTTAATGTCGTATAAGAAGAAATATGATCTTTAGTGGGGTGAAATCACTACTTCGAAATATTCCATATTTGAACCTATGTGTTAATTCATTAAATATTTAGAATTAGTTTGATTGATAGTTATATTAGAATTGAAAGTGATTAAAAATGAAAATTTTAATGTTTAGATTGCATGAAAATTTATAAAATTCAGATTTTGTGTGGACTCAGAATTCTATTCGAACATACTGGGAGCTATTGTCTTCACTGTCATTATTTACGAAGCTAGACAAAAGAAAAGGCATTAACTTGTGTTTTTATATTTGTTTACATTTTTATTATATTATAGCATCTGTATATTTACATTTTTTTACAATATTATCGTATTTTTTACAACATTATTTTGTATCACTATTTTTATTATGATATCATCTTTCATTGAGTTAAATTTCAGATTTTTTCAATATTCTAAATATATGATATTTCTATTTTTTATCAACTAGCTTTCAATTAAAAACAAAAACAGAAGTATAATATGCATCATAGGTACATAAGTTCTATAATTGTAAAATTTATTATGCACTTATATCTATAGTATAATATATGTTTTAGTAAGTGAAAATTGTATTAAACTTTTTTGATATTTTTGATATGTCAAACAACGATCTAGGCCTACATATGATTTATTTATATCATTTAACAAGTTTAAGCTTAAATATTAATCTAAAACATGCAAAAAAAAAAAGTTTAATGTCATTGTGTTAAAATAATTATATCTAGTATAAAAGTTTCAGATAAAAATAAATTTAAATTTCCCATCCAAATTTAAAAATTACAAATATATTTAATTTTAGTATACAAGTTTAAGATAAGGATAAATTTTAATCTCACATCCAAGTTTAAGAACAACAAACATATTTAATTTCATTTTAAATTTAAGCACGGTTGCACCTATAACATTTATTATACACTTATAATGCATAACATGATTTTTCTAAATTTAAAATATAATAACCTAGACTTTTAAAATATTTTTTCATTTAAATTTCATTACTTTAAAATATGATTAAACTATTCACACATACTAAGATAACATAATAAAAATGTAATATATATATATATATATATATATATATATATATATATATATAAAATAAAAAATTTTTAATTACTCATAGGAAATATAATAAAAATTGGAGATTATTATTAATAAGCATAAGTTGGAGATTATTAATAAGCATGTTTTCGATTTTAGCCCCACGAATTTTAGCTTAAGAAATTTAATTAAGATCATATTGTAATATGTTTGAGACCCACTTGCTTTTGATTGCTTAGATAACTTCACTGTAATATGCTTCATTGTTGATGATTTTAAGTTTGATTTAAATTTATATTGTTGTTAAGCATGTTGTAAAATGCACGCAGTTTGATTAATTTGATTAATTATGTTCTCAAATGGTTTCTTCATTAACATCACAAGTCAATGAAATTAAGGTAATGATGACTTTCTTTGTACAAAACTATCAAGGACAATTGACTCATGACTTTCTTGTGTTTCATTCATCATCGGTAATATTTAAATTTTAAGTATATTAATATATATTTTATACTGTGAAGAATGTTACTAATTATTATTATTTTTAATGTTAGGTATTTGATCAGGGGAGTGTTCCCAACGGAGAAACAAATGACTTAGATCAAGATTGATAGTTGAAGAATCTTATTAGACTTTCATTTTATTTGACTTTATAACAATTAGAACAAAGATATTGTAATATTTCACTAGTTTGAACTTTTAAACTTTATTATTTACTTTGAACTTATAGACTACGTTCCTTATTTTTATGAATGTTATATCTAGTTATAAACAAATATCTAAATGTTAGAATTTTTGCTTATCATATGTTTTATGAATTATATGCATTCAAAAAGTATAACAAATAAAATTAAGAGAATTTGAAAAGTAAAAACATCAATAAATAATGAATTGCATTGCAGGGGTAAAAAATGGACTTTCAGTACGATTATATAAGTATAAAGGATTTAAAACTACATACAAAGAATAGGTTCCAGAGTTACAAAATTGTAGTAGATATCAGGTATTCCAAAATTGTCGATAATTACGAGGGATTTTAAAACTGCAGGTAAATACCAAAGGATTTAAAACTGCCGGTAATTACTAAGGGTTTTAAAACCACAATCCAGGGGTTTTAAAACCGCGGGTAATACCAGGGATTTTAAAAACTCCGATAAATACTAAGGGTTTAAAATCGCCAGTAAGTGTTGTTTTACCGAGGGTTAGTCAAAATCACAGATAATTCATTAACGGCGCTAGTTATTCCAAGGAAAAAATAAACCGTCGTAACTCCTTTAATGGAATTAAAACTCCTGGAAATGCCATAAATAACCTCTCATAAAAATTGTTTTTGTCGTGGTTATAAAACACACAATTAATAATTATGATTATATTTGATAGAATTAGTATAAAAGTAGTGGAAAGTGATAAACTAGGTTAGAATTATTTGGTGAAACATATAGTTGAAAATTGCAAAATAATAGATTAAAGCATGATTATGGAATCAAATCTTAAAATTAGATAATTACATGTTTTTAGAAATTATAAATGTACATTTTTAATTTTTTTATATAAGTTAAATTTCAAGAATATTTGTTCTTTATTTTAATTTAAATTTATTAACATTTTTTGTCTTCCGTTAAATCAGATTTAGTGTTGTTTAGAGATGATGAGCCGACTTATGTTATTACAATCACTCCCTCTTCCGTGGCTTTATTGTCCAATTCTAGGGATAAATAGAGAAATGACATTAATGCTAAGATCAAACCACATTAACTTTTTAAAAAAATATAAAGGATACATCAAGTGAACAAATAAATAAAAGAAAAATATAAAAATAAGCTATAAATTATCACAAAAATTGTTCTGTCAAACAGATGAAACAATTTTATCACAATTACATCTACAAATTTTATCTATAATTTAGATGAAATGTTTTATAGATATACAACAGTTTGATTAAATTAAAATTAAAAAATAAAAAATTAAAGATTGAGATCAAAACATATTTAAAATTAAATTACATGTTTTTTGTATTTATATGTTTCTATCCTCTCTCGCACTTGTACAAATTCTAGTACTACTTTGGTCGACTATACAAAACTAACAATCCAATTTCGTTAGTTTTATCTATCAATAATTACGTTTTTCCTCCTAATTTATTTTATTTTCCTAGAATCACTTATTAAAAATGAGAAGAATAAAAATTGAATTATAGGTTTTTACACTTGTAATACAGGAGGGGGAAATAGAGAAGAAATTAATTAGATCTTAATTTATTATTATTTTTAATCTTAATGCATCAAATTCATTACATAAAAAACATTGTGCCAACTCTTCCTAATAACATGTTTCTCAATGATAACATTGCCTTCAAATTTAACTTTTTCTTTGTGTCATTTTAAGTATTAAAATTTTGTGATCCTATTTTTCATGTTCTAAGTGTTACGGTTTTGGGGTGAAAAAAATTGGGAGGTTCCTTGGGATCCTATTTTGATCAAGTGGTAATGCGAATTTTGTTGTTGTTGTTGTAAAGTAAAATTAAGGGACAAAACACACATAATGAGAGGTGATGTGCAAAAGAATCATAGACCATTGACAAAAAAAAAAAATGTATAACAAAGTTGTGTGTTATGTTTGATGATAACGGTGTAGGTGGAGATTAGTTTCATTTAAGGAGCCAAATTATATTGCATTGATTAAATTCCTATCGAGGTTTAATAGATAATGATAAGGCTTAAGTTGATTGCTTACATGGAATTTGTTACATAATGTATTTTTTTAATGAATAAAAAAAGGGTAAACATTAAGGTTAAGGTTTTAAAATAAATATTTGTTTGATTGTATTGAATGACACATCATGTTTAATTGAATTGAGTTATTTACAAGAGTTAGGGTGAGAAGACCGGTCATTTGCATATGAGATAGGACAAGATGGGTTGCCCATCATACTAAAATATATGTTTAATTATGTCTTTGGTTTCCATTTTCGTAACAAAATCTCAATTTGGTCTCTCTATTTTTTTTTGTCTCAATTTGGTCCCTTCCGTTAGTGGTACAGTAACACCGTTAAAGGGGTGTCACGTGTCAATTCTTGGATTTTTTGACTTTTGTTTTGATTTTTGATTTTTTTTTGATTTTTTTAAATAAAAAATTTGCCATGTGTCAAATTGTCATCGTGCCACGTGGCAGTGACAGACGGATGTGGTAGTGACAATGACACGTGTCACTTATATGTTAGGTGTCATTTCCACTATCTCAATTTGGTCCATTTATTTTAATTTTTGTCTCAATTTAGTTCCAATTTTTGTAAAAATTGAGCAATTTTGTCCCTCTCCAAATTGAAATCAAATTTACTTTTTATATAAATGTACACAAATATTTCTATCAAAATTGATATTTCAAGTAAATATTTTTAACAAAATTAAGTTTATTTAATTAATATTTTACATTGAACTTTATTAAAATTGTTTTAAAGTTGTTAATAGAAAAAAAATCATAAATTATATTGATATTTTATTACGTCGTACTTTAATATTATTTTTTTATTTGAATTTATATTTCAAATAATTGTATATTTTTTAAATGAGTAAAGTTCAATAATTTGTATACAAATGTTTGAATTGATATAAAAATAATAATTATAAAAATTTTAAAAATAATTTTAACTAGTTCATGTAACGATCAAAAACATATAAATTTAAAATTTAAAAACAATTTTAAGTAAAGTTGAATGTGAAACACAAATTTAAATAAACTTAGGTATGTTAAAAATATATAATAAAAATATCAATTTGAATAAAAATATCAAATTTAATAAAAATATTTGTATAACATTTATATAAAAATTAATTTGTGTTTCAATTTGGAGAGGGACAAAATTGCACTATTTTTACAAAAATAGAGACTAAATTGAGACAAAAATTAAAATATAGGGATCAAATTGAGAACGAGAAAATGACACCTGACATAATACTGACACGTGACATTATCACTGTCACATCACTCTGTCACTGCCACGTGGCACGATGACAGCTTGACACGTGAAAATTTTTTTTTATTTAAAAAAAATTCAAAAAAATAAATAAATAATAAAAAAATTCAAGAACTGACACGTGACACCCCATTTAACGTTGTTAATGTGCTACTAACGGAAAAGACTAAATTGAGATCAAATTTCCCAAAACAGGGACCAAATTGAGATAAAAAAAAATAGAGGGACCAAATTGAGATTTTGCTACGAAAATGGGAACCAAAGGCATAATTAAACCTAAAACATAATAAAAATTTGCACTTGTCTTGCTAATGGATGGCCAATGGGTTGATAGGTTGGCCCATCAATTTTTTTGCTTTATTTTTTATTTTAATATATATATATATATATATATATATATTATATTTAATTATATAAATATTTTTAAAAATTTGAATTAATTAATGTCTTTAATTGGATAAATGAAATTGATTATTATATTTACATGTTAAATCACTTCATTATAATTAATAATTGAAACTTAATTTGGAAGTATTAATGATTTAAATTAGATTTAATTACTCGGATGCCCCTCACTCTATTGGGAATGCGTCAATTTGGTATTTGCTTTTCAAAAAAATTCAATTGCATCCCAACTTTTGAAAAAATTTATTAATTAGGTCCATTTAAAAAAAAAATACTAACGATGTTGTTAACGACATGTTACATGTCAATATGTGATTTTCTTAATTTATTTATTTATTTATTGGTTGAATATATTTTTTGTCTTTCAACTTTTAATGAAAATTGGAATTAGTCCCTCTTGGAAAACTTGAACCAATTTAGTCTCTTATCTTTAGAGATGCGTTAATTTAGTCCTTTAAACCAAATACTAATTTTTTTAAAGTTTATTTAATGTTTCAAACCTGTTTCTCTGCTAACAATGAAGAGAAAATATGTCAAATGGTGTAAACAAACTAAAATACTATAATGAAATGTGTTTAAAAGTCAAATGAACTTAATAAAATTTGGTTAAAAAGACTAAGTCCACGCATTTACATAATTAAGAAACTAAATTGATTCAAAGTTTCCAAGAGGGACTAATTCCAATTTTCACTAAAAGTTGAAGGAACAAGAACATATTAAACCCTTTTTTTTTCGCAAAACCTTTTGTTGTCACGTGTCAAGTCCTTGGTGTGTCAAGTAACATTATTTGTGCTACAACGTGGTAGGGCATTGCTGTAAGATCCGGGAAAATTAAATAGTTATTTAATTAATTATTTAATTAGGACGGATAATGAGAATATTTAAAGCAATAAATGCGAGGAGCTATGACGTGGAAAAGTACTAGCTCAAGTGGTTGAGAGTACTTTATTGTGTGTGAGGACTTGGGTTTGAGTCCTATGTGTGCCACTTGGATGTTATTTAAATTGTGTGTTTTTGTGTGTTTTATATTGGATGCGTGTTGTCATGGTAAATTCTTAAAATTGTAGGATTTATCATGAAATCTGGATTGGTTGAATGGTTTGGCCTTGGTTTGGTATGTGCATGGGTGAGGGTTCAAACCTTGTTGAGAACTAAATTACTTTTCTTTTTGCCAAATTTTCTGGTGCATGAATATGAAGGGGTTTGAGAACCCTAGCAGCCAATGAATGGGCAATTCAGAGGGCTGGACGTAGCTTGAGAAGCGGCTTAATTAATCATTAAGCTTTATTTTACTTAAATTTTCGTTTAGTGGTAAAAAGGGGGTAATTAGAGAGATAGTTAGTAAAGGAAAGGAAGAGAATTATCAAGAGGAGGGGTATTGAGACAGGAGCGTGGGCGTTGGGTGGAGAACATCTGGTCTGGACGCATTACAGAGAGGAATTGGGAGGAAGAACGGTGTAAAGGGTACAAATCAAGAGAGGAGAAGGCTTTTACTTCAAAGCACACTCATCAATTCGTGTTTGGAGCAAGGAATCCAGGTAAGGGGAGTTGCTTTTGCGTGCTATTAATAGTATACACTCTGTTGTGCCTTGTACGATCGTAATTGCATGGATTATCTGACTGGTATGCGCTGTTTTTCGTGATTTCTGGGTTCTGCCCAGAAACCGCCTGGCGGGCATGCATGAGCCGCCAGGCGGTTCATCTGTCTGTGTGTAGTTTTGAGTTCTGGTTGTTTAAACCGCCTGGCAGGGATGAATATCCGCCAGGCGGCGCGTCGGTATTTGCACTTGCTGTTGATTTGCGTTTTGTGCAGGGTAATTGAGACTTCTGATTATGATTTTATGTATTGAATGTATGGGCTGATTAGAATTACGGTCTAATGGTGTATGAGAATACCTTTATATATTAATATGAATGGAGTGGGGCTATGGGAATGGTAGAAAACGAGTTGTGGTATTAGGGTTCATGGTGAGTACGAATTTGAGGACAATACGCTGATGGAAACTGGGTCAGTAAATTAAGTATGATTTATGTGTGACATTTTCTGGGTAGCATAAGACGGATTCTGGCCAACTTGGCTCGTGGCAGGTGCAGCAACCTGGATATTTCCCTGGGTTCTGGTATGCCGCCTGGCGGCGTCTAGCTTGCCGCCAGGCGATGGCGGGGGCAGTGGCGTGATGCGTGTGGTTTTCAAGTGGTCATGAGAGGAGAGGCTGAGAAAGATATAGGTAATTGAAGGAGGACACAGTAAGGATTAATATGCTTAGTTAAGAGAGCATGGGAGTGGAGAGTAGTTGATAGTATGTTCATGAGATGGGTTGTTGAGAGTTAAGTTATTTAAAAGAGGAAATCGGATGACATTAGTCAATGGATCAAGAGTTGAAAGCTTAGAATTCTGTACAATTGTTGTTAAATATTCTTGATGGTGTGTTGTGGGTTTTATGTGTTTTGGAAACTTGTGAGCTCAGATGTAAGTCATGTGATTATGTAATGTTAAGTGGAATAAGATGCGTGGCAGTACAGCGTGAGATGAGTATGATAATAAGAAGGGTTGATGATGTTTTTGAACTGAGTGCTTGTGATAGAGAATGGAGTGTGTTGTTACTACAGTAGTGGTTGACCGTGAGGGGGTAACGAGAGAGTGCCTAAATTTTTCGATATTAGGTACAAGAGCTATACTTGGGAGGGGAGAGTGTTGGAAATCAATAACTCTGATAGAACAAGTGTACAATGTTTTCTAAAGCATTCTGGAATTGCATAATTAACCACATTGGGTGCCAAAACCAGTAGCAGGAAGCTACTGGTATGGCGCCTGGCGGTCCATTGAACACCGCCAGGCGATAGCCATGGCGTGGGAGGGTTGCACTGAGCAGGCGCCTGGCGGCACGGTGTGCTCCGCCAGGCGGTGACGAGAAACCAGTGGGGTCTGGGAGCACGCTGGCGCCTGGTGGGAGGTGAATTCCGCCAGGCGGTCTGGAGCAGTTTCGCCTGGCGGCGTGTGGGCTGGGCCAGGCGGAAACGCTGATGTTCTGTGTATTGTGGTGTGCTGTCTTTAACAGAAACTGATGCTTTGCTTGGATCGGGAGATGCTGTGCCATGAGCGGGTAGGTTCATGGATGGTGTGACATGTGATGATATGAGCGGGGAGGTTCATATCAAGTTACTCTCACGTGGGGATACGAGCGGGGAGGTTCGTATGTTCCGTGCTCACGTTGAGAGATGCCACGTGCGGGGAGGTACGGGGGCTGGTGGATCACATGTGTTGGACTACGGGCGGGTAGGTCCGTAGAGCAGGACTACGAGCGGGGAGGTTCGTAGAGGCAGGACCACGAGCGGGTAGGTTCGTGTGAGCATCAGATTCCCGAGTCCAAGGCTAACCAATTGTATGGTTTGAAGACTGTTAAGTCTTGGGGTTAGGGTCTTGGCCAAGATTCATAGATGATGATTAAGATGGGTGAATGATATATTCTGTGATACATGCTTGTTATTTTATTTTCTCAGCTCACCCTTTCTGTTTGTGTGTGGCGATGATCGTGTAATTCGTTACACGGGAGCAGATGTTGATACAGGTGGTGCTGAGGATGCTCAGATGGCGGAGTGA
>Ga0214542_1007922_pt1 | contig 18075 bp, 8 predicted proteins | sample CNSS1metaG_FD_160096 | JGI IMG/M metagenome (GOLD analysis project Ga0214542, IMG submission 160096) | Root nodule microbial communities from cowpea collected in UCLA plant growth center, Los Angeles, California, USA - CNSS1 | ecosystem: Host-associated > Plants > Roots > Nodule | place: USA...
ATTATAATCTTAAAGAAAAACATGATCTTGGTTGCAATTAGCACCAATGTAATTATGGTTGCCAATCACTATTTATTAACACTATTGTGATGAATTAAATACTGTTATGGCCAAACAAATCGAAATAAAAATGATTAAAATTTAGGAACTGGAAAGAACAAAATATGAAAAGTAATAAAATCATAAAACACGCGTAATAACGGATATAACTAATGCTTTGAAATCTTCCACTTACGTTACTTTTTATCTATAACGGATCGCCACGTAAAAGCTTCACTTTCCACATAACTAAATGGATGAGTCAATTCTGTGTTGCTTTTTGTTGCAGAAATTTAAAATATAAAGAATCGTACCTTTTTTTTTGTGATTTATTTATTTATTTTATTTTATTTTTCTTATTTTTCAAATGAGAATCTGCATCTGAAGGTGTTTAGTGAAGATTGAAGTGGAAGCAATAAAATATTGAGAGAAGATATGGTGGAAATGAAAAACCAAATGAAGAAGAGACAACATCATAAACTGTCTACCACATAACAAATATAAAAATGTCTGAAAAAGGTACCATTAATTAAGAATTTTAAGATAAGAACTGCAGGGGTAGACGAAGTGGCGAAGTCATATTTGGAAAAAAAATCTTTTTTTAATTACAAATAATTTCATTAACTAAACATGTAGACTTTAACGATAATAAAAATTTAAAGGGTTAAATAGTATTTTTGTCCTAAACGTAAAATTGAAAAAATAAAATATATATACAAAATATGTTTTTGAATAACAATTAAAAATATAAAAAAATTGAATAACAATTAAAAATAAACTATTTTTAAAATAATAATTAAGTGTAAAACAGAAAAAATAAAATATAAACACAAAATACGGAATTTTTTATATATAATTATAGATAAATAAAGTTTTCGTTTTGGAGTTCTTATATTTTTACTTTTATTCTTTTAAAGGACTAAAAGTTTTTTTTTATTCTCCATTGTAACCATTATTAATTGTTATTTTTGGAAATATGATTTGAAGGAGAATGGGTTATTAAAATTGAGAGAAAATGTATAAAGTGGTGTGGTTTCTTTTATGAGATTTGGGATTAGGAAATGAAAGCGAAGAGTTTTTAAGATAAAATTTATAAAAGTTTGTCAACGTGATAGAGATATGGTTAATGGTTAATATCTTATGAGATATGATTAATATCTTCTGACATGATTAATATCTCATGTTTATTATGTTTATAATTTTTTGTTTTCTATGGGTTGAATATATATATATATATATATATATATATATATATATATATATATATATATATATATATATTCGATGCTTCTCTTTTGTAAATATGCAAATTATCATTTTCATACTTTTAGTAACTATTTTTCTTCTAATTTTCTTTCACTTTTGTTTTATTAAACACTAACATGGTATTAGATACTAATATGGTATCAAATACTAATATAACAATTTGATGGATTTTGACCTATGATGAAACCTATACTTTAATTTAGGTCACTATTCATATTTGAGACACATATACTTCGTCAACACTTATAAATGAAATGAAGTATCTAATCTATAAAGTAATAATATTTTTATGATGACAATAATTTATAATTTTTTATGTTGATAATTTTTTATTACATATGATTTTAATTTGGATTCACACAATAATAATCATATATTTATCATGTTTTTAATAATTATTTTACATTTTTCAATATACATATATTAGATATCGTATCCTATTATTTTCAAAATCAACGTATTAGTGTATTAGATATGTGTCATATTCGATACACGTATCGTATTTGTGCATTATATGATTTGAAAAATAAAAACAATGTTTTAACAAAATACTTTTTTATAATTTTATTATTCCGATTATTTATTACTTTTAATTATAAGGGTCGATAATTTTTTTTTAAAATACTGAAATTTTATTCAATAATATTTTAATAGGTTGAATATTTAATTTATTTATTTGTCCAATGATATTATATAAGTTAGTATTTTAATTTTCAATTAAGTGTATTTACAACCGTATTTAGTGAAATAAGTGATTTAATGTCTACAAATAGACGAGTCAGATCAATTTTGTTCAATTTCACCATAATAAATATAAAAGATAAATAGAAAAGAATAAAATATTCGTAATTGAGTCAATTCACTTAATCTATTAATATAATACATCAAGTCAAATTACAAAATTATTGACTTATCAAAAAGTGAATTAAATTAAGCCAATTATTTTTTACTCAATTTGTTATTAGTTAACTGTTGGGAGTCCTATTAATTCACTTGGACATCTTTGTTTATCATTTCAATTTGCTTAAAAAAGATGGAGGTGTGTAAGTAACAAAGTCCTGAATGATAGCATTTTCTCATGTGGCTCTACTTTGAAAGCCCAATAGGTCGTTTTAGTTGGGCTCCAAACCGTTTTTCTATTTGGGCCTCTCGCCTTGAAGCAACTAAGAGAAACATAATTTTCTTTTTCTTTTTCTTTTAACGTTCATTTTAAAACCTGGGTCATGGCATGCTAGCAAAGCAAGAAAACAATGTTGCCACTTATTTTGTAAAACAGCATTTGCTAAAAGCTTTATAAACACTTTATTTACCTGTATACTTAGCCTTAACAACTTTTTTGTTTCATTTATATTAATTTCCTTCAACAAAAGTAATTTCTTTATATTTTTTTAACTAGCTCAGATAATAATATTTAACTCTTTTTTTTTCATCGTTCGAGGTTTATAATATTTTTACCTTTTTTCATTGTCAAATAAAACTTAATTATTTGTATTTACTAATACTTTGCTACTTTATAAGGTACTGAGGAATTTTATTTTATCTTTTATTAGGCTCAAAGGTTCTCGAACAAAAAAAATTATCTATTAGACTAAAAGAGTTAATAAAGGATAAATAATCTAAGTTGACTTTTTGGCCTATAGTTATAAATTAAAACAATGGTTAAATGGTTAAATATATGTTTAGTCTATAAATTATAAATTTGGACGTAAAAATAAAATTGTTCATGTTTCAAATTTTGATATAATTTGATTTTTATACTTTAAAAAAATAGATAAAATTATTTTAATTCATTTGCATAAAACTCTTTTAGTGTGTTAAGTGACGTTTCAAATTGATGTTTTAGTTATTTACACAATTTGGCATGTTCGAACTTAAATGTCAACTTAAAACAACGTTTAACATATAAAAATAAGTTAACATTTTTTTGTTAAAAAAATTATATTTATTCATTTTTAAAGTTTGAAAACCAAAATGTATCAAAGTTTTAAACAAGAATGAATCTCAATCCTATTAGAATATTATTCAAAAGTGTTTTATTAAGAGTCTTGTACTATAAATACTTTTGGTTTCACCAATAAACGTGTTGTTCTATACTCATCATTTTAGGAGTACAAATTTTTGTATTCAACTCCGTGAGATGGTGTGAGTTCTTTAATTTTCCTTTTCCTCTAACAATTGGTATCAAGAGCTAAGGTTAGATGAACCTGGTGCTTTTTTAACAAATTTGTCCATTTTCCCTGGAAAGAATTGGGACAGACGACATGTGCAGATGAAAGCAATTATTGTGTATCAATAACTTGTATAAACTATTGAATATGGGTTTCCAATGTTGACCGAGGAATTTACAAATACATGGAAGTTTCTTTACAAAGCAAACAAGAAAAATTGTAAAGTGACCTTTATCATTCATCAATTTGTTGATGAAACTCACTTTGAGAAGATTGCAAGAGTTGTAACTTCAGAAAAGGCATGGCAAACTTTGGAAAAATGTATCTAAAGGGTGGAGAAATTGAAGAAAGTTATACTACAAACCATGTGGCACACCAAAAAGGTGTATCCTCTTTATATATATATATATATATATATATATATATATATATATATTTTTTTATTTTTTTTTTGGTCAAAAAATGTGTAACGTTAGACCAAAGACAAAAAGAAAAAAATACTTTAACCTTAGCTAATGATTCACTTAGGCCAAAATAATCCCCTCCCTTGACCATGGGAGTAACACTCTTGTTTATAAGCAAGTCGGGTACAATTTTTGTAGATATACATAATCAAATATTCTCAAATAATCTAATCAAAAGATAATTAGTAATAACAACAATAATATCTCCTAATCTATTTTATATTCATAAAATATATATGAGATTTTTCTCCAAGATTCTCCTTTATATTATCGAATATTCTCCTCTCAATCTTAACTTCCTACAGGGAGGTCGGTCCTAGGATAATATCCTCGCAAATCTTGAACCATCAACCAGCTACCCTTAGTGACATCGGTCCTAGGGAGACATCCTTCTGACTTCTTGCAATGACCTCTGTTATGTGGATACGTGTTTTCTGACTTAAATTTTCACTTGATTCCTTGACTTATTAAATACCTCGGTTTAATGGAGATCTTCTCCATCCAAGAGGGCACAATATTAAATTTAAATATAAAATTTTACTAGAAAATTTAAAATTGAGTAAGCTTATTATGTAATATGATAATAAGATTCTTACCATATAGAATTAGGTTTTATGTAACAATTTGGATCTTAATAAGAAAAACTATAATTTTAGTAATTAAATTAAATTTGTTGAGTTGTAATAATTAAAATATATATATTTTTATTGTAAAAGAAAAGATTAAATATATAATATAAATAAAATGCACAAGTGACAAAAACATATCAATCTCATATATTTTAGCTTCATTGAATATTACTATAAAAGAAATAGTTATATTATCGACAAACACAATTTGCTAGTAATACAAAAATTCATCATAATTCAAATTTATTTATGGATTTACTAATCAATTACATATCATTATAAAAAAATTGCATATTATCGACAATTACTATTCTTTAATAACAACAAAAAGGGTAAGTTGTGTTTATTGATAAACTATTAACAGAAAGTCATCAGTAAAATTTATTGACGGATACAAACATTTGTCATAATGTACTGACAAACTTACATTCATGCTAAATGCTTGTCAATAAGTAGTTGTCATTAATACTTGCCGGCAAAACGAGCGATGTGGTCCTTCTTCATCTTCTTTTTTGTTTATTTTTTTCCTCCTCATAGCTAATTGGCAATCGCTCCACCACCATTAATCCTAGTCATTTTCATCCTTTGAGTCTCATTCTCCTCCTATTTGTCATCCTCTTCCTCCTCAACCTCGTCCTCCCTCTCTAACTCAAGGTCCCACCATTATTGTCATTGACATCATTAGTGATCATCGATGTCGTTGGCACACATTACTAGGGTGTGTCATCGTCAAGCCTCCGCAACAATCACCATCCTTCCCTTCACCCCTTACCACCTCTTGGTCTTCCTTTTCTTCTTCTCACCAATCTCTCCTAAATATTATATAAAATTCCAATGGATTGGATGGGAAATTTGCCGCCCAATCTATTGACATATTTACGAACGAAATTCGATTGTCGGTAAATGTGATAGTAAGGTACCAATGAAAATATTTGATAATAATTGTCATGATAAGTTACTGGTGGATCTTTTCGATGAATTTTACAAACTTATTTTGTTTCGACAAAATTATTCGTCAATAAATTTAAATGCAAAATTCGTTTGAAACATTTATCAAAAAATTAGACTTTACCCTGTTAATCATTAGTAATAAATGAATTTTTTGTAGTGCATGGCCAAAAATCTATCAATGAAGTGGTCGTTGATAAATTTTATGATGAATTTCAAAATCTATCTCTATGTATCCATTGCTAAATAGTGACAAATTTTGGCCAATGGTAAAATTTGTTGATAAAAATTATGACATAGTCTTCTTATTCATATTCCTGTTCTTTTTCCTTTTCCTCCTTTTCTTTCTCCTTATCTCCTTTCTCTCCTCCTCGTCATGCTTCCATGTCACTGTATCCACCGTTGTCACCTCTGACTTGTCCTTTGCCTTTTTTTCTATTCTCTTTCCTCTTCCTCCTCTTTCTCCTCTTTCTCTAACTTTGCCAGCCATCATCGCCACACTTCTACATCACCATCACTCCTTTGTCGAGCTGCTAAGTCGCCGAGCCATTATCACTACTACTGTGGCTCTATTGTCACCATCGACTTTGACCTCCTCCTCCTCATTTTTTCTTCTTCCCTTATTCTTCTGATTCTTCTTCTCCTTCTTATTCTTCTCTTTGTTTTTTTTTTCACGTATCTACCCTTATAAAAATCGTATAAGATTTGGCAAGAAATTTGTCGCTCAATTCACTAATAAATTTATTAACAAAATTGCCTTTTTAGTGTATTACTGATGGAAATATTCGTCAATAATACAAATTTTAGTTTATCAATTGATCTTATCGACAAATTCATTATCAATGAAAATATTTATCAATAATTTAAATTCTGAAATCCGTTATTAAATTTAATTTATTGTCGAATTTATTTTTGTCAATAAATTTGGATTTATTGACAAATTTATTTGTATTTGTAAATATTCATAGATAAAAATTTATCGATAATTATAAACATTCTTAACATGTAGAGACTCTTCAACAATATGATAGAAGAGGTTGACCGGAATAGTAAAGTGGGTTAAAAATATTAAGAGGTCTTGTCATAAGGTATTCAATAAACTAGCATATCAATATATAAACATTATTTTTATTTTTGTATTTATATATATATATATATATATATATATATATATATAATTCCTTTATTTATACAAATACATTTTAAGTTTTAATTAATTAATATTTGTAATAGATAAATTAAACAACTATATTAATTATTTAAATTAAAATATTATATATTTACATTTTATAAATAATATATTATAAAAAATTAATCTTGTAAACTATTTTTCTTTTCAACTTTTAATTAAAAAGCTTAGATGATGATAAGATTAGTGACAAAATAATTTGTGGACCAAAATTCACATTATTAAGTAGGTAACATAATATATGATGATAAGATATAAAGTAACATAATATATATAAATATATCATGATAATAAGATATAAGTTTCTTATAATATCTTTGTATTGTTGATGGTTTTAAAAGTGAGTAGTGAAAATATGAGAGAAAAATTTACAACAAAACATATTTAGTTATTTCATTAATGCAAAAGTTGTTTAAATTTAATTTAAATTTGTTGCTGCGACCATACCATGCATGTGCGACACAACACATGTAGAAACTATTCTGACCCGAGCACATTAATCAGTGACCAACGTGCAGTAAATTTATACTATTTTTCACCCATGCATTACCAATTGTTGACACCTCGACCACTCTATGAATTAATTAATATACACAAAATAATATTTTGTATTATCTATGGAGTGGTCCATCGATTTAACGTTTATACTACTCACAATAACGTGTAAATATTGCAACGTTAAACGAAAAAAATATATATTTTTTTAATTAGCGAGTCTTGAATGATAATAAGGATAAAAAGTGATGATTTTTAATTTGAGAGAAATTAAAACAAAACACAATTGCGATGACTAAAATAAAAGTTCACTCATTTTACAATAATTAAAAGCACGCTTAAATGAAAGAAAAAAAAAAAAAGTCAATGATGTTTGGGGTCAGGTCCTCCTGGGCTTAGTCTTTTGGAGACTGTAGGATTTGTAAAAGGCTTTGTATTCGGAAAATTTGGCTTCATAAGTTGTGATATTTTAATGAATTTTTGTGAAAAACCTTCCAGTGGTGTCTTCTTCTTCTCCTCCATGAATGCTTCAAGAGAACGACTTTCAAACTGGGCAAATAAAAGCAGAAGCAGAATTAGGCACAGTAATACTTTCTTTGAGTTTCGCATTTTCTTCAACCCTTTCAACCTACCTTAATGGATTCCCAATGACTATATCTGAACGTGTTTATATAGTATCTACACTCCATGCCACTTTTTAATATTTAAATCAAAACTCAATTTAAATATAATATTTCTCTTGCTTTGGTTCACGGTTAATAAATTATATGCATTTATTTCATTTAAAATCACGAAACAAGAAACAGATGAAAATGATCGTAATATATATATAAAAAAAAAAAAGAGGTTGTGGCTCTAATGAAAACCTAACAAATAATATTCTTCCATAAAAAAATAGTTTATTAATTACTTAAATATACAAAAGTGAAGTTTTATTTTTGGTATGCCACGCAAAATTCGTGGGAGTTCATGGGATATAATAGAAGAATGAGGCGTAAGCATTAACATGTGACGCACAAACACGAAAAAGCATTGGAATAAAATGACGTATTGATCCAATGTATATGCATTCAAACTTGTCTTCTAGTACTTAGGCTTCTCACATCAATTTCCAAAATAAATGCATAATAATATCTAATCACGACCACCACAAGACCCTTCAAACTCTAGAAGGTTATATATTCGGATCAAACTTTTTCCTTATAGAGGTTCCAAAGGCCATTCAGAAACCCTAATTTTTATTTTTCTAATTTCTCAATGAACCATGAATTAATCCACGTAAAGAACAATCACATTATAAGACTTCAAACCTAAAACTTTAAAAATAGCGAGTTTATAATACTTTACCTTTATATTACTTTACTTTTTATGATATTTTACTTAATTTTTTTCATCAATCTTAATTTATATTTAATGTAATACTTAAACTCGTATTATTAATTTTCTCTATGCGTACGTATTACCTTATTTTTTAACTTTTAATAAATTATACATGTTATATCAAAACAAATGTGGCGAACCGAAAAAGAGTACGTGTTTTGGTTGGACAATTTCGGTGTCAATTGGATTTTCGCCTATAAACAACTTCAAGATCCGTTAGGTCAAAAGTAATCAAAATTTGGAGTATTGAGAAAGAAAATATATATTCTGCAATAATTTGTTTGGTAAGGTAAAAAGATGAAATAATAAATCAAACCATGATGGTTCCACAACGAAAAAACTATTAAAAATTATTTAGACTCTAATATTTTACTAACAGATTTAAAAATATATTTAATGACTGATATTTTCTATATTAGAAATGACTTTGTTTACAGAACTCACTATCTTTCTTTATTGCAAAAGCTAATAAATTTGATTAATAACTTAAGATAGAGTGGAAAGTGAGGCTAATAACTACGTAGCTCACAAAGACTATAGATTCGATTTTCGTATACAGTATATATTAGTGACGTGTTTAAATAGAATTATTGACTTCAATTTAATATTAGAGCATCGTTTATTGAAGTGCATTCCACGTGAAACAAGTATAAGATTGGAAGACAGTGATAGTCCCTTATTGATAAGTAGTGAACATTTATTAAAGATACTTTAATTTCATCATTATCAATTTTATCAAAATGACGATAGGTAATAACTATTTTAAATATTTTTTTAGTTTAGGTCACATTAAATTAGAGAACGGTTAAATAAATGTGAATTAAATATATAATAAACAATATTTTTATAAATGTTATATAAATATAATGAAAGTTCATAATTATATAACTATTGCTTTAAATTATAATTATGTGGACAAAACCAGTAAAAATGTAGTCTAAAAATATAGACGATGTCTAAGATCAACATGAAAAATTGTTATTTATTATGAGGATTTTAAGCAACAATTGTATAAGTATTATTGTACTAAAAACCATTATTTATCACCTATAACTACATTCACTTATACCACGTCCGAAAAATTGTGATCTAATCTTTAGACCACGGTTTTTATAATTTAGATTACAATTTTATAATGTTGTCTAAAGTGATTTTGGTTGTAATATTACTTTAATCATGGTATTAATTATATTTATAAAGGTTTCAAATTGTCAAATTACCAATACAATGTTAATTACTAATAAAAATATTTGTTATTAATAAATCTGTCAGTAAAATATTTGTTAATAAATTTTAATGTTAAGTTAAAAAAAATTTAATCAAAAAAAATATTTATGAGTAATTTAGAAATTTTATTACCGAAAGATTTTGTCGTTAAAATGACTGTGAACCTTCTTATTTTGGACTTTGATATTTTGGAAAACAATTTGTACATCAATGATTTCTTTTTAAAATTGATCGATAATTACTTTTTAAAATTTATTAGTAAATCTTTCAATAACTGAAATTTTTGAAAATTCATCGATAAATATGTTAATTACTAAATTTTTAAAAAATCTATAAATAATTGGAAATAAATAAAAAAAAGGAAAAAAAGGAGAGCAGAAAAAAAAAGTCAACAAAAAATGACTAATAATTACTAAAAACGAGAAGTCATTGATAATTACTGATTGGTAATTACTACAGTCATGATCCATTAATAGTTATTCGTGAAATTCCTTATCAAAAATTGATGTATGATAAATATTTTATTGATGAATTTTTTAAAATTTTTATTTATTAATAGACTTTTATAATTACTGAAATTTTATAATTAATACATCCATTGAATGTATTACAAGACGAAAAGACATTCGAAATGACATGATGATGATTTAATAAACCTCTGATCAAGTTGGAATTTTATGTGAACATGTTTAATATTTAAAAAATGAAATAGATATATAATTTTAATATATTATATGAAATTAATATAATAATACATTTAATTAAATAAGTCAATTTATTAAATTTAAAGACCGATGAGTGAACCTAATAGATTATGATATAGATTGTATTGCAAGCACCCACCAAAATCTCGAACTACTTGATTTCTACTTAAAAAGAAAGTAAAAATAATCGGGCTTTAAATAGAAATAAGAGGAAGAAACAGTTGTTAAAAAATCACGTAAACAAATTTTATTAATTTAGTAATCCAATTGGTTTTGAAAAAAATAGATAGATCTAACACTTTTTTACCAATCAGAATAATCCAACCCACTAAATTCATTTATATATAACTTTGTTTTTCTAAAATAGATATGGATGGGATGGGATTGGATTGGATTGAATTTAAGTATGGAAGAATTATTGAGTAATAGCGACTAGCTTACTTTTAATTGATATTTTAAGAGAAAATAGAATGCAAAGAGAAAGAAGTAATTCTTTTAAAATAATTATTTAGAACTATAGTTTGATAAATTAATAAAGGAAAATGACGTGGAGGTCATATGAAATTGAAATTTGAATTAGAGTGAATGAAAGGTGGCAGTGATGCCATATTAAGCACAATGGATAATATTATTGTCATAGACGAAATGATGATGATGATGATGATGAGTTTTGTTATGGTAGTAGTAGTAGTGAGTGATAGTTGAGAAGTATGTCAGCATCATGGTATTAGTTTATAGGAAGAGAAAACCATGATGAATAAAGATGAGAGAAGTACGAGTTTGCATCACTATATATACGTTAAGCCACCACCACTTTTGCAATGTAAAAGCATGGCTGACTCATAAAGTTTTTCCTCTGCTGCTTCTTGGTTTTGTATATTGCAGAAACATGAATGAATAACCACTAGACAATGGACTATGATAAAGAATGTGGTTGGTTACACTGTTTTTGTTTTGCTGTGGTTGTGATCTTCTGAGTTTTATGTTGAATACTTTTGATTAATATAAGCATTAATGTTAAATGCAATTTGATGTAAATTATGTTGTTAATTGGTGCAGATAGAAGTGGTGGCTGCACCTATCAGTCTGAATCTTTCTGCACTTATATGGAATCTTTGTATCTGTCACATCACACTGTACATAGATTATGCGACTGCGAAAGTCAACGCATAAGAGTGGAAAAATACAGAGTGTCCACGTTTTGCGTTATGATTTTAAAATGTATTTGGTTTAGCGTTAATGGAGTGTGGTTATTGTTTGATTAATTAATTATCAGTCTTAATCTGCTTAGAACAGTTACCCTATGTATTATTCATTAGAGGAAGCATCTAAATCAGTAGAGTCAATGCATCTAAATCAACCTCAAATGAAAATAATATCATTTGCATATTAGCCACAGTTACTGTATCCTTTTGAACTAATAAAAAAAAAAAAATAATAATAATAATAAAAATAAAATAAACTTAAAGAAACAACGTGATAAATGATGTGAGAACTAAAACAATGAGAACATATAATTTTGTAAGCGGGTCAGCTCGTCTCGCCCCATCTTTAGCCCGTGCGGTATGCAAAACGAACCATTACGGGCTAGCGGGTTCAACATCCCAGTCCACCCCGCACTTTTTTGTGTGAGCCTATGGGCCAGTCTGCCCCGAATTGCCATCCTTACCCAATAATTTATAAGTTAAACAAAAAAATTTAAAGAATCTAGAAACATTTAAGAAAAATAAACATAAAAATAACATTAGAGTAGAGGACAAATGTTATATTGCTCAAAGGTAATTACAAAAAACAAATTTAAACGAAAAACTTAAAAAATTCATAAACACATTAGACTACCCAACATTAAATATTCATTTTTGAAATGCAAATATCTTACCCTGTCTTGTAGGCTTAGAGGCACCTAGAAAAAAAAAGTAAAATGGTAAACATAAAGAGTCAAGAAACATAACAAACTATTAAAATATTATAAATATAATAATAGGACAACAAAATATCCAATCCGTAATAATATTAGTTTTCAAAATACAAAATGTTATCAATCTCTAAAACTTGGTATGAAACACAAACTTTATTATTTCATATTTAGTAGATTATCATTATTGTGTAACAAAAATATTCCTAAATCATTGAAATCTAATTGTATTCTTGAATAATATGAATATGATGATTATATCCCTAAATAATAACAATATTTATTATATATCAGAACAATAACAATCTTGTTATATCCCTCAATAATATGAAAATTATTGTCTTTGAATGATAGTAATTTGATTAACATATATGTCACCACAAAAGTCATAATAAAGGTAACACTATAATTATTTGATTGACATATATTTAAAATAAAATAAACCTATTTTAAAAAATCTAGAATCATCTAAATGCAATACAGTGCAAGAATAAAAAGTTACAATAAAACACGTATAGTTGATAATCATAAAAAAAGAAATAAAGACATATTTTTTATTGAAAAAACAAATGATTCTCGAACAAAGAAAACAATTTCTCAATCAAAAATAGTTTAATGATGTATTGTTCTTGCCATAACTTAAAACAGAATTCCAACAAATAATGACAAAATCACAAACATTATAAAAAATTATCTAACTTGCTTTTGGTTTTCAATATTCAACTCATACGATAAGAACCAAAATATATAAAAAAAAACTTTCATAAAACATACAACCACAAAACACAAATAATTGATAGGTTAAAGAAATGATGTTAAGGAACATCTAACCCATTAATTTAAGTTCTTCACCTCTAAACGCTTCAATGGTAACTTTAACAAACCCTAAAATATGAAACACATTCCAAAAGACCACAAAGCAAAAAATAGAAAAGCATTAACTCGAACGTAACAACCAAAATACCAAAAACTAACATTTATTTAGCACTTCAACCACAAATCACAACTAATCCAAAAACCATAATTGAAAAACCATAGAAGCTTTCAAGATAAACAAAAAATAAGAACCAAATAAACATGGAAAATGTAAAAACTAACTTTTTTTTAGCATAAGATCGTCACAAACTCCAATTACAGTCTCACACTCTGCCACCTCGGCTGCAACTTGCATGCAAATTTCAAACTTTCATCCACCAAATTCATACCAAGCATAAACCAAATATTTTTTTAACGAAATATAACAAACCCCTATGTTTAAAACAAAAACATAAAATACATGATGATTAAATAAGTAAAATTATACCAACATGAACCAACACTGACATTACAAATATAAAAAAACCCAACAAATATAACCTTTAATGCTTACCTTTGCAGACCTAGAAGAAACTCAACCCAATCAAAAACTAAGAATGACAAGGATGTGTATCTATTAGAACAAAGAAGAAGAAACTCAATCCAAAACTAAAAATAAATAGAATGACAAGGATGGGTATATTTCGGAACAAAGCAAAAGAATAATTAATTTGGATGTTATTATTGCACAAAAAAAAAAATTTCCAAACGAAAAGATGGAAACCAAATCAAGAAAACCTAATTTGATGAAGATGTAGAGGAAGAACCTTTGATGATGAAGAAATCGTTGTCTGATCAAAGGTTGAACCTTCCAATCTTCAATCGTCAAAATCATCTTCAATTGACCTCTCCTTTCCATGTTCGACGATGCTTTCATGTTAGCCTTCAACCTTTTAACACATAGTGCATTAGAAAATTGAAAGGAAAAAATATGAAAAACCCTAAGGCATAGGTGGCAAGAAAGAAGACAATGAATAAATGAAGAGTACACAATTGAAAGAGGGGAATATGACGGGATGGGGAAAAAGACTAGAAACAAACCAATGGAGAAAATGGAAAAGGTGAATACAAGAAGGAAAAAGGTCAAAGGATTTTCTTCTGTTGTCAAAATACATTTCTTGTGAAAGAAGAGGAATAAGTCTTGGAGAAAAAGAATGGTTCCGTGTGTTAAGACTTTGGCAAGTGTACCAAGTCGCGCAAGTAGTAACCGGTAAGACCGGGATATCGTTTCCCAAGAGACTCGTGTATACTAAATAATTGCGTAATTAGTGACTAATTTAAACTAATGAATAAATTCATAATTTGGGTTTTAGTATGCAAGAAAGTAAATATTTTATAAACAAGTAAAATTGAACTTGGATATTTGAACACTCTAGAAGATGGAAAAGACTAGAAATGCAATGGATTGAAATTGTTGGAGTTAGACTTCACTTACTTCACTCTCATGTATTTTAAGCAATAAAACTATTTTCCATTAATTACTAATGTCAACCCACAAGTCTACTCAAACCCTAATCCCTTAGTTGAATGAGCCTAGGTTTCCTTATTTAGAGCCAATTCCTTGAATCCCTAAATAAACTGACCCGCTTTACAAAGTAGGGCTTAAGACAACTAATGGGTCAAGTTCCATTCCTAGATACAAGTTCCATTAGGTATCTTGTTCCAATTCTAGGTTTCAAGAGATATTTTCCAATACCTAATGACCCAAATATCATGCAATTAATGGTTAAAACAAAGCGAGCTTTAAGCAAATAAACGAAGATACTAGCAATCAATGGAAGAAGCATGTATATATTCAAATCATCCATAAATACATGAAAGTTCAGTGTCTACATCTAACCCCAACAAAAATGGGTTTAGCTCTCCATTGTCATGGAGAGCTCAAGCTTACAAAATGGAAATGGAAGAGGGAAAAGTTACAAAGAGGAAGAAATAGTAGTTCCCACTAACCCTAGCAGACCTCCAAGTGCTCCAAAACGCATTTCTCGAGCTCCAAAATGTCCAAGATGAGTTTTCTCTTGCGAAAATAAAAGAAAAAGGGTCAACTTGACACATCAGCGAAAATTGCCACCTGGCGGAAGCCTCTCACCGCCAGGCGCAAACCACCAAACAGTGCTGAAACTTTGCGTGTACATGATAATGTAGTTTTTTACCATTATCTTGGCTATCTTTTGCTAAAAAAATCAACTCCTCTTGAGCTTTTGACCCACTTAATCCTCACTTTTACTTTGCTTTTGTGAATAAATACAATATGGGTTACATATATCTAATTATACCACTAATCCCCATTTTTGTGTCCAATTTAATGATAGGAAGCTTTTATCTCAAGTCAAAGAAGTTGTCAACCAGAGAAGAAAGAAGAAAAAAGCCAAAATTGAAGATAAGAATATAGCAGAATTCAAGGCTGAGCTCCAGAAATCAAGGCTGAGCCTCATTCCTCTCGCATTTTCCAGCGCTCAGCGCCAGAAATTCAAGGCTGAGCACCATTCTTCTCGCATTTTTGGGCGCTGAGCGGTGCGGGGACGACGATGAGCGGCATCAGTGCTGATGTGGCAAAATTTAACCTATTTCTTATGGATTCTCAAGGGGAAACCATCTTTGGCAGTGGGAGGCGCAGACAAACTCGTTTTGGACAGCTTGGAGGTGTGCTAGGGCTTGTGGGAACGGCTCCTTCTTCCTCCTTGTATCTCTTTCTCTTCCATTTCTTCCATTTTTAAGCTTTAGCTCTTCATGACAATGGAGAGCTAAACCCATTTTTGTTGGGGTTAGATGTAGCTACTGCAATCTTATGTAATTGCAATGCTTTGAATATATAAATGCCTCTTTCATTGAATGTCAGTCTTTTTGTTTCTTCACTTAATGCTTGCATTGATTTAGCCATCCATTGCATGATTTTTGGTTCATTGGGTGTGGAAATATCTTTTGAAACCTTGATTTGGAACAAGAAAACTCAATGGAGCTTGTACCTAGGAATGGGGCTTGACCCATTGGTTGTCTTAAACCTTAATGCATAAAACAAATTTGCTTATCAAGAGTTCAAGGAATTGACTTTTAATAAGGGAATTTAGGCTCAATCCATTAAGAAATTAGGGTTTGAGTAAAATTGTGGGTTGGCATTAGCATATTAATGAAGAGGATGTCAAATTGTAGTTGCATGAGAGCATAGTTGGTGAATTCTAACCCCGACAATATCAAGTCATATCATTTCTAATCTTTTCCATTCACTAAGTGCCTTTAACTTCCAAAGTTCAATTTTAATTATTTATGCAAAATTTAATTTCATACATTGAAACTCAAAATATGGATTTATTCATTAGTTTAAATTAGTCACCAATTACGCAATTAATTAGTATACACGAGTCTCTTGGGAAACGATATCCCGGTCTTACCGGTTACTACTTGCACGACTTGGTACACTTGCCAAAGTCTTAACAAGTTTTTGGCGCCGTTGCCGGGGACCCGTATCTAATACTAGACTATTGTGTGATTTTGACTTATTTAGACTTTCTTTTGTTCATATTTACTGCTTTCGGTTTACTTATATACGCACATTATTTGTGGGCTAACTTGTAGTTCGAGCTTGCTTTTGTTGTTGCTTTATAGTTTATGAAGAGTAGGATCCATACAAGGAGGACTGCATCTTCAGAACCACTCCTTGCTGATCCTGAGATAGAGAAAACTGCCCGCAGAAATAATAGTGCCACAAGGAGAAGACGAGCTCAAGCGCAACAAGTTGCCCATCACTCTTCTACTTCATACATTCTTCCGTCTACTTCTCAGAATCTTGATTCTTACTCAGAAGAAGAAATGGTAGACAACCCTCATGGTGATGGTAGAGGTCGTGAAAGACACACTTTGGAAGATTATGCAGCGTTCACAGGCCATATTAACTTCAACAGTATTGCTAGGCCAACAGTCAATGCCACCAACATGGAGATGAAGCCATCTCTTATTCATCTGGTGCAGAGTAATCAGTTCAACGGCCTGTCTCATGAGAATCCTTACACTCATCTGGTCACATTCTTAGAGATATCCAATACTGTGAAGATCCATCAAGTTCCTGATGAAGTCATACGACTGAGTCTCTTCCCGTTCTCACTAGCAGGACCTACAAAAGCCTGGCTGAATTCATTTCTTGAAAATAGCCTCACTAACTGGAATGATGTGGTTGCAAAGTTCTTGAGCAAATATTTTTCCCAGTCCAAGGTTAACAAGGGAAAACAGGAAATCTCGGCATTTCAACAAGATATGGATGAGTCCTTGGGCCAAGCATGGGATATATTCAAGGGACTGCTGAGGAAGACTCCCATTCATGGGTTTGATCAACCTACACAACTTACTCTTTTCTTGGCAGGTCTTAAATCCCAGTCAAAGTTGATGTTAGATGCCTCTGTCGGTGGGAGTATCAAGTGGAAGACGCCAAAGGAAGCTTATGAGTTAATATAGAATATGGCAGTTAATGATAATGAAGCCTATATTAAGAGAGCCCATTCTGAAAAGAAGGGTATTCTAGAGCTTCAATCTCAAGATGCTCTATTGGCTCAAAACAAGATTATGACTCAGCAGCTGGAGACCCTCATGAAGAAACCGTCACAACTTCCTCAAGAGCATCAAAATGCCTCTATAGCTCAACTCCAACAAGTGCAAAGTTGTGAGTTATGTGGAGGAAACCATACCAATGGGCAGTGTGCTATGCAAAGCACATCTCAAGAGGAAGTTAGTTATATGGGCAATCAAGGCCGACCAGGGAACTATAATCAAGGATGGAAACCTCACCAAAACATGGGCCAAGCAGG
>Ga0214542_1007923_pt1 | contig 18074 bp, 7 predicted proteins | sample CNSS1metaG_FD_160096 | JGI IMG/M metagenome (GOLD analysis project Ga0214542, IMG submission 160096) | Root nodule microbial communities from cowpea collected in UCLA plant growth center, Los Angeles, California, USA - CNSS1 | ecosystem: Host-associated > Plants > Roots > Nodule | place: USA...
TGGAGTTCCAATAAGTATTATATCTGATAGGGACCCTAGATTTACTTCAAAATTTTGGGGAAGTTTACATCAAGCCTTAGGTACCAAGCTTCACCTTAGCTCAGCTTATCATCCCCAAACTGATGGACAATCTAAAAGAACCATTCAATCTTTGGAAGATTTGCTGAGAGCTTGTGTGTTAGAAAATTCTGATAGTTGGGATCGATGCCTGCCCTTGATTGAGTTCACTTATAACAATAGCTTCTATTCTAGCATAAGTATGGCACCTTATGAGGCATTATATGGAAGGAAATGTAGAACACCTTTGTGTTAGTTTGAGATCGGTGAGAATTCAGTATTAGGTCTTGACATGATTCAACATACAACCGAGAAAATCAAAATGATTAGGGAAAAATTGAGAACAACTCAGAGTAGACAAAAAAGTTATGCTAACAAGAAAAAGACGACCTCCTGAATTTAAAAAAGGTGATCATGTATTCTTGAAAGTTACACCAACCACTAGAATTGGTAGAGTGATGAAATCAAAGAAACTCACTTCCCGGTTTATTGGCCCTTACCAAATTCTTAGAAAAATAGGTCTTGATGCTTATCAAATTTGCTTACCTCCGTTTCTTTCCGACCTTCATAATGTCTTTCATGTGTCTCAATTAAGAAAATATATTTTTGATCCAACTCATGTAATAAGACCTGATACAGTACAATTAAAGAATAACCTTACATTTGACGCAATGTCGACAAGAAGGTCAAAGAATTGAGATGCAGACAGATCCCTCTAGTGAAGGTCATGTGGAATGAAGCTAATGGAGATATTACATGGGAATTAGAAGAAAAAATAAGAGGAATTTATCCTCATTTATTTTAGTCAATAAAAAACAAAATTCGAGGACGAAATTTCTATAAGTAGAGGAAAATTGTAACATCCAATATAAATATATATATATATATATATATATATATATATAAAATAAAAGAGATATAATTTTTTTTAGTAAGATTATTTTATGAAATTATAATTATCTTTTTCATATAATTCAAGAATTATTGAGGACAAATTTAAAATATATCCTAATAAGATTAATTAGATTTTTTTTTAAATCGCTTATATATGAAATATATATTTTCAAATTAAACTATAAGATTTAATAAATTGGAATTAATATTAAATTATTACCGTATAAGGTAATTCTATTAAAGCACAAAAAAAAGAATAAAAGGGTGACAAGTAGATAACGCGTAAAAGCTATTAAAAAAATAAAATATGAAAGGATAAAGTAACAACAAATGTCATTCTATCATGTTACTTTAAATCTGCGAACCAATAATTCAATTGAAACATAATTAGCAAAATCATAGGAAATGGGGTTAAATTTGAACTAATGTAATCATTACAAATAAGAGTATAAATATGATGAATAGGAAGAGAGGAGAGATATGGAGAACGAAAGAAGAAGAAAAAAGGAACAGAAGAAGAAGTTGTGCGTGTGAGAAGGAAGAAAGAGGAAAAAAAAATATCATCGAAGTCTTAGTACAACATTGGTATAATTTTCACGATAAATAAGGTAAGGCAAGGAGACATCTATCATTTTATCTTTTTACTTTGATTATTTTTTTTATCTGTTTATAATTACTTTTATTTTTATATTTACCTTGAGTGAGGTGTCCCTAACTTCATTCTAATTTATATTTAGTTCTCGTTCCTATTTATTTATTTATATTCATCTTCAGTTGTGCACTGGTCCTATTTATTCAATTTATATTTACTTTCATTTATTTATTTATATTTATCTCCAATTACGTATTGGTCCTTTTTATTTATTTATATTTATTTTAATTATTCATTAATCCTATCTATTTATTTATTTATTTATTATAATTTAATATTGAAATAAAATTTATGATAAATAAAGATTTGATTATTGTAGTTGGAGGTATGACCCATCAAGTTTTCATTTGATTTCATACTAAGGAGATTATATTGGTGTATAAGACTTGTTTCCTTTTACTTTTGTGGAACCAGCCTCATATGTTGCCACATAAATAATTATAATAGAGAGAAATCAATTTTATAAAGATGAACTACCCTACTATCCTATTTATATATTTTTTTTTAAAATAAAAGCTAAATAATAATATAATGTTTTATACTATATTACTTTCACAACTTTATTCATCCTCTTATCTAGCATAATCCTTTTATTGTTAGTTTCCACTACATCTTCTACATCTTTCTTCTGGTTACAAAACTTTCCATACACAAATTATTCGAACCCTAATATTTCTATCTACTTTTTAACCTAGTAAAACTTCAACAACAAATCTTTACTGTTTTATATAATTATTCAATGACCCATTTATTTAAAGACTAATCAGTGTATTTATGATTCTAATCTTATTAATTAGTACGATATATGTTAATTGTACGATAAGTTTTATTATAATAAACAGTTGAAGTCATGAGCTACCTTCGACCACTTCAACATCTATCAAACAACCTTTTATAATATATATAAAGACCCACTTATTTTTGTCCTAAAAGTTTAAGAGCCTAGCTCAATCTGTTGGACCTAAGGTTGGTACATAGGGTGTTCAAAACCCCTAAATCAGTCATAACCCTCTCATTCTGCCCCGTTTCGCAAGACAATCCCTTCTCCTTATACACTTTTCTATCTTTTCAAAGCTCTGTTAGGGTTTGAGTTAGTTCCTCCGTTGGGTGATCGAACTCTACTTTCGGGTAAGTAGAACTCTAGACCTTTGTTCCTTTTACGTTTCCTATTCTGTTTGGAAACTCTGTTTCCGCTGTGACCTTAGCTGGGAATCTCAGTTTCGTCCTCCTTGGTTGTTTTTCCAGTTCGCAAGCTGCCACGTTCCGTGGTGCTCTCCTTCGAGTGTTGGCACGGTTTTGCTAGCATTTTCCAGGTAAGGTAAGCTAGAACTGCTTTTTCTTTGAAATACATACTTATTTTCGTTTTAGAATGAGTATGTTTGATTGATGTGGCGCTACTTTTTTTTCTACACTGCACACTTTTTGTAAAATGAAGGTTTCTACTTCGTTTGGATCAAGCTGAAATTTTAAAAGTTGATCCTTAACACATAGTTCTTGACTTTGACTGATCGGATCTTGAATCAGAGATTTGTAGTGATAGCAGATTTTATCGCAAGGTCACTGTAATTTGGTTGTTAACAACACTGTACACTTTTCGTAAAATGAAGGTTCCTACTTCGTTAACCGTTAGATCGAGCTGAAATTTTAATAGCTGATCCTTAACACATAGTTCTTGACTTTGACTTGTCGGATCTTGAATTGGAGCTCTTAGTGAGAGCAGTTTTTATCACAAGATCACTGTAGTTTGATTGTTGACAACATTGACCTTTGTTGCTTGTTTGGTGCATAACCTTCTTTATAGTTATTCAATTAAGTTGATTCTTGTTTCATTTTGTTCTTGATTCAATCATATTTAATTTGAATATAAATACAAAATTTTTGGAGCTTTACACAAGCTGCAGTTTTATTTCTAAAATCCCAAAATCGTTTGCATAATGTGTTGTTAAGTTTGATTGAATAAAAATTATAAGAATTAGTTATTTTTCAAGAGAGAAATATGTTGTATGATTTTAATGTGTCTTCAAATGCTTGTGTGAGAATATAGGAGATTCCATGGGAGAGATCCTATTTGATTCCATGAATCTCTAGGTAAGATCTCATAGTGGTGTCTCAATGGTTGTGTGGTGGTGCCTCATTCGTCGGACGTAATTCCATGACCCCTGTTAATGGGAGTTTCATGGTGGTGCCTCATTATATAATTTAGTAAGGATTCAAGGTAAGGATTGCATCTTGACGCTCTAAAGAGTCAGTTAGTCTCACGTAGAGCGTACTGACTCAAGTGGTGAGAGTAGCAGGAGGCTTGAAACACAACACTTTAAGGCTAACCTTGTGCGTGGTTGGATAAAACTCATTGGCAATTAGCTCAGTAGAGCAGTAGAGACTACCACAAGTGCAAGCATCCAATGAATCAGACTAATTATACTTATGTGGATAAGTCGTGTCTTGAGTCTTAGTGTATTGTTGGCGAGTCATCACATGATTGGTTGATGTATGTATCTCGAACTATGAGAATGTATGCAATTGTATGATAAAACGTTTTTTTCTAGCTTACCCTTTCTACTTGCTTGTGTGTTCTATGTGTGATTTTTTCCTTTTGTGTTTTGCAATGATCATCAATTCAATGATGTGAGCAGATGTGGAAACCCCTAGTGTTCATCAGAGTGATGGAATTTCCATTGTGTAGCCCGACTTGTGGTTAGATCTCATTCCTTCAAGTACCACCTGTAAACACTATTGTCTAGGTCTTTGGTTAATTGTCAAACTTTTACTTTCTATTTTATTATTGGCATCACGGTGTGCTTTAGTTTTATTTTCGGTATGTTTGGATGACTGTAAGATACTTATACCTTAAACCTTGTGTCATTCTGATATTTAATTTATGTAATGTTTTATTTAAATAGATTTATCTATTAAAATGGAACGTTACAAAATATATATATATATATAAGGATGTAAGCAATATTTTTCAAACATATTAGAGGGTGTCAATGTATAGTTGTTATGTAAATTTCTGAATAGGAAGGGTATCCTAGAAAAGAAACAAAAAAGACAAATGTATATTACTAAAAAAACGTTATCACAATTAAAAAATTCACAAGAAAAAATGTTTTTGTTGTGTATTTTAAATTAATACAAAACACTAACTAAATAAATTAAATGTCATTTTATATTCTACATTGATAAAATTAACCAAAAAAAATATACTAAATGTCTTAATTTATATAATTAAATAACTGTAAATAAAAAAACATGTACCATATATTTACAAGAATTAAAATGATAATATACACGAATGAGTGCAGAAGTTTGTCAAGTCAACAGAATTTTGTCTCGGCAAATAGCAATTCCCACAATAATTCTATATGGCAATAATAATATTACTAATGAGTTTCACATTAAGAAAGAAATAAAGAAAACGTTCTTATTGAAAATCATTACATTAAGAAATGCTTTCACGATTCATTTAATACTTCTTTCTCATTGCCCAAAGGTAGTTTATCACCTATATCTACCCTTAAAACATGTAAATTCTAGTTTCACTGAGAATAATAATAGAAAAGAATGGCTCAGAATTTCAAAATAAATGGAGGGGGGGTGAATAGACATCTAAAACAGAAATAAAAGTAGCACATTGCACAAACTTTTATGAAGTTCAATCTTCAAGAATGTATCGGTTCCTTCTTGCCCCGAATGCCAATCTCTGTAAAGTTACAGGAAATGAGGCATGAAGTTATAAACAAGATTGAAATGCTAGATTATGCTATGGAATGGAAATGTGCATAGGTGAAACTAACGATAACGCATGCAACGAAGTTGACTACTATAGATTAGGCTTTATCTCTTAACTGAAAATATCTGGGAATAGGCTTTCAAACCGGTGAGGAATCGAATGTATGTTGGTTTCTTTGATCCGTTTGCAGGGATGGATCTAATGTTTGGAACTAAGTATTCTGCAACCTGTCAACACCACATCGTTTGATCAATGAGCTGCATATGTCATGTCATCCAACACATCGTTTGACAGTCCTTAATCTAATAGGTTAATCTTTTGGGTCTACGAAAGTAATCATGAAGGATTTTTTACTTGCAATATATTACTCTTACTTGAGTTTGTTTACACGTTGTTCGTCTGATAGACTTGGCTAGTACGAGATTTTTAATTCTCAAATAAAGTAGAATAGAATATTGGATAGAGTATTCGAGTGTTTAGTTCTCTTATAGTAACGGCTAGCTTATGAGAGTAGGTTTTCCAAGTGTTTGGTGCTTATCATAGTCACAAAAACCAGGAAAATTTTGCAGCATGAATGAGCAAATAGTTCTAATGTATATCAGGTGAGAATAACGATGGTAGATTACAGAGTAAAAAACTAGCTTATGTATCACCATTCCCTGCTGTGAAAATCTTACCACTTCAGCCGGCTCTGCCAAGACATTAATGAAAAACTTTGCCTGCACATAACAAAGAAGTCAGTACAAAACACAATGAAAAATATAATAATATAACTTGGTTGCAAATCTACCTGCTTTGTGTTAACACCAGACATGAGAAGATCCGTCGTAACCATTCCTGGCTGCAACATTGAAAAAGGAAAGAAAAACAACAACTGCTATAAACATGGATGTGAAAACCAAACATTAAAACTTTAGGAGGAGTCCAGCATAATAATAAACAAAGAGAAATTAACACTAATTTTGCTTAGTTTCTAAAGGACTTAATTGACACACAAAATCTTGGGAGATCAAATTGCACATAGTCCAAACTAGAGAATTCATATTGAAACTATAAATAATTCATTATACCATAAGTTTGTCTGATAGGTAATAGAATAGGTAAATTATTATTATTTTTTTTTTACTAAGGCTAACAACATTATTTAACCTAGTGGATGAGCAAGGGAGTTATTGTTGTTGTTGTTGTAAGACTAACATAACTTTGCTACAAGTTCCTCACCACCAAGTTCCATCACAGTGTACAAGGTAATAAATATTTGTATGTTCTTGAGCACATTCAAGCCTCCTCTAGTAAATGAGGCTCTAAAAGTAAAGGGATTCTCAGTTCTAGTAACACAATAAAGGGAACTGGAATGACTCTGCAAATGAAAAAGCATGTAATATTATTATTATTTTTTTTTATGGAAGAGTTGCTAATTTATTATATGAAAAAAAAAAAGTGTTTTTAATCTCTATACTCTGTTAAATGTGGCCAAGGTCCTTGCATATATTAATAAGTTTTTACTCCTTAAACTATAAAAAGCATGTGACTTGGTTCCTTCCTAACATCTTAAAACATGATGAATTCTCAAGGGAAAAGACTAAATCCATATGCTTTTAAGGTTTGGAGATCAAATTAATCAATATAAAAATACTGTAAGTTTTCACTACCTTTGGTCGAAAGTATACAAAAAATAAAACCTTTTTTTCCTTTATTATAAATTAATAACAATGACACGACAACACTTAAATTGGAGAAACATGCAAGCTTTTGTATCCATGCCCATAATATATTTCATAGGATATAAAAAAGAAAAAACCTACCGAAAGATTATGCACTAGGACATTTTTAACATCTTGCATCTTCAATTCTGCCTGTGAAATGTCAAGAAGACGTATTATATACATAGACATGTATCTCCGTAGCCATAATTGTAATTCTTATTCAAAGAAATCTATTAGAACAATGAAGGAAGAAGAGAAAGGAGAAAATTTGTATCTAATATGTCTAACGGAAGAATAGAGAAAAACTTTACCAGCTTAAAACGGAAAAAATAGCTACAAACGTCAAAACACCATGTTGTAAGCAGCTAAAGCATTTTGGCTGAATAATTTAACTTACAATTCTACTAGATAGATCAAGGCATTGTTTGTCAATGCAGGAGCCCAACACATACTTTAATTTTAAATATTGTCTAGTTTCGCTGATTATTTACCAATAGTATGTGATATGCTCATTTATTTTTTAACACCAAGAATTGCATCAAGAGAATGACAATAAAATCTACGACTTATCAAGGAAATGCGTTTCATCTAGATGAATCAAGTTGTATCAAAACATTATACTGTAAAATCAAGTATATAGACAAATCCTTGACTTTTAAACCCTTCTTGAAGGTTTCATCCATAGTTTTTCTTAGTTGCAATCTTGACTAGGGCCTCCACAAGTCTCCTCCACAAGCTTAAACCCCCTAAGCCAAGATTTCTACAAAAAGTGCTCCAAACTTTCTCTGCAATGCATTTCTAATTCCATCTTGCCTAGCATGTCTATTCATTCCCGCAACATTCTTACCCTTGCTAGTAAACCTATCTAGTCAAAAAATTTAGAATGACAATACAAAATATGTTTTGGTAGATTTTTTATTGGTCTGGTTCATCTTTTCTTTTGTAGATAGTAGATAAGAACCATAGTTTTTTTTTTTTTTAAAACAAAATAAAGCTGGTAATTTAGTAATACACGTCTCTTATTTATTAGAAGAGCTAGGAATCAAAGAAAGGAAGAATCGATAAAAACCACAAATGGACTACAAATAAATAGAATCATAGATACTCAAGGTACATGAACAGAAATAACAATTTTAAAATGCAAAACAATAACCTGTAATGACTTTGTTAAGTGCACCACACTTCTCTTTGTTGCTCCATATGCAGCAAACCTAAGAAATAGAGGTAGAATTCGTGAATTGTCACCATGGCATATAGGACTGGTGATAACTTTGTAAGTTGACAATTTCAACTGGAATCTACAGTGCTTTCTTGGATTTAATTCAAAAACTAAATTCAACTGACACCACCGATTATATGTAACTCCTAGGCTTTGCTGCCTTTGCAAGTATTGCAGAAATATAAGACTTACTAAAGTGAAGAAACTATAATAAACTTAAAAGTACACATAATCTATCACTTTCATCAAAATGTGACCAAGTGAGATGCTATATAATTAACAAATGGTTAACAATAACTGATTTGGTATGTTAAATAGCAACTGATTAATGATTAATGACCATCATAAATATTTTTGTTATGTTGCAAATAAATCATACAAGACTTCTGCCCAGGGGATCGCTATATAAGACAAGCTTTCTAGATTTATAGAACCCAGGAAGCAGTATGCATCACTAAGCAACCATGCCTAATAAGCATTGCACCAAAACCATGGATGAAATACTCCAGTAAATCCAAAAAGGTACCTAGGAGTTGGCCTCCCATCCGAACCTGCTCCATCAATATTGAAAATATGACCTCCTCGAGGTTGGTCCACCATCATCTTGATTGCCTAAATGGAAACTAAATATCTATGCATAATAGTGCACTCACTTTGTTTATATTTCATGTGCCTCTTAGATGAGAATATATTTTACCTCTCGACAACATATCATCAAGCCAAGTGTATTTGTTGTAACCACCTCACTGCAAGCAGAGAATAAAAAATGCTATAATTTAAAAATTTGACATTTAGAGTAGAAGGTGCATCGCACACTCACATAAGATCTTCATCTGAAGCCTCAACAAGTGGCTTATAGCTATACGCATTTGATCCAGCATTGTTGATCTACATAATTCTCAAAATAAAGTTAAAAAAATTAGAATTAGTGTAATTGGAAACATATTGAATGAAAGGCTGGAACTAATAATAAAATTGATAAAAGAAAGTCAGTATTCCTCTAAGGAGGAGAGTGGAAGGGAAATGCATGTTGCTAGCTGTAAAAGACAGCTGACCGTAAATGAGATGTATGGAACAAGATGATTAAAGAATTATACAAAGCTTATTTGTCAAGTGCTATCTAAAGTGTTGACTCCAAAGAGTCTAACAAGAGCAAACTGACACAAGAAGTAATTAAGAAAACACAAGCTTCCAGGTACTAATGGCAAACATTTACTACAGTCAGGTCTCTGGTTCAAGTTCCACAATAAGGAAGTACCAAGTAAATAACGGTGTGGCTAGTAATATAAACTATCCAACTTCTAAATTGGTCATTTGCTAAAATCTAGTGTATATATAAACTGCACGCTTAAGCATACTTTTCATGAAGTTAGCACAGTAGCAGATTATAGGCAAGACACTGCTAATTCTTTAATTTGTAGATATAACTGCACTCAGAATTGTTTATTTGCAGAAAAGAAAACACATGCCACTTCAAAATAAAAAAGGATCCGAGTAGAACATGTTATAATGTCATTGAACTTATCATATGAAATCTGGTACTACAGAAAGTAGTTTAAAAAATCATTTCTAAAGTCACAAGAACAGCAGCTTAAATGGTCAGACCATGACTTCAATAATAAGAACTAATTAAAATGAAATCTTAGAAATATTTTCCCACCAATATATGCAAAATCAACAATCACAACAGGAAAAGAAATCAAACACTAATACCCATATATCAATATATTTCAGTTTTTCTTGAGCAAATGAAACTAAATTCTTCACATCCTCTGCATTTCTCACATCACATTTAGCTCCCTGCATGAAACAAAAGCAAATACGTAAGAACACACATGCAAACCAACTATGTATTTGTCATAGTAGGATTACTATTAACAAAGAAGTTCAGGAGGAGGTACCCACACATACTGCTCCCCAAATTCTACTCTCAAGCTCTGGACAGCAGCCTCTACCCTTTCATCTATTAAATGAAAATAAAGATACAGAGAAAGACAAAAAAATTCAGATAAATAAGACTGTAAAATCCCAGGCATTCAGAAATAATTTGTAACGTGAATTAAAATTTCAAGAGAAGAACAGATAACAAGAACTGGGACTAATAGAAAGTAAACAGGTGTCCATAAATGATTATCTGATACAACAAATATTTTAAAAGCAATGTAAGAGAATAACTGATTTACTCCAATGTTCAATCTCCAAGAGCTAAAAAAAAGTAAAATTATGATTAGAGCTGAAAGTATTACTTGCATATAGTGGAACTTTAACCTAAGACCATACTGTGTCATGGGTTCACAATTTTACTTTCCAAGAGCAATAACAAAACACAAGTTTCCAGGGCCTGAAGGCGAACATATATTAACTGTTATAATTTTGTGATTGAAGAAACTTTTCGACAACAAAATCAAGCCTTAGAGAAAAAAAAAAATAGCATGTAAATATGTTTCTTGTAGCCAAAGTAGATTAAGTTTTGCAGAGAGTTCAAACGATTTTTTTTTTCAACCTCTACTAACATAATTAAAGGGAGCTAAGTGAAAAAAAAAAAAAAAAAAAAAAAACGTGATCACCATTGAATCAACAAAAGTGATATAAAATTTTGAAAGACATTGAATAAGTATATAAAAAATCACAAAAGTAAACAGAGTGCATGTATGAAACACATTGAAACACCAATAATTTTTGCACACCTGATCTTGAGCAAATCAGGACGTTGTCACCAGCTTTTAAAAACTCTTTCGCCAATGCATACCCTATTCCTGAATCATATCATATCATATAAAAAGTATAAATGGAAAATAAATTAGAAAATATCCAAAAAACAAAAAACAAAAATTATGATGTGGTGGTGCCCTTGTGCATGCATTTACTTGTGACAAACAAAGTCTACTTATCCAAGTTCCAATTAATTTGAATCTCTTGATTTCATCCGATACTCACAATAAAAGTCCAAAAAAATTATATTTTCAGCTAAATTCTTAAATGGAAGAAAGTCTGCTCCAAGTAGAAACAAAAAATTAATTAGTATTTCAGCATGGGATAAATATTTTTCAAATTCATAATAAATAAATACTTAAAATACATAAATTATATTTAAAATTTATAATGTATGCTTTATTTATTATGATATCAGATTATTTTAAGCTGAAAAACAGTATTCAATTAAAAAAATTAATTAGACACGAATAAGATATTTTGGCTAATATTACATATAGTGCCTGAAATACATCTTAACAAAAACGAAAAAGAATTCAGAAGGTTTAATTATAATTGACTCTACTGTTGTCTTAGAATAAATGAAACCAGTAATAGACTTAAATTTACTTCAAAAAAAACCAGTAAGATATTTTAAGACGTAGAAAATGAAAATTGAAGAGTCATTTTTCAAACAGTAACTATGTATTTTTTTTATTTATTATTGTAATTCACAGTGGAAGAGTGTATATTGTGTTAACCTTTGGTTGAGCCAGTAATCAAAACGTTGTAAGGAGGGAGCATGGGCTGAGTGTTCCTAGAAGCCGTTGCGAGACACGTCGGAGAGTTTGAGTTTCGGAAAGCCAAGAGAGAGAGGGTGGCTGTGGTGGAGATGCAGAGATTGTGGCGGGAAGCAACAGTGTAGGGTATGAAGCGGGAAGAAGGTGAAGAGAGGGAAAATTGAGAGTGCGAAGAGAGCTTTGGATATGGAAAGTGGAAGAAGGAGAGAGTGGTAGTTGCTGCCATTGATTTGATGCGAAATTGGAGTGAGAAAAAAAAATGTGAAAATAGATTTTAAGCACGACAGATAGTTCACGTGGCACACCACGCGTCTTCGTGTGGCATTCACTTGATCACTACGTGGTCTAGTTAAATCAATTTAAAAATTTTAATCTAATTTATAAACTAATGAGTAAATATAATTTAATATTTAATTAAACTAATTTATTGCGTCATAAATTTATTTTTGTAAATAGTTTAAATATTTTATGATAATCGTCTATTTTAGAAAGATTAAAATTTTATAATTTAATAAAATAACCAAAGTATTTTAAAAAAAATAAATTCCATTTAATTAAGAATCCAATTTTTTATTTCTCAAATTTATATTTTATCATTTTTGTATTTTTTCCTTTAACTCATTTTTTATACTTTGATTGAGATGATTTTAACTTGATTAAAATAGATACACTTCCCTAATAACTTCTTTTCGATCAGTACATGAGGACAAAATATATAAAACCGTTTTAGACAAGTACCAACGTGTACGCAATAAATGCTGATACCAGGGCTGATTCTTCCTTTATCCTATAATTACATCTGCATTCTCATATTTTTTAAAATTTGTATTTTAACTTTTATTTTCAAATTTTACGTTTTAAAATATGCAATTTGAAATATAAATTTTATATTTCAAATTATATATTCTAAAATATAAAATATAAAATATATTTTAGGACAATTCGAAATAACATTTTGTATTGTTCATAATGTATTTTTAGGTAGAAGTTGAAGGGTGCCAATGAAGAAAGAAGAAAATGATGAATGAAAGAAAAGGGTGTACCTGTAAAGGAAGAAGGGGAGAGAGGAGTGTGCTGGTAAAAGAGGAAGAGGATGAAGAGAAGAAAATAAAGAGAAATGAATCATTTCACAGCTGGTATAGTTTAAAGGGTCTCAAACTCAAAAAGGGTACAACAATTAGTATAGTTTAAAGGGTCTTGCTAACCAATATCAGGGCACGGGTTAAGAATAATTAATATACACAAAATTTTATAAAAGTATATAGTTAAGTGTGATATTAATTAAAATCTGACCTAAAAACTATTAATGCAATTTTATTTTAATTAAAGGACAAAAATACCCATAAGTGATGTACATATGTATTTAATATTTTATTTAATATTTATTAATAAAAATAATAAAATAAATGTATTTTAATGTTTAAATATAATTAAACATAAAAAAGTTGAAATTAAAAAAAAATAGTGTTGAACATCTAAAATTATAAAAAAAAACAATTAAAGTATCAATTTTGAGTAGAGATTTTAAAAAATTCCAAAGTCCTAATTGTATCAAAAACATATTGTCTAAAAATTAAAAGGATATTTTTGTCTTTAAAAAAAATTTAATATGCATTTATACTATTTTAATTAATGTATTTAATTATTTCAATTTTCAATGTAAAAATTATAGTACCAATGCCCATTAATGATTCCTTAACCAGTGTCCTAAGGACACTGGTTAGCATTCTCCTAGTTTAAATAATTTACCAGGACATCAGAGTGCTTTCACCGGGAAGAACAAGCACCAAAATATAAATATAGATTTTATTGAATGTTGCTATCAGAAGTTGCAGGGCATGCCATTCCTAAAATAACTAATACAACTTTGTGTATCTTGGTCTTGGACACAAGATACATTTAAATATTGGTGTACACAATGATACCAAAATTTGGTGGGCTAAATATACAATGAGCCTCTAAGTGCCAGAAAACTGCCATGGCCGAGCATCTTATATTAACTATTTTACCCTAAGTCAATATCAACCCCTCCAAAACGAGAAATGAGAAATCAAAGAGCCTAATATCACAAATTATATTCCACTCAAAAAAATGCTTCACAGGACCACATACCAGGTCTCCTAAATCCCTTCCATTCACAATCATGCAACAAGTTGCATGGTGCTGAGCTACTGATAAAAGTTGAAAAGGATAGGAACAACTAACCCAAAACCATCTATGGAGACATGTCAATCATGGCGTCGTTTTGATTTTCTCCGCTTCCCGAGGAGTTTTAGCATGTTATCAGTGACATCGGGAGGAGACTTATCATCTTCAGGCTGATTATTGTCAGAAGTATGAGTCAACCAAGCCAATGCCTCTATAGCAGCATCCCTTTCTGCAAGTTGCTTGTTTCTCTTCGGTTTGCCAACAAATTGCATTCCCTTGAACTCCACCAGTGCCCTAAACTCATTCGTCTTGAGATGTTTGGTTTTGTATTTTGGTGGGGAGTGTCCTGCTCGCATCAACAGTGTTTGCAGCAAGCTCTTGGGATTTGTCCCATCTTTTGTGAATTTATTTTCATCATTAGAGGGCCTTGGCTTCCGGCTTTCACGGCCAAACACAAATCTTCCTTCGCATTGATCCCCTGAAACCAGCTCCTGAACCGCAAGCATCAAGTACTTCCCTTCCTTGTGAATGTCAATGCTAGGATCTTCAAGCTGCATTTAGTACAAACCCATTATCATTTTATTTATCTTCAACCAACATAACAGATTAACATTATATTAATTCAAAAATAACATTATTAGAAAAAGTTAAAACTCATGTCATGCACCAACCTCTCATATTTGTTGAGTAAACAAAGAATGTTATATTGCAAGGAAAAATATCTACTAACCTTCTTCTGGATAAGCTTATTGAGCTCTTCCTTAACCTTCAAATAGCAGTCAGCTAAATTAGGATCCATGAAGAAGTCAACATATCCATCTAACATTTTTAGATGCCCAGCCTAAACCCATGAGAGAAGAGAAGAAAGAAAAGGATGATGTTACTGTATTGAAATCCATAGAGATGGTCTACTGGAAGAAACATGTTAATCAAATAACTAATCACCTGTATCCCATTACTTAGAGCACCACCAAAAAGGATCAGTATTGAATCAGATACACCAGTGGAATCACGGATGAAAACAGCATTGACCTTAACTTTCTCACCAAAAAGCAACCATGGGTATGGAATGGTCTGGTACCGTGCATTCACAGAATTCTGGCCAAAAGATAAAACTAACCATCAGGAGAACAAGAATACTATGCTCAAACCACATTCAAGAAGGAGACGTACTTGTTATTGTATGTAAAAGCTAAAAACAAGAAATGAAAACAAAACAATGTTTTCTTAAAAGCAACACTCAACAACAATTTAGATTGAGAAGGGGCAAAACTTATATATAACACCACAGGTAATATTCGTATTATTTTTCAATTAAATTTGCTTTTCATCTCAGTAATTATTACTGCCGATTTAAATATCTGAGATGAAGGCCGCAGTTACCAAGATGAAATTTTAATTTTAATTGGTGTCCAACAATGGTCGTAACATAATATATCTAAGTTTTGTCAATTGCTAAAAGGATATTCAATTGAATATGAACCATTATACACAACATCAATTTATTCATTTAAGATGATAGGAAAAATTTAAATTGGTCTGTCACTTACAGCATATAATAAAACCTGGCCATCATCCATTGTTTTAAATGACATGGATGTCTCCCTGTGCTGCACAGAGGAAAAATTAACTAAATAAATAAACCAGTAAAAGCTCAACTTGTAAGCCAGGTGAGCAACTTACTATGGAGAAAAAAAGAAATTATAAGAAACCAATAACTCACCACCACTGATGCTATGCCAGGAAAGAGTCCAGAACAAATGACTGCACGCACAAGAGACTGATTGTGACTCAATTTGTTAATCATGCTTGCATCTGTATCTAGCAAGCCAGCATCTTTCAAGATGAAGCTAAACTGCTTCCGAAGTGAATGAATAGCCTGAAGAGTTTGGGCAGAGAGAAAATTTCTCCAGCAGTATTCATAAGACGATCCTTCTCTTTCTGCATCTTTCCATCCTTCATATGCTCGAACAAGAGCCATATGATCACTGTAATCTTTGGCAGAAAACCTAGACTTTGCTGTCCCAGCTAACTGAAAACAAAGGCAAAAGCTATACTTAGTTATTTTAAGTGTAAACTTAACCTTTCTGGTCAAAATAATAATATGTGAGAATAAGAAAAGCAATTGGCATATAACAGAAAAAATGAAAAGGTTCAAAGACTAATTAATATGGACCACCTTATATCATATTATTACTATTATAGAACATGGGAATCACAACATCAGATACCAAGATGAAGGGGATATTAAGTGTAGGGTGAGGTGATAACTAATGCAAATTGGCTTATGCACAGCCAACCAAAGAAAGAAATGTGCAAGTTCTAAGCTGAAAGTCCAAATTTAGTTCAACAACAGTAGTGAGAGCACCTTCTAATTCATCCCATAGTTAATTGTCACTATGTTAAGTAGACAACGATCACTAAGGTGTGGAGAAAAAGGAAGGGAAAGGGTAGAGGGGACTGAAGGTTCCTGTGAAGAATGAAGGGAATGTGATTGGTAATCAACCCAGGAAATGGCATTGTAACGACCTGCACATGAGGCAGGTGGGGGGACGGAAGCCGGTTGTAAGGGAGCACGGAAGAAGGTTTCAGTACAAATTGGGAGGTAACTGAGTATTCAAAGAGTCTACGGTGTCTCGGTCTCCGACATTCACCTTTATCTCAGTGAGTGTTTTTTGTAGTATTTATTTTGCACAGATCAATTCAACAGTGGGAAATCAGTGCACGATGAGAATACGATTTACAGTAATCATTCAGTATTGTATTCCAATTAAACAGTATTCTTGTACCAGTTTCTGATCACTGTGAAAGGAAAGATTTTATTAATAAGAGGGTTTGCAAGATTCATGTGAAGCCCGGCAGAAGGACAACAATAATATAAACGTCTTATCCCACTTGGTGAAGTCAGCTACATGAATTGCATGCACCATTAGACTCGGTTAAAAGTAGGATGAGAAGACATTTCAGTAATTTATTTTGTTAGAACAAACAAAAGAGACATAGATAGGTTGAAACTGTGTCTGAATACAGCACGGGTAAAGGTTTATATAGATCTGTACAATAAATACACATGAACGGAGGGTAGACAATTTCCTCTGGATCACAGATAATATGCCTATAAACTATATTTATTACAATAATCTATTGTATTTCCAGATTTTCAACATATTCACCATCACATTAGCACTGTTCACAGATCTAACACTATTGTGGTCAAGTTCACCACGCTAAATATGAGATTATCCGTTTCCAGTAAATGTTTGCTTAATCACATACAGGGATATAGCATAAATTATTCATCATGTGTAGACCTAACAAATTAAGTTTTGGAATTTTGGTTCATGAAATATTACCGAAATTAGTCATAAAATATTGAAGCACAAGTTTGCATTCATTGTTTTGCTATATAGCCAAATTCATACAAATGCAAAGGTTATTAGAATCAATTGTGCACAAAAAAGGTAATGAGCTGACTTACATCCCTCTTGTCTTGTGGCAAAAGGAAAGGATCCCTGACACTAAGGCCAGCTACAATTGTAAGAACAGGATCAAAGCATCGAAATATAGCTCCCATTATTAACATTTTGCCGAGCTTGGGATCTACAGGAAGTATAGAGAGAAAACTCCCTGATTGAAAAAAAAAATGGAAACAAAGGAATTACTAATAACCATGAAACATATTTATAGGCACATGATAAACCAAGAAAATAGGATAGAAAAAAGACTCACCGAGATTTGTAAGATTTTCTTTTTCATCTAGTGCTCCAATCATCTTGAGAAAATCAATAGCATTTTGAACCTGTTCCATTAAATGGTAAAAACTTGGTATCACACAGAATCACATAATTCGCCATTTTCATATTCAATTTCTCAACACCATAAAACCTTTCAGACATTAATAAGCGCCTATCTCCAAACCAATATCATTATTTTCATACTGGAAAACAAAGGTTTAAAGTTGAATTGCTTTCATTTAAATTCGCTATATTTTCAAAATGTTTTGTTGCAATAAATGATTTAAATTTTCAATTTGGTCTTAATTCTGAGGAACCTACACTCGACTTTTGATCATGTGCGTGATCAAGTTTTAGCTGGTGATCAAATCCCTTCGATGGACAACTTAGTTACTAGACTTCTTCGTGTACCTACATTGGTCAAAGATGAAAGTTCAACTGAT
>Ga0214542_1007925_pt1 | contig 18073 bp, 10 predicted proteins | sample CNSS1metaG_FD_160096 | JGI IMG/M metagenome (GOLD analysis project Ga0214542, IMG submission 160096) | Root nodule microbial communities from cowpea collected in UCLA plant growth center, Los Angeles, California, USA - CNSS1 | ecosystem: Host-associated > Plants > Roots > Nodule | place: USA...
TCTTTTGTTCGGTATTTTGGATCTTGTGCCCCTGCTCCCTTTCCACTCCTCTGCCCCACTTGCCACGTGGCCTTGACTAACCGTTTCTCCAGCTGTATTCTCACCCTTCTTCATCGGCTTTATTACAGAAAACAGTTCTAAGATTAAACTAGGCTATTGCAATTCACGACAACAACTAATTCTTCTTCTCATTTCTCAATCAGATATTTAAAAGATTTACAAATCTCATAGTTGGTCGTCCATGAAATCCGGAAGCAGAGAGTAGAATCTATAAAGATATTTTGTAAAAGCATGTGTCCGTTGCAACTAACTTTTATTCTAGTGCCTTCTAGTGATTCTCTTTTCCTTACCATAGAGTCAAATATAATCTTGAAATTGTTAGGCCTTTTAGTGATTCTCTTTGGTCTGGTATCAAATATAATCCTTGAAACTGTTAGGCCTTCCTAGTAACAATCACACTGTTACAGAAGAAAGTAGAGAAAGGAAGTAATCACTCACATTTGTATTATTTGTCAATGAAAGTAAAATACAGAAGGATAACAAATCCCACTGCACTGAGCTAGGCTCCTATAAAACAGCCCATACGATTCCTCCTCCTCTCCTTCACGAAAAAGGACCTCCTTAACTGCCCATTTGCCCTCCATGATTGATTTTCTCCCACAACATAGTATTCTCTCTCCTCTAACTGCCCTACCCATTAGTTATGCCACCTCAGTCATCTAATTCTTCTTTATCATATATACTCTTCCCCATCGTGTCTTGCTCCTTCGTGGACCAGCGGTTCATGAAGCCCACTTATTGTTTGGAAAGTAGTGTGGAGTTCATCTAGTTCTCCCAATTGGTATCTTGGGGTGAGATGGCGATCCATTAAATAAGAACAAGCTTGGTAGGAGGAGAAGTGGGGAGGTCAGTCTTGGAGTCAAGGATTGAAAGAGGCTGAACTAAAGGATGAATATCAACAATACTAGAGGGGAGCTATCCTGCGTTCACTGATGAAAGTCCTTGATGCTATTCTAGTAAGGAACGATGAAACACAAGGTGTATTATGGATGAGCTATATATTCACTTGAAAGAAAATGAGGTCCTAATGTATGGTATATTCTATGAAAGAAGCAGGGTCCTCAGTGATTTGTTGAAACAAAGAAAAGAAAGTAGGACCGTGTTCAAGGGTCACAGTATAAAGATGGTGGAGAACGGTTTTCAATAGCATGAAGAAGACTTGACCAAGAAGTGATAAAGCCATTCCAAAACCTCCATTGGGACTAACTTCATGCAGGTCTGTCCATGTGTGGGTATGGGTAGATTGTGTTTGTGTAAGATGTTGGAAAGTATCCTCCAAATGGTGAGTGACAAATTTTCTAGTGCTGTGCTGTGCCCTGATAGGTTGGACTAGTGGATAGGTTAAAACAATTCTAAGAATATACTAACATATTGCTAATTCAAGGCAAAAGATAATTCTCCTCCGTTTCTCATTTCTCAATCAAATATTTAATGTATTTAAAAATCCAGTGATTGTTGGTCTGTGAAATCCAAAAACAGAGAATGGAATATGTGAAAGATATTCCATAAAAGCATGCAACTATGTTTTGTTCTAGTACCTTCTAATGATTCTCTATCTCTCTGCATACAGTGTCAAATATAGTCCTCGAAAATGGCTGGGCCTTTTTGGTGATTCTCTTTAGTATGATGGGTTGGGCTATGTTACTATTAGGAGAAGCAAAAGAAATTATAACAATTGACCATCTTATTCCACGAGTTTTAGAGAAAGAATTTTTGGTGCTTGAAATTTATAATATCCCTAAGTTTGCAATTTGATTATTAATGGTAATTGCTGACAGTCACTTTAGACCTTAACCTAGGCGTGTGTTATTCGATTTGGTACTTGATTTTGTTGGTCGTCAATTAATTTGATCTCTAATGTAATTAGGTAATGTTGTTAATTGAAAGATTAAATTTTAGGAAATATTTTTATATATTTTACTCTTCTTCTATTGGGAAAAATAAGCATTATTAGTTAGTTTATAACATGGTTTATTTTTAGAGAGTGAAATAAAAACTGAAATAGATAAATATGTGTGCTAATTATATTATTCTTGCTATTTCTTCATGATATTATGAGTTGAATGGAATAAATCGATTACTGTTATAATGAAGATAATGGTTGCTTTTAATGATATTTCCAAACTCCTTTACAAACCTTTTCTTTTTCTGCCCACAACATGTTGCAGGAAAATATGGGCAGGCGGGAAGTTGATGCTGCTGGTTGCAAGACAGTCTACCTTTCTGAGTATGATTCATTTGCATTCCTTATTTTCATGGTTGCACATGGAGCCGCTGTTCTTTCTTTTTTGTCAGAAGTCCTTGATTTATACTGCAGTTAATATTTCCTTGTACAGTTTTAATTACATTTCATAATTAGGAGGATAGATAGGATGAGTAATAGGCTGACATTATATTTTATATTTATTGTACAAGATCATTGATCCTGAATTATAGGGATAGATTATATCCATCATAAATGAGGATTTTCAATTATTATGCCTATTTATTCTTTTGAAGAGCAATTTATCCTCCATGAATAAAATCAGAAATAGTTTTTTTGACACTTTTATTACTTTATGACTATATCAAATGCAGTTTTTATAGAATCTTGTGGTGAGAAATGACTTATATTCATATGATAGAACCCCCCTGCATATATTAGCAAAATTGAGGAACACATGCATAATTACTACCATCGCATTTCATAGAGATGGACTCAAGCCCTTACAAAATATAACAAATACTCCCTCTCAAGCCAGAGCATATAAATCACATGCACCAAGCCTGTAATATATATAGTCTATCATAGGGCCCTACAATGGGTTGATGAAGATTCTTGCCTGTTGATCATTAAAATCAACAAATTGAGCGCTAATGTCTCTATATAAATTCTTTTCTTGGTGAAATGATAGTATATTTCGATATGTTTGGTCCTCTTGTGAAATAATAAACTTGAGGCAATATGAATAGCAACTTGTTTATCACAAATGAGAATCATCTAGTAACTTTCCTAAATCTCAGTTCTTTAAGCACCTATTTGAGTCAGATAAGCTTACAAGAGGAAAAAGCCATATTTTTGTACTCTACTTTTCTATTATTTGGAGGTGGATCTCTTGTTAGTAGGTGCAACTTCTCAATCTGCATTTGAGTATCCACAACTTGAGTCTGATTATTATGTAGGGGGGCTTCTTTAATGTACTTAAGAACGTGAATGGATTGCATTCCAATGTCTTTCACATGAAGAATTAAGAAACTGATTGACCATACAAAGCACAAAAGAGATATCAAGATGAGTGAAGTGGTTTAGTTTCCAACCAGTCTCCTGAATCTCTCAAGATTTGAAGGTGGCTCCCCCTGGCCTAATAGTAGTTTAGAATTGAGATATATAGTTGTGTTAATGGGTTTGGAATTTATTAGCCTCCAATCTCCTCTAAAATATTTGTTAAACTTATGATTATTATTGTATTGTACAAGTTTTGTGAACTTGTTTTTTGGGTATATGTACATAGCATAAGTGATTGAGTGTTATAGGATATAACTTTTCCTTGTATTTGTCACGAAATAGGGTTTCTCTTGTTGCCCCTTTCATTTCTCAATTCATCTCCTTAAATAATACTGTTAAGGGATTTTGTGTCCTTGTACGAATGGGTTAACCTTTTCGTAACAATGGTATCAAATCTTTGCAACGAACCCAATGTCTCGAGTTCGAACCTTGGGGAGGAACCTACTCCAACAAAGGGGGAGTTCCGAATTCACCCGGCTGTCAAGTGCCAGCCTCTGAAGGAGGGGCATTTGTTAAGGGATTTTGTGTCCTTGTACGAATGGATTAACCTTTTCGTATCAAATACATAGCATTTACCACTATTAATGATCATTGATCCTAATTCCTAATCCTTTTACAACCTAAATCAGGAATCTAAATATATTCAATTATTATTAATATGAATATAACAGAGCAACAAATTTTTAGGAAAATAGTAATGGTGGTTCAACTTACTCATTGCCTAACACTAATGTACTCTTTCCCACATAAATAGAAAATATACATTAGCTAAGTATGTTAATCAAGGTTTTTTAATCACATCAAATTCAAGTTGGTACTAAGAGCCATGTAGGTTGACCACCACTGTCTGTTTTCTCCATTTGTTGTTTGTTTCCGCCTCTTTATCCCCATGGGAAGGCACAAATTTTGATTTGGCTCTAAATACTATGTAGAAAGCAATGGCATGTCATGTTATAGAATTCCCTTTTGTGTATTTACAAAATTGAGGAACATATATACACGACACTACATAAGCATGGGTCCAATTCCATATATAAAATATATCCATAATGTATCTAATAAATTTGATGGTGTCACTTGATCCTATGTTGTTTGCCTTATCTAATCAAACAAGGCTTGTTGTTGTTGTTGTTGTAGTAGTATTATTTTCTCAAGATTTCCTTAGAATAATGGCATGTTTAACAAGATTATTTTGGGTATCTGCAGGGAATTTGTTCATGAAATTTATGATGGTCAACTCTTTATAAAGTTGAAAAAAGGGTTCAATTTTCCTGCCATGGATCCATGGGTTGGTTATTTTATTTCTTTTAAACTAGCACCCTTATTATAGTTCTCTGACGATATGAAATGTGTATTACATTTTACTTCGATTTGTATCTGACAGTTATCCCTGTTGCCACCAATTTTTTAGTTAATTCATACAACTGCTTATTTCTGTATAATTTCTATTAATTATTTATATCCGTTATTTTGGTGCATCCAGGGAACAAGTGACCCATATGTTGTCATACAGCTGGATTCTCAGACGGCTAAAAGTGGTATCAAATGGGGGTGAGCATTTATCACATTTCTGTTTTGTTCATTTCACTTATTCAAAGGCCACCATCTCATGGTTAAGAGTCAATGTTACATTGCTTAGTTTGTGCTATTTGACTGTTTTGACTTTTCTTTAAAAAATCTTTCATATTATCCCTGGAAGCATTTCCCTAAGTTTGAAGTATTTTGGATTATCATTTTCTTTCAAATTTGTATATTGGCTAAATGGATAAAAGAATAATATGCAGGGACCAGTTTTTTTAATTCATAAAATCCCACTGAGTGCTTGTCTTCCACTTCCTTTGCTAAAATTGAATGTCTTAACTTCAGCTGTATCTTTGTATAATGTTCTCCAGATTACTAGTACAAACCATCATTACATTGCATTTATTTATGTACAATTCATTAATGGCAGGACAAAAGAGCCAACATGGAATGAGGAGTTTACATTTAATATTAAGCAGCCTCCAAGCCAATCTTTACAGGTTAACAAGCATGATCACTCTTTCTCACATCTATTCGCACATACATATTCAATGGAAGGTACCATTGCAAGATTTTGATATTAAAATCACGTATCAGAGAAAAAAAATAAGACAAAATAAATTTGTATAGTTAGTTGGGTCAGCTGTCAATTAGTAGAGCAAAGACTACTAATAGAGGAAGTTTGTTAGTAGCTAGGAGGAGAATTGCATCGTTCTGCATGGAAGGGTTCAGGTTCCTTAAAATACCTGGGATTTGTGCAATTGAGAACTGTTTGGGTGAGCAGTTCTTTAAGCTCAAGAAATATTCTTGTTTCTCTGATTATTGTTCTAAATCCAAATCTGATTGTTCGGGGAGATGTGTTTGGGCAGACGACAACGCTCGAACATCTTTTTCGTATAGGGCGATGAGTTATGCTTGGTGAGAAGATGGAGGCAACTATAGTGGCATTAAAATGTGATGCATTAAGGTGGTTTCAGTGTTGGGAATCTTGCAACCCAAATCTGGGTTGGGAAAAATTCAAGGTGGCATTAATGGAGAGATTTCAACCTGCATTTGAGTAATCCCTTCTAGTCATTATGAGCTTTGAAGCAAGATAGTTTGGTGAAAGAATATTTTACTAAGTTAGAGAAATATGTTGGTGTTCTGTTCAAGGTTTGGGAGAAAACAATTGCTGGAAATCTTTATGAATGGGTTGAAAGACAATGTGAGAGCAAAATTCTGACAATATTTCTTAAGAAAAAGAGAAAATGAAAGCAAATCCTTTGCTTTTTATCATGCCATTCCGGAACATGAACCCAAAGAGCACCAAGCTTGATATGCAAATCATCCAATATCATAGACTTTTGACCATTTGCAAGAATGAATCTTCCATGTAGATTGAATCCCCTTGTAAAAATCTTCTGGGATAGTGATGGCTAAAGAATCTCCTTTCTCCCATGCTTTAGGTAGCTGGGATAGAGTTGGAGCAACCACTCCGCAAGACAAAGCTTGAAGACAAGATGTAGAGGCTTTTGGTGGGATTGAAGGCTGATCCTTGAGGATTATGGGACATTTCCAAGGATAAATGTAAGGTTCCTCCATTTCCTTGCCAAAACCAGACACCAATAGCTCAAGGACAAATATAGATGTTGAAATCTTGGAGAGAAGATGACCACAGATTCCATCTGTGTATGTCATATAGTTGAATACATACTAAATGGAAAACATAATTCTATTTATAACATAATTAGATTTTTACTTTCTGTTCTACCTTCCACATATCTTCTCATCCTTATTGTGGTAATTTAACATTGCTCCATGTTTAAGTTTCCTACCTCCTGTATGTTTTTTTCTGAAGTCATTATGTCATGTTACAGATTTTATTGAGTTATAAATTAAGCAAACAACTTTCTGTGGTATATCATCTGGTTTCAAGAATGAAAAATACTGAAAATATATGTTTGAAAGTAAAACTATCTGGAAAAGTTCATGTCAATATTCTAAGATGTGGCAATATATCGTAGGTTGCAGCCTGGGATGCAAACCTTGTAACTCCTCACAAACGCATGGGCAATGCAGGCGTTGATCTAGAGTGGCTCTGTGATGGTGAGGATCAGAAAATCTATTGACATTTAGTTAGTGCAGTGTTGAAAGATTCTTGTGTTTCTTAAAATTTTGAAATGAGTCAATTTCTTCTCTCCATTTTCTTTTGATACATGTTCATCTGTCAACAGTAGTGTAAAAGTTACTTATGAATACTGTTAAACTTATGGCTGCAAAAACTCAGCAAAAATGCGTTTTTCTATAGGAGATGTGCATGAAATACTGGTCGAGTTGGAAGGAATGGGTGGCGGCGGAAAGGTTCAGATGGAGGTATGTTTCTTAAGAGTACAGATTTTATGGGGAAAAGTTATTTCGTGTATGATTTGGTAGAACAAATATTACAACTTACAACTTCATATGGCAATATATGCATTTGCATATTGCATCACTTGCATTAAACTGTTTCCTCTTTAGCTATCTTGTATTATTTTAATAAATCTTCATAGGTTTTAATGTAAAATTTGACTTCTTGAACTTCAATCAAGACTTTTGATATAAGCTATATGCTTTATGTATTTTGAAATATTTACGTTCATATGTGCTTAGTTTGGAATAAACTCTGTTATGTTGTGTAAAGGAGAGGTTACATTGTAATGAATCATGATTGTGATAACTTTTGGATTTCAGGTAAAATATAAAAGCTATGATGAAATTGATGAAGAGAAAAGGTGGTGGAAGATACCTTTTGTTTTAGACTTTTTAAAGATAAAGGGTTTTGATTCTGCATTCAGAAAGGTTATTGGTTCTGATACAGTACAGGCCCGCCAATTTGTGGAATATGCATTTGGGCAGTTAAAGTCTTTTAACAATTCATATCTTCTGAAGGGTCGGAAGTCGGATATTAATAATGATGAGAACGACAGTGAAGCTACAGGGGAACTGACTGAATCTGCTTCTATAGTCAATATTCCTTCCATCGAAGCTGGTAGTTCGGAAGGCTCCAATGAGGCTAGCAGGGAACAGAGGAACTCAAAGGAATTTGTCAAACATGACAATGATACTGAAAATGGACATGTTTCTGAATTGCCAACAAAAGTTAGTGAGGAAGAATTATCAAATAAAATTTTTTGGAGGAATTTTGCTAATGTTGTTAATTCTAGCATAGCTCAAAAGTTAGGTATCTCTGTTTCAGAGAAATTTAAGTGGGATGGATTGGAGTTTTTAAACAAAATTGGCTCACAATCGCAAAATATTGCAGAAAGTGTTTATGTCCAATCTGGTCTTGCAATGCCTGGCAGCACAGATGATACGAATGATAAAACAAGTGGCCAACCTGCCATTACCGTGTTTCAGTCTTCACTTCCAGAGGTTAAAAAAGCAACACAAAATTTGATGAGGCAGACTGAGTCAATTTTAGGAGGTTTGATGCTTTTGACTGCAACAGTATCCAAAATAAAAGATGAAGGGGGTTCATCAGAAGAGAAGAAAGTGAAAGAAGATTGTACCAAAGCAGGAGACAAGGACATGCAATATTCCAGTAGTGAGAAGTTTCCCAGCTCACAGAGTGGAATAGTGCTGGATGATGAAATAACTGAAGAGATGAAAGAACTTTTTTCTACTGCCGAAAGTGCCATGGAGGCTTGGGCAATGCTAGCCACTTCACTGGGCCAACCTAGTTTTATTAAGTCAGAGTTTGAAAAATTATGCTTCTTGGATAATGCATCCACAGACACACAGGTGTTTTGTTTATAACCTCTTCAATAAGTCCATTTCTCTGTTTTCTGTGAAATTTCAATAGGCAATGCATGTTTGTGATATATTGCCATGTTTGTGATATATTACCAATGTCTTATTCTATGTGCTGCTTTCTATTTTCTAAGTCTTTAGAACTTTCAGGTTGCAATTTGGCGTGATTCTGCACGAAGAAGGTTGGTGGTTGCTTTTAGGGGAACAGAACAGGTAGTTTATATTCTTGTTCTTTAAGGTGGTTTATAGCACCTAGACAGTTAAAGATGCATATATTTTTTATTTTTCAGTCTCAATGGAAGGACTTAAGAACTGATCTAATGCTTGTGCCAGCCGGGTAAGATTATTTTCCATCCTAGTTGTGTGACTTTTTTAGTGGTTTGGTTTAGTTTTCAGCCATGTAGGCATTGCTTTCTGGTCATTATATCTAACTAGTATCTCATTGTTTTATAGTTTTAATCTTGTGAGTAATTGTATTTGTATGTATTTGATAAATGCAATCATATGGTACTGCTTGATATTTTGTGATATTGTTTGAGATCCCAAATTGGATAGAGATATGGTCAAATTTTACAAACCTCACCTTAAAAACTAGTTTTGTGAGGTTGAGTGTTAATGAGTGGTCTATCCGATAGCGGGTGAAATGATATGCCTAACAAACACAAATTTCACTAGGATAAGTTCTAACTTGGCTCTGATACCATGTTAAGAAGTGGATTTTAAGCCTAATTCAACCCCACAAAACTGACTTTCAAGGTGAGGTTTACACTCATTTATATACTCTAAACTGGTCTTATCACTAGTCAATGTGGGACTTCCAACACCCCCCTCACACCGAGGTATATACATCTCGTGTGTGAGATTAGATATTAAAAAGTGGTCCGATATTGAGTTAAGTTTAAAGTCTACTTCTTAAGATGATTTTAGAGTTTATTATAGTATATAAGTGGGTGCAAACATCATTTTACAAGTTGATTTTTGTGAAGTTGAGTTAGACTTAAAGTTAACTTTTTAATAGATATATTTGATTACTTTGAAACAAAATATTTAGCAAAAAAAAAAAAAAAAAAAATAAATAAAATAAAAATGAATAGAAAATTTAGTAAAAAGCTATAGATGCATGTTTTGGGGAATGAAGGCAGCAAGATAATTTTAGTTCATTGAGAAAGTACTCCATTATTGTTTCTGTTGATGGTATTGACTATTATTACTTCAAAATGTATTAGAAATGTCAGTTTTTCAAGTTATACCATCTAAGGTGCACTAACCATATTATGTCCTTTCATGAATAACTTTTCCATGACTTTCACAGGCTAAATCCTGAAAGGATTGGTGGAGATTTCAAGCAAGAGATTCAAGTATGTTAATTGTTGTAAGGTTTATGGTCAGACATGTTTGGTAGGTTTTTTGAAGGCTTTAAGAACATATTATTCGTTTGTTGTTGATGTTGCTATGGTTTTTGTAGGTTCACAGTGGTTTCCTAAGTGCATATGATTCAGTAAGGACCAGGATCATTTCTCTTATTCGGCTTGCAATTGGTTATGTGTAAGTCTTGTGAAGAAATTTTGTCGTACTGAGCACACTGCCTTGTAATTCTGCTGTATTTCTTATAGTACTTTGACAATCCCTTTGCTTTCCAACTTGAAGCTTTTATAGTTGACTAAATAAGTGCTTATATAAGTTAAGTGACAAATGAATAACTTATTGTCTTGAACGATCTATCCCAAAAGCTTAAGGTTAGGGTGTAGGTACAACTTGAACAAGCAAAAATATAATTTTATTCATAACTATGTGATGGGTTCTATTTGGAGGTTATGATTTAGGAGTGACAGTTGTTGTGTTCTTGATAAGACCTGAGTCTTATGTGGAATTATAACACTTATATGTAAAAAATAAATGCTTTAGAAATCAACTCAATATTAGAAACTCCGGGGTGATAGTTGTGTAGAAAATTACTACTGCAGAAATCAATTCTATATTAAAAACTCCAGGAAGGCAGTTATGTGTAAAAATTAACTACTGCTAGTTAGTTATGTATTAGAAACTGTAGCATGAAAATATGTGTGGAAAATAACTTCTGGTAGTTGTGTATGTGGAGTATTTGTGATTGTTGGTTTTGTAATTATTGGCGAGTGTGAAGTTGTTTGTGATTTGTGGACAGAGAATATGGTTGTAAGAGATGTTTGTCTCTAGGATAGAAAGTCTATTGATGTATTAAAAGTGACAGGGGAGACTTTTTTTCTCTAGGACAACAAGTGTATTAAACTATTACTTGTGATTCTAGTGTTCAATGTTATATTTATTACTTTTTTATCAATAGCGTTTCAATCAATTATACACACAGTTTGGTTGACAGACCTGTAGGAGGGTATTAAGGTTTCGGTTTGTTGCATATGGTCTTTGAAGGAAAAATCTCCTTAAAATGGGTAAAACCTTGTTTGTTGAGTGCTTGTACAGCAAATGTGGTCATTAAACCTGATTGTTTTGTTAATACAGTTACTGTTTTATATCTAGTTCTTGAGGCCAACACTATGTCAACAGTACATCTCAAAATTTGATTTCCTTTGACAAACCAAAGTTATTTTTTGTTCCAGAGATGACCATTCCAAGTCACCTCACAAATGGCATGTTTATGTGACTGGTCATAGTCTGGGTGGTGCATTGGCGACCTTGCTCGCACTTGAACTTTCATCTAATCAATTAGCAAAGTAAGTTTATTATTTCTCATATACTTGATTTCTTTAATTTATAACTTTTTATGCTTTTATTTGTTTGCAAATGAACACGCACTTACTAGCAAATTTTTTATATACACTTGACAGAGATCAGACATGATGAGAGGATATTTTATTGAGTTGAATGTTTAAAACAATATACAAGCTTCTATATAGAGAACTCTACCCCCAAAGTAATGATTACAAAGAGATCTCTAGAATGAATATACTTGAAAGGATTAATATGAAAGAAAGAAGATTTTTATTCAAAATTTATTCATTGGAAACAATACATCGGTCTCTATATATAGAAAACTCTAACCCTAAAGTAATAATTACAAAGGGATCTCTAGAATATTCTAACAACTTCTAGTAATACAATTAATATTCTACCAACAACTTTCAGTAATGTATTCAATGTCCTACTAACAACACTCCCCTTCAAGCCGGTGAGTGGATATCTATCATTCCCAACTTGCATGTGAGATCATGAAATCGCTCAATGGGAAAACCTTTTGCAAAGAAATCTACTAAATAAAGCCCAGATGGGATGTAGGAAGTGGTGATCAGGTCACTCTCCAGTTTCTCTTTGATAAAGTGTTGATCTATCTCTATGTGTTTGGTCCTATCATGCTGAATTGGATTGTGAACAATATTAATAGCTGACTTATTATCACAATAAAGGATTATAGGTTCTTCACATGCCATTTTAAGATCATTTAGAATACTTCTCAGCCATAACAATTCACACATCCCTTGTGCCATAGCTTGAAATTTAGCCTCTGCACTAGACCTTGCAATAACATTTTGTTTCTTATTTCTCCAAGTCGCCAAATTTCCACCCAAGAACATGCAATATCCTGAGGTGGATTTCCAATCTGAGATAAACCTTGCATAATCTGCATCAGTATACACTATCATTTTAATTTTTTCGTTCCTCTTAGTAATCTCCTTCCTGGACTTTTCTTCAAATATTGAACGATTCTGTTTACAACTTGTGAATGTCTCTCCCTTGGATCATCCATGAACTAACTAACTACACTCACAACATAGGCTATGTCAGGTCTGGTGCGAGCTATGTAAATGAGCTCCCCGATAAGTCTTTGATATTGGCCTTTATTCACAATAGACTTGCCTTTATTACTTCCAATTCTATGGTTTTGTTCAATAAAAACACCCTTGGTTTTACTATCTAACGTGTTTCTTTGAGAAGATCAAGGACATACTTTCTTAGGGAGATAAAGATGCTTTTTTTCGAGTAAGCAACTCTTATTCCTAGGAAGTACTTTAATTTTCCTGATCCTTCATTTCAAATTGAGAAGCAAACTTTTCTTTCAAGATTTGTTTCTCTATTTATCATCACCTGTAACAATCATATTGTTAACATAAACCAAGACTAGAGTATGTTTTCCTTCAGGAGAATGTTGGCCACTAGGATAAAGATATATGTTGAAAATTTGGAGAAAGATTTTGAAATCTTGAAGCATGAAGGATTATTTTCTACCTATTTAAAAAACAAATTGAAACATAGTTTTTAGTTTAATTAAATTAGAAGTCTTGTGTTTGATTGCTTAATGTGATGGCAACTGATTGTTGAACTATGGGGTGCCAGCTTGAGATGTCATAGTTTCTAAGTGATGCCTAACATGAATTTTATAAAACCTAAAATAAATTAGAAGTCTTCTATCCTCCAAATCTTGGATGGATTAAATGCAACACAAATGACATCTTAAAGTTTGGGAATTTTTCAACTCGTGGTGGCATTTTTAAGTTGAAGGCTGAGAATAAGGGATTTTTTATTTCTAGTCCTCTTCAGATTGGCATTGCTTTTGAAGTTGAGCTTATGGGAGCGGTTTTTTCTTTGTAGGAATCTAATCGAAAGTGTTTGAATTCAGTTTGGAATGAAACAGATTCATTACTCATGGTATAATCTTACAGTGATATTATGTTAGTTCCTTGGAGATTATGGAACAAATGGAATAATGCTACTGGTTTGGTTAAAGATGTGAATTTCAATTTTTTTCTCGTATGTATAGAGAGGTCAACTTGTGTGTTGTCAGTTTGGCCACCTGGGTATTATAGGTGTTGATTTTATATGGTGCGAGGGAATTTCCCTTGTCTTTCTTTCTTATGATTGCATAGATAGAAGTGGGCTTCCACATTCTTGGTTTTTCTTGCGGGTTATGGTTGGGTTATCCACTTTTGTATTTCTTTTCTTTATATGATATAAGGGATGGTGCAAATGATTGATAGAGGCTATAGTCTTAACTTATGATTATAACCCATACAGTGATACCTTAGCATTCGTATTTTCATTTTAAAAAATAGAATTTGTGTACCCTTTGAGAATTTTATAATTGAATCTGTGTAAATTTTCATTAACTTTCAAATGAATATCTATAACGAGCTAACAATAAGCAAGTTTCTGAAACCTGAAACCGAGGACCTATTTAAAAGTTTTCTGAAAGATAGTATACGTAGTGATATTATACATACAACTTGTTTGAAACAGCTGGCAATAACTAACTTTGCCAAGCTGACAAGTTATTTAGCGTACAAAGCATTTTTATGCAATGAACTGAGACAATATGTATATATACTATCACTAAAAGTATAGGAGCTAACAATTAATACACCCTAATATTTATAATCACTATTTCCCCATTTATTGTCATGACAGTTTCTGTGTGCCGTTACTTTTTTTTTTGTCTACTAGGCAAGGAGCAATTTCTATTACTATGTACAACTTTGGTTCTCCTAGGGTTGGTAATAGAAGATTTGCGGAAGTTTACAATGAGGTTAGAAAATAATATAACTATTTTGTTAATGATGTTTGCCTTGTTGCTATATTGAATTGATTGTCCCTTATGATTTTCGTTCTTGTTCAAATTCTATATCTTCCTATATACTATAATGTTTGACTGAGAGATATTTTGTCTTCTTTATTAGTTTATCATGTTTAAAAAAGTAGACAATTTTCTGACTGTTTACATTTTTGTAAAAATGATGATTGTGTGATGTACTGATTCTAAATTATAATCATTTGATGAAGAGCTCAATAGACCATCTACTAGTACTAAAATTAGTTAGATTGTCTACCTTCTACCACCTTTAGGGGTGTTTTGTCTTAACTCTCTTTGTAGTTTTCTGTTATTCTGTTTCCTTAGTTCAATATATAGATAATCTGTATATGCTATACATGGTGCATTGAGAATGTGCTTCGTGTATTCTACAAAGTTGCATCCTTTCATTCTTGTTCATGTGTTTTTCTTGTTATTGTTGAACAGTCTGTCTGCTAGTATTAAAACTAGTTAGACTGTCTACCTTCTACCACCTTTAGTGGTGTTTTGTCTTAACTCTCTTTGTAGTTTTATGTTATTCTGTTTCCTTAGTTCAATATATAGATAATTTGTATACGCTATACATGGTGCATTGAGAACGTGCTTTGTGTATGCTACAAACTTGCATCCTTTCATTCTTGTTCTTGTATTTTTCTTGTTATTGTTGAACGAACCCAACAATTGGTACCATTTATGGGAACAAGAGGAAGAAAGTTAAGAAGAGCAAGGTTTGAAGACATGACCTCCAAGTTTGATATTGTGAATGTTTTTGGTGAGAACAACTTCGAATTGTGGAGGATCAAGATGGAGTTATATTTACAATAATGATGTGGTGATGTGAGAAAGGTGAGGTGAGCATGTCAACATTGTTGTCTTAGAAGAAGACTGGCATGATCAACAAAGCTAGAAGGCCATAAATTTGTGTTTTTGGGATATGACACTTAGAGAAGTCATGAAGGACAAAAACTGTTGCATCAATGTCGATAAGTCATTATATATGACAAAATCTTAGGTACATAGATTTTGTTTGAAGCAACAATTATATTCATCCAAAATGACTGAATCAAGAATAATGGTGGAGCAAGTAGCGGATTTAAACAAGATTATAAATGATTTGGAGAACATTGAATTGAAGTTTGAAGATAAAGATCAGACTTTACTATTCTTAATGCCTTGCCTAAGATATTTGAGCATTTTAAAGGCACGTTGTTGTTTGGGAAGTGTTAAGAAGTGAACTTTAAGCCAAACTCAGTCCCATAAAATCGCTTGCAAGGTGAAATTTGCACTCACTTATAGTACAAAATCACTTTATTTCTAGTCGATGTGGGACTTCCAACAGATCCCACTCATGCCGAGGTATGTACATCTCTAGCATGGAACTAGACACTAATGGGTGGACCGATACCAGGTGGAACGATACCGGGTGGAACAATAAACCCAATAAACATTAAATTTCGTTAGGATAGGATCTAACCCATGATTCTGATACCAAACTCCTACCAAATCAGGGGGGAGCCTATTTCATATCCTAAGCAATATAGAAGATTGGTTGGGAAATTAAATTACCTTACACTTTACAGTTACTCATCTTGACATTTCTTTTGCAGTCAGTGTGGTGAGCCAATTTCTCAATTCCCCATGAAGAGCATTGAGATGCAATTATCCATATATTAAAGTACATTAAAGGATCTTCTAGAAAGGGTTTGTTATATGGTTCCAATAACCATACAAAAGTTGTTTTCTATTCATACCTTCATGTATTATGACTCCATTGGTGGTAACTTGATCTCTTGGAAGAGTAAGAAACAAAGTGTTGTGACAATGTCTAGTGCAGAAGCACAATATAGAGCTATGGTCTCAGCTACTTCTAAACTTGTTTGGCTTAAGCAATTGCTTAGAGAGTTACAATTTGGAGATGTCACTTAAATGACACTTATATGTGACAGACGGATCTACATATTAGTTCTAATTCTAATCATGTCTTTCGTTGAAGGACCAAACACATTGAGATTGACTGATATTTCATTCGAGAGATGATTGTATCTAGAAATCAAGACTAAGTTCGTTAACTCAAATGAAGATTGTTGATATGTTTGTAACAATATCTTCTATTTACTATATTTTGTTTGGTTGTCATATATACTTTTATTATTCTTCATAGATATATTACCCTATGTGTATTTTAGACATAAGGGAGATTAACCCTAAACCTAATTTTCACTATATTCAATAGGAAGGATTATACCATTACTCTCGGGGAAGTACAAACCTCAATTTTGTAGAAGGGGCTACTAAAGCTTCAATAGTCTAAGGTATACAATAATGGTCGAGTTTGAAAGGGAGTAAGACAAAACATTCATATGATGAAATGGAGAATCAAGGTCTTGAGTGTTACAATTGCCACAAGAGAAGTCACTAAAAGGTAGATTGTCTAGAGTTCATAGGCAAGCAAAACCTACTTGGAAAGTCTCAAATTAAAGTGTGGGACGGGTAAGTATGTGTCTAGTAGACCATTTGAGTATGCTCGCGTAGACCTTTGAGGTCCTAACACGAGCTCAGACTCATGGTAGAGGGTCTTATTTGCTCACTATCATTGATGATTACTTGCTAAGGAGGTGAATTTGTATATTTACAGATTGAGAATTTTTAGAGATGTAAAGAGTGGTACGCCATGATTGGTAATTAATAGTTAACCAAACTTAGAGTGTTTAAATTTGATAATGGATTGGACTTTGTATCAAAGCAATTTAATGAGTTTTGTAGGAAAGAAGGTATAAGATGCCATAAGTTGTTCATAGGTATACCTCAACAAAATGGTCTTGGTAAGAGGATAAACAAAACCATTTTGGAGCAGGTAAAGTATATGTTACTGGGTGTTGGTTTGCGTAAGTCCTTCTGGGGGAAGCTATAGATGTGATCGTCTATATAGTAAACAAGAGTCCATCATCGGTGTTGGAAGTCCCACATCGACTAGAGATAAGGCCAATTCACAATATATAAGTGGGTGCAATCCTCACCTTACTAGCCGGTTTTGTGGGGTTGAGTTAGGCTTAAAACTCACTTCTAACATGGTATCAAAGCTAGGTTAGAGCCTATCCTAGCGAACTTTCTTGGACATTCTGTTCCACCCGATATCGGGCCGCTAACGGAGCACCCACTAATTTCTTGTCCCACGCACGAGATGAATATACCTCGGCGTGAGGGGGTGTGTTGCAAGTCCCACATCGACTAGAGATAAGGCCAATTCACAATATATAAGTGGGTGCAATCTTCACCTTACAAGCCGGTTTTGTGGGGTTGAGTTAGGCTTAAAACTCACTTCTAACAATCGGCAATGAAGTTTAAGACTCCTATGGAGGTTTTGTGTGAAAACCAACAAATTATGATAATTTTAGGGTTTTGGATGTTAGGCAATAAATCTGCTGGACAATTATCTGCTGTTATATAATATGGCATATTTGTAATAATTGCATATATTTAGGATTCCTAATTTAGGTTGAAAAAGTCAGGAATTAGAATCAATTATCATTAAAAGGGTGATATGTTATGTATTATTTAATGAGGTGAATAGAGGAGTAAAGGGCATCGAAAACAGAGAGAGCCCATTTCGTGACATGGTATCACGAGTCTCTTGACAGAACCGTGAGTGTTCCCATCTTGCTATCGATCCCGTTCGTGACTTGCTTCTCGGTTCCTGGGTATTTTCGATCACGTTCGTGAGCTTTGATCTTGTTCCTGTTCCTGCGCTTGCTTCTTGGTTCGTGGGTATTTTCGATCACGTTCTTGCTTCATTGTTTTCTCGGCACGAAACTCTTTTCTTTTTCTCTGTTTTCATGGCTACGGAGAATCTTTGTGTTCGCTTTAACGGCAAGAACTATGCTGCTTGGGAGTTTCAATTCCGAATG
>Ga0214542_1007926_pt1 | contig 18073 bp, 8 predicted proteins | sample CNSS1metaG_FD_160096 | JGI IMG/M metagenome (GOLD analysis project Ga0214542, IMG submission 160096) | Root nodule microbial communities from cowpea collected in UCLA plant growth center, Los Angeles, California, USA - CNSS1 | ecosystem: Host-associated > Plants > Roots > Nodule | place: USA...
CATGTTGGCTTAAGTCAAGTCAACTATAGTCAACAAGTCAAACCTAGTCAAAGGTCAATAAGTCAACTAAAGTTGATTCAACTAAGTCAACTTAGGGAATCAAAAATAACAAACACAAATGAAAGGGGTGAAGGATTAGTGAACTTCCTTTCTAAACATGCTTAGTCTTCTTAAGCATGTGCCTCCATCCTTGGTTGGGGTCAATCCTTCATCAAATTACCACCTTGAAAAATATTTATTTTTCCTAGGTCTTACCGTAGAGGTTAAGGAGGCTCATCAAATTTTAAGGGTTGTTAAAATTCATTTTGTACTAAAATTTAGCTTCCAAATATTTGGATCGACCAAATTTTGACGATTAAGTGTTGACTTAGCTGACTCTAATATGATACAAAAAATTAATTAAAAAAAACTAAAAATATAAAGTTATTTTTAACTTTTTTTAATAACTAAATATTTGTGTTAGTGTTGGCTTAGCAAACCCTAACTAAAATAAATAATAAAATAAATAAAATTATTGTTGGCTCAGTGGACGTTAATCTTATTTATTTTTAATATTTACATTTATTTAAGTTAGTATTGATTAAGTGAATGTTAACTAAAAAAACAAAATTAAAATAAATATTAAAAATAAACAGGGTTAGCATTGACTTAGTATAGGTTAAACCTTATTTGTTTTTAACATTTATATTTATTTAAGTTAGTGTTGGCTAATCAGACACTAACTATAAAAGAATTATAATAAATATTAACAAGAAAAAAGGTTAGTGTTGACTAAGTAAACACTAACCTCATTTATTTTTAATATTTATATTTATTTAGGTTACCATCAGTTTAGTCGATATTAAGTTTCATATTTTGAATACAATGTACGTTTTTCACATTTGTTTTGGTATGGAAAAAATGCTTTACCAAAACACTATTCTGGTTGTGTGATGTGTCATCCTTATCCTAGATCTTTGCTCCTCTATTGGTAATCGATCTAGGTTTCATGAGCAGTTGAGTTTTCCTTTGTCATAAATCATGAGATTTTAGTTACCTCAATTCGTTCTATAACCGATCGACCTATGTACTCAGGTCGATGTTCATTGTAATTTGGGCGACTCAATAGGTGCCTCTAACCGATCCTTCACTGACAACAACCCCTCGGTTATGGATCAATAGATCCTTATTCCCCTTATCCAAATCATTTCCTACCAATCTTTGGCCAACACCGCTTCATGATGACCAACATTGAATATGGATTGTAGATTATTTTCAATATAAAGGTCCAAATTTAAAGATGAAAAATCTCTTCACTTATAATTTTCTTCTCCCACTTTTTGTATAAATCTCATGATACCCATCTTCTTGATTCAAATTCATACATCTCCAAAAACTCATATCTTTCATTCACACTCATCTTGACCCACATCCATCACCTTCATCCACTATATTCTTTTTCATCCTCCTACATCTCATTATCAGCATTTTCTTTCTTCATCCCCTTTGTCCACATTCTTTATTTGATCTCCTTCATTTGTACTTATGTTTTTTCATCCATATTCATCTTCTTCATTTACATTCATGTCCTTAATCATTATACATTTTTTTTTCATTTATATTATTTAAAAATTGAGGTATTGAATTTTTCCTTCAAAATTCAATTCTAACGAATTAACGTCCATGATTTTACATACGATGCAAAACCGATGCTAAATACTATTTAACGTTGACTTTTGGTCGATGCTAAGTATTCACTTTCTAATACCAATAAATAAATAAAATGAGAAATATAAAATCAAGAATAATTATTAATCATTGGATTTTATAATTTCCTTTGCATATTTATGCTTTTCCTTTGATAATTTATTTTTATTACATTCATATTTCTTGACATTTAAGTTTCTCCCATTTACATTTCTTATAATTTACTTACATTTATACTTTCAGATTTTACTTTTTTCTTCTTTTACTTTTTATTATTTGCTTATATTTCAAATTTTTTTGTGCTTTGATTTTTGCACATTCTTCTCATAACAACCTTTTTATTAAAAGACCTATTTGACACTTATTTTAATTAAATTGATTATTTTAGATCCAAAATTAACTTTATATACATATGTGATCTAATGTTAGATGTTTTATTTCTTAATGTGGGCTATACATATTATTTGTAGCATTTCTATTAGTTATTTACGTTTAGTTGGGCTCCATTAAGTGATCTAATTTTAGTGGGTCTTTGGACTACTAGTGGTGAAGCTGATATGAGCTTAAATAAGTGGAAACCATATTTGATCTTGTAAGGGTTAAGGGGAACCCTAATAGGTTTAAAATCAAAAAGGATGGTCATGGTCACCAAGATGCCAAATTTGAAACATACATCTCTATGTCTCCCCATTAGTAGAGAAATATCAAGTCCTATTGAGGAATATGGTAATTTAGTTGAGGAAGATCATTGCACCAAAATACTATTTCACTACAACCTTTATCCAATACCAAGATGAAACATGTATGTTTTAGAAAACAAAAGATATTGGTAATCTGATGAAATGCTTATATGTATTTTTTTGATAATTAATAAAGAGAAAAAGATTTTTTCAAAATAGTTTATGTACAAAATCATAAAGTTTATTCCAACAAGTGGTACCAAAGCCAAAATTGTTATTATATTATTCATATATGTGTTCACCAGTGCAGTGAGGGCTTTTGGGGCGAGGCCAAAAGGCACCCCCTTTGGCCTCGGTTATCACCCGAGGCCATAGAGTTTGTTTTCTGCCTCGGGTATGGGAGAACCGAAGCCATAGGTGTTCAATATTTTTTTTTAAAATTAAAAATTTCGTAGGACCTTTGGCCTCGATTATGGTATGAATCGAGGCCATATACCCACTTTTGGCCTCGGTTTTGGTAAGAACCGAGGCTTATTCTGCTGTTTTTTTTAAATAAATTTTCTATTTTATTGTGATTCCCACATTTAAACCTGCATATTTTTCACAGAATAACACAAACCAGAACAAAATATTTTCTCAAACATCCACAAAGATAGTTGGAATATTCACAATCCAAATACATATGTCCTAATCAATACTATTGTACATTTGAATTATGAACTTTGCGCATGCTATCCTACCAAAGTTTATGGACTTCGTGGGAATTGGCACAAAACGCTTGAATGTCTGCAAAATAAGACATTAACATTAACTTAAGTTAGTATATAGAAAAACAACTTTAGTATACCAAACTTTAGTATATTGCAAAGTAATTGTTTTAATTCAAATATATATTACTGTTTCCCAATTAGTTGTAATACGAGCACGCACAATGGTTGTCATCCATTGCATTATATAGTAACCGCACTCATATGAACCAGTTTGTCTATTACACTACATTACATCAAAAACATTAAAATTAATTAAGGTAGAAAATCAAATCAAACAATTATAAATATATGGATAGAAATATCAAACCTGGAGGGAGCACCATGCAAGACATTTTGCCTTAGTTATTGATCTCCCTAACAACATGTTATGTCCAATAATTGAACTATGATAAAGGGAATAAGTTAGGATACTTTTATATAACATGTCATATTCATGAGATTGAGATTGAGATTGAGGTTTCTTACCAATCTATCACTTGTCTAAGATAGTTGGGGGGAGGGTAGTGCAAAGAGAAAAACCACACAGCAAGGTTCTCCCTTAGGGAAACCACAAGTAATTGCCAATGATGTATGAGAAGAAAATAAATTCAAAGAAGATGCACAATTGAGAATTCAAAAATCCACAATGCAAGAGTACCTAATCATGAAAAATGAAACCACAAAACTCAAACTATTACAATTCATAATAGAAAGAAAAAACAAAGCAAAAAAAATGAACCAAAACGGCAAAAAAAAAAAAAACAAAACGCGTAGGGAAACCAATTTTTCGACCTCACCGGGAGCGAGGGACAAAGATTTAATTGACGACGCGCGACGGTTGATGGTGGATGTTGGTCGGTGATGGAGGCGGAGCTTGGTGGTGGTGGCAGCAAAGTTCATGCAGAGTTTTTGAACTGACCCGCAGCGGGAGGTGATTTGCAATCGGTGAACCTGGACAGCATGACGGAGGCGACGACGCACGACTATTGACGACGGATGCTGGTCGACGACGGAGGTGGAGCGTGGTGGTGGTGGTAGAGCGGAGAAATTCGCATAGAGAGAAGAGAGTTGGGGAGACGATGAATAGTAGTTAGGGTTCGCGAATTGGAAATTTTAACAAACTTTATGACCTCGGTTCAATTCATAACCGAGGCCAAAAGCCCCATTTACTGCCTCGGTCCTTAAAGAACCGAGGCCAAAAGCCTGATGCTGGCTTTATGGCCTCGGTTCAATTAATAACTGAGGCCAAAAGCCCCGTTTACTGCCTCGGTTCTTAAAGAACCGAGGCCAAAAGCCTGATGCTGGTGGCATTTTTGAAAATTTGAAAACTGGGTTGCCTTATATGCTTTGGTTCATTTGTAATTGAGGCCTAAATTCCCCTTTATTGCCTCGGTCCTTAAAGACCCGAGGCCAAAAGCCTAACAAAATTGCAAAAATGCCACCGCCTCCTTATAGGCTTCGGTTCAGTTGCAACTGAGGCCTATAAGGCGAAGTAAAATGTCAAATCTGCACTAGTGGTTTGTGAATTATTATTTTTATATACCAATAAGCATATATCAAATTTTTTATATGTGTGATTACTATTTGTGCCTTTTCTATCACCAGGTTATGAAAACATGATTATGTGGCATTCATTTTTTTTTTAACCTCATGGCTTCAAATATTTTGACACAGATAAATAAATAGATAATTTTGACAAATTATAGTTTTTTTTTTGTGTCTAGTAAATTTTAATTAAATTAAGTTTATATAATATATTGTCAAAGCAATCTTTGTTATAGAAATTGATTTAATTAATATTACATGGATTTTAGTAAGAGATTATTTATGCTTTTTGTGTTCATCCCAAAGGAAGACACAATTTAACCAAATAATAACATGTTTGTGATAATAAATATGTGATGATTATAAAGTTATATTCATGTGAATAATTGTTGGTCCAAAGAAAGACTATTATTTGAAATAATTAATTGCTAATATTTGATTATTGCACATAGAGTACCAATTGCAAATTAATTTCTATGTCTAAAGACTAAAATATTAATGTTATGTTCAATGGGTCTGCTGTGAAAATTGTCTACTTTTTTTTATTTATTTATTTGAACATATTATTAAGTTTATTTATATTCTTTTCGGTTGTTGTTGATAGTGCTGTTAATTTTTCTGCTGAAATTAACTGTATCCCCATATTTAATGAGACAAACTTTAAGGTTTTAAAGGAAGCAATTAAGATACTTCTTGGCTGCATAGATCTTAATCTCACATTTGGGGCTGAGAAACCTACTTCAACTCCAAAAAACCCGGAGGAGGATAAGGTTGAAAAGTGGAAACGCTCAAACTGAATGTGTCTGATGATCATGAAGCGATCTATTCTAAAAGTTTTTTACGACTCTATTTTTGAGAGCCATGACGCTAAAGGTTTCTTTGATGTTGTTGAGTAGTATTTCAATAGTAATGAGAGATATGCAAATGTCTAATATCACATCAAAACTAAAAGCACTACAGTTAGATTTGTCTGATGGCTTACTTGTGGACCTATTTGATTTCCTTCCTACACACTTTGGGCAGTTAAGGTTAGTTATAATACTCAGAAATATAAATGGACCTTTAATGAAGTAATTTCTCATTATGTGGAAGAGGAGGAAAGGTAGCACAGAGAGAAGACTAAAAGTGTTCATTTAGCATCAAACTCTCATTTAGCACCAATCATATTACTCACTTATACCATTCAAACCTCACAATTCTAAGCCATAATCAAAAACCATAATCCTGAGAATAAACATGTTCATAAACTCAACCAACACATATTACCATTAAGTAATATCAAACGGTATGTCATACATGTATATCATACTTCATCATCACCTTTATTCAATCAACATATATGTTTTAGAAGATAAATATATTGATAATATGATGCAATGTTTGTTTCTCTTTTATTAATATTAAATAAAGAGTAAAAGATTATTCCAAAAAAGATTATTGCGAACAAAATCATAAAATTTATTTCAACATCTAATTCCAGCATGTTACTTATTTGAAACGATGAGATTTATGATTTTATTTGTATAAAAAGCAAATATTCATTTTAGTTTTGAATTGTATTGACTTTGTATGTTGGTGAATATGACTTTGGTTTAACATATTTAACTTGAAAACATTATGACATTTTAGCCTAAGTAAAAAAAAAGGTTAAAATATCTTTTTGGTCCCAATTTTCGTGAAGTTTTTTCAAATAAGTCCTAATTTTGGTTTTGTGTTCAAATAGGTCCCAATTTTCGTCAATTTTGTTCAATTTGGTCTTTTTTTGCTAACACCGTTTAAATCAATAACGGCCATGAACAGTGACTGCCACGTGTCACTTTGTGATTTTTTTGAATTTTTTTTAAATGTACACATGTCAACCCAAGAGTGTGCCACATGTCACTTCGTGGTTTTTTTTTTGAATTTTCTTGAATTATTTTTTACATTTTTTAAAATTATTTTTAACTTTTTTTAAATGTCCACGTGTCAACCCAGTAGCGTGCCACTTGTCAAAGTCAATGTTCTAAATTTAATTTGGTTCCTATATTTGTAATTTTTGTTCAATTAGGTCCCAATTTTTGTTAACATTAACCAATTTGGTCCCTCTCCAAATTAAATCCAAATTTAATTTTTATATTAAATTCACATTTTTTATTAAATATTTTTATATAATATATTAAAATTCACATCATTATAACTTTGATATAAAAATTAAATTTGGTCACATCTTCGATAAGGACCAAATTGGTTGTTAACAAAAATTGAGACCTAATTGAACAAAAATAACAAATATAGAGACCAAATTGAATATAGAAATATTGACTTTGACACGTGGCACACTACTAGGTTGACACGTGGATATTTATAAAAAAAATTCAAAAAAAAATCAATAAAATAAAATAAAAAATTCAAAAAAACCACGAAGTGACACATGGCACGCTCCTAGGTTGACACGTGTACATTTTAAAAAAATTAAAAAAATTAAAAAAAAATTAAAAGTAAAAAAAATAAAAAATAAAATTCTAAAAAACCACGAAGTGACACGTGGCAGTCACTGCTCATGGCCATTAATGATTTAAACGACGTTAGCAAAAAAAAACCCAATTGAACAAAATTGACCAAAATTGGGACCTATTTGAACATAAAACCAAAATTAGGACTTATTTGAAAAAACTTGACGAAAATTGAAACAAAAAAGGTATTTTAACCTAAAAAAAGCTAGAAAATTCTAATTGTTTTTTCTTTTGGAAATTTAAATCAAGTTATTTTCATCTCAAAATAGTATAATAATATACTCCTTATTTTCCTGATTAATTGTTTACAAAAAAAGGACATGCACACAGTATAGAAATAACTTGTCGTAACCAAACTGGCCACATTTGGCTGCAAAAATCATACATATTTCAACAGTAATATTTTGTTCCCCTTCACTGTGAACATCTTTGAATTATTGAAACTCGTATTCTGACTTTCGTTACGATGCCGACTAGTATTAATTAATCTCAATCACGTCACCCAGTTCGATGAACAAATCTACTAAGAAATTGTTTCTGTAATGACTTGTATTTCCTTAACTACCGTGTAATATATCAATTTTTTGGTAAAAAACGTGATTAAAGGAAAATATGGTGCACTTCCATATCAAGTAGTGAATAAACAATGGTATAATCAATTTTCCTGACCATATATAGTCAGAAACAAGCACATTTAAATATCCTGTTTAGGTCAAAGTTCTAAAAGATTGACGAATCGTGGTTATATAATCTTTGTGTACATTTTTTTTACGCTAATTAGCGTCATAACAAAGTTGCATCCAACTCCTTATCCGACGAAAATTCAATGCTTTTGCTTCTATCAAAGAAAACCTTTGTAAATATTCCAACCACACCAAGAAAAACGTAAAATTTTTTGAATAGTCAAACTCAGGTCTAATCTATATATATTGAACTTGTATTCGTTGTACAGCATATTCAAAAACATTCTTTCATTTCGTTAAGCTGTACTAATATTATCACAAAATGAAACGTTTTGTGTTTTTGGTTTTTGCTCTTGTGCTAGCTTCTTCATTGGCTCATGCTGCGATTGTGGAACACACTTTCAATGTATGATGAGTTTGTTCTGTTCTTCTAATTTTCATGGGATAGTCAAAGTATGCATTATTTTACTAAGGTTTTGTGCTGTTATGTAGGTGGAAGACATATCTGTTCAACGTTTGTGTCGTCAACAAGTGATCACTGCCGTTAATGGAACCCTACCTGGACCTACAATTAACGCCAGAGAGGGTGATACCGTTGTTGTTCATGTGTTCAACAAATCACCCTACAATCTTACTATTCATTGGTAAAAAAATTCTTCTCTCTCTCAACGATTAAATAAAACCCTAGAAAACATATATTATACAAACAAAACGCGGTTGGGCTTAACAATGATTTAAATAATGACTTGTGACATCTGCTTTATATATGTTTATATATGTGCACTCTTATATAACCGTTAAATCGTTACCTTTTTTTTTTTTCTTATTAACGAAAAGTATGTCAAAGTTCTTATCTTAAAGTAACCCAAAAAGTTGACTTATTGGTTACAAGAGCAAAATTCTATTTCCCGCTGTCAAAAAATGAAAAGTAATAAGTATTTTGTATTTTGAATAGATAGTTGAAATATAGATACACTACTGAAATATCTTTTTAATTTTTTAAAGATTAATATATATATAGAGAGAGAGAGAGAGGAAAATAATATAATTAATATGGAAATCTTCTTATTTATAATTAGTGTAGTCTTTATATTTTTATTACATATAAGATGAATTTTTGAACATGTAAAACTAAATTTGCGTACCTTATACAATGTATCTCGCAGGCACGGAATTCTTCAATTTTTAACTCCATGGTCAGACGGTCCTGAATTTGTAACTCAATGCCCAATACATTCTGGCAGCAGTTACACATACAAATTTAACCTAACGGGACAAGAAGGGACACTTTGGTGGCATGCACACTCGTCTTTTCTACGTTCTACAGTCTATGGTGCCCTTTTCATTCGCCCTCGACAAGGACACTCCTACCCTTTTCCTAAAGTTTACCAAGAAGTCCCAATACTCCTTGGTACTTTTTCCTCCAATTTTTTTTCCCGAATTTATATTATATATCCGATTGGATCCGTTGAAGTAGAAATTAAAACTACAGAGATTCGTCATGTACAAACACGTACTTTTATTTTAAATATGCAACAATTTTGAAAATTTTCAGGAGAGTGGTGGAATGCTAATGTTGTAGAGGTTGAGCACAATGCAACGGAGTCCCAAGATGCGCCAATCCCGTCAGATGCGTATACAATTAACGGTTTACCCAGCGATGTATACAACTGCTCTCAGGATGGTAACTTCATACTCCAACAAATATTTCAATCCAAATAATTTGGTTCATCTTTCATTCTATAGAGTTTTATTTTTTATAACCATGTCATAAATTCAGGAACGTACCAGGTGAAAGTGAAACAAGGAAAAACCTACATGCTGCGTGTCATCAACGCTGCACTCAATGCGCAACACTTCTTCCAGATAGCGAACCACACGTTAACGGTGGTAGCCATCGACGCTATCTACACCAACCACTACGACACCGACGTTCTAGTGCTTGCTCCGGGTCAAACCGTCGATGTCCTCCTCAGAACAAACCAGCGCGTCGCTTCTTATTACATGGCTTTCACCCCATACCATTCCGCTCCTCTTATAACAATCAACGCCAACATAACCCGAGGACTCATCATTTACGAGGGTGACACGTCAGCAAAGCCCGTCATGCCGGACCTTCCGGCTCAGACCGACACCGAAAAAGCCCACAGGTTCTACACTAACATAACGGGCCTGGCAGGTGGACCCCACTGGGTCCCCGTGCCACGCGACGTGGACGAGCACATGTTCATCACTTTCGGGATCGGCTTCACGGTGTGCAGCAATTTCTCAGGAGGCTGCACTGGGTCCACGCGTCCACTTTCTGCCAACATGAACAACGAGTCCTTCGTGCTGCCACGTGGCAGAGGGGCATCGATGCTTGAAGCGTTTTACGGCAACAACGTTGATGGTGTGTACACCAGGGACTTTCCGGATGAACCTCCGGTTGAGTTTGACTATACCAACCCAAACATATCGAATGAGATGCCTTTCGCCTTCCAAATCGCGCCGAAATCAACGAAGGTGAAGACGTTGAAGTTCAATTCGACGGTTGAGATTGTGCTTCAGAACACCGCCATCATTACCACGGAGAACCACCCCATTCACATTCACGGTTTTAACTTCCATGTTTTGGCTCAAGGGTTTGGGAATTACAACGCCACCAGAGACGAACCCAAGTTCAATTTTAGGAATCCTCAAATACGTAACACTATTTCTGTGCCCGTGGGAGGATGGTCCGTCATTAGATTCCAAGCAAATAATCCAGGTTCCTTAATTTCTTCCATCAAATAATCAAATAAAAAAAATTATTTCAGTTTCTACTTCTTTTTTTAATTGACTAATTGTTCGTAGGTGTTTGGCTTGTGCATTGCCATTTGGAGACGCATTTGCCATGGGGGCTAGCCATGGCTTTCGAGGTTGAGAATGGACCCACTCCTTCATCCTCAGTGCCCGCACCTCCTGCTGATCTTCCTAAGTGCTAATTAACTCACGCCATGCATCAACCATATTTCACACTTTTACTGCAAAACAAAAACATAGATTGCTCAATGTTTATTATTTTGTAATATAGATTTCTAATTTCATTTTCTTTATTCAGAAAAATAAAGTGTAATACAGCATCAAAGTTCGGCTATTCTTTCAACCGTGTGACTTGATAGCCAATTACTCTTATAAATAACACGTTAATCTCCGATGGCGATAAAATATTTCTTTAATTTTTTTCTCATGCGTTGTCTTGTTTTTCCTTTAACATACTTCCTACCGACATAATATTTAAACAACTTTACCACATTTTCCCCAACTGTTAAATTTTTATTGCCTTTTATTTTTGGACGTGAATTAAAAACAACACTCATAGTGCTCGATAGTTAATCAGAAAATATTTATGTTTAGTTTCAAGAAGCATATATAATAGTTCAGGAATATAAATTGTGAAATAATTAATTTATCGCCATCATTACCACGGAGAACCACCCCATTCACATTCACGGTTTTAACTTCCATGTTTTGGCTTGAAGAAGCATATATAATAGTTCAGGAATATATTCACGTTTAGTCTCGGAGGTCGATACTGTGGAAACTTTGATGTAAAAGCCTTGTTATTTTGTTGGAAAGTTTGTTTTGATTGGGTTTGTGGTTGTTAATTTGTTGTTGAATGTGAACCTTTACCCTTTGCTTTGTCTGTTGATGTATTTGCTAGCATTTTCTTTTTCTTCTTTTTTTATAAGGATTGGGACAACCCTATTGTCCCTATTTTCAATTCATATCTTTTATTGTTGATAAAAAAAATAAAATCAAGAGTCTATACCCTTTTCAATGTTTTTCAAAAGTCTTATCATATTTTCTCCTAAATAATTTTTTTTTTTTTGTTATTTGATACATGAAATTGGAAATACACGACCAAAATACAAGATTAGTTTTAATAATATGTAATACTCAATTATGTCTTGTCAAAAACTAATTAATATTATCTGGGTCAGTTTGCATAAATTTCAACCGCTATGATTTTTAACGGATATTTTCAATAGAATTTAAATCATTTGTAAGAATTTAGTAAAAACTTATCTGAGCACATCCGACCATGAACAACATTTACATATTTAGGGTTTTACCAACTCTAAAATCAATTACAAGTGTATTACCAATGATAATAATCAAGCAAGATAATTGTTTTTATAAGAATTATAAAAGTTTTATGAAATCTAGAATTAGGTTTTAGTGATTTATGCTATTATGAGATGTTCATATATGTTTTGTAAAAGAGTTGAAGTATCCGCAAATACTTATTTATTTATTCAATCTTTATTGTTGATAAGAAGAACTATTTAGGTATTTAAAAGGCCATAGTAATTATAATAATTAACAGTTTCTAAAATAGTACTATTACGCTGAAATAGCTCAATTAAATAAATAATATATAAATAGGATTGATTATATTTATAAAAAAATATGAACAAATATTTATATTATATCCTTAAATTAGTGTCTCAGTTTTAAGAAAATTGTCAATAATATAAAACAACATGTTCTTAAAAAAACATCGTCGTTATCAAAATATATACGTATATAAAATGACTAACTATAGTCATAAAAAGATTATCTCGATTTCCTTGTTGTAATTTATATATATGTATAACTTGACGTAACAAATTGCCGAACATTGGCCTTTGTTAATTTTTTTTTTCCCCTTAGAATGTGAATTTGTTTGAATTGTTGAAAAGCACCCATATCTGACTTTTATTATAGAATACTTACTAACCAAGCTTGTTCATACGTCTGCGCCTAAAACACGTTTACTAAATTACAACTTGATTCTGTTCAGTAATAAAACATCAAAATACGGCAAGGTAAAGCTCCGCATTTTTCAAAATCATGAAAACTAAAATAAAAAAATAAATCAGGGTTTAAAAGAGATTACTAGAAAACGAAAACCTTTTGAAAAGCATTTGTAACGAAATTAAATCCCTTACAAATTATGATGGATTATGAAAACTAATTCGTCGTGAACATGTATCACAAAACAATCATTCTACTAGTAAAAATTGATGATCATTAAACTCCATGTTGAAAGTTATGATAAAAGAAATCATCATGTAAATCTTTTGAAAACCAAATAATTGACAATTTTAGTGATAGCACCTAAAATCACACAACTAAATATCAAGCAAATTTTGGTTGTTGTTTTTTATAATGCGGACGATTTTAACCGTTACAATTTACACATTTAATAACTTTAAAAGTTTTTATAAATTTTATCATCACAAAATATAATATAACAATTTAAAATAACTATTACAAGAATATCATTTATTGAATGGTATAAAATGTCGGTTTTCATACGTAAATAATGATAATTAAAATTGTCATAAATTTTCTAATAAAAAACAATAATAATATAAATTAAATGATGATATTTTTAAATATCATTATTCTTATTATATTACAACATTTTTAACCATCATAACTCAATTATTATATTATTTATAATTATTTTCGTAATTTAATAAAGTTTGTTAATGATAAAGATAAATAGAAAATATACATTATAAATTTGATTTAGAAGATTTCAAGTTTTTATTTGATTATGTATAGGGATGTAAAAAAAATCCGCACACGTAGGTATCCGCAGATAAAATCCGCAACGGGTACGAAACAGATATTAAAAATGGATACCCGCTACCCGCGGGTACTGGTATTTTTGTTACCTGCATGTTAATGGGGCGAGTACGGGTATCATAGTATTCGTACCCGTGGATAACCGTACACGCTCAACTTTAATTCACAAAAGTACCTTCATATATATATATATATATATATTAGTAAAAAATATTCTGGCATAATTTTTTCTAAGTTGCACATCTTGTCTTTTGTCTTCATTCTTCAAACTTCAAGTATTGATACGTTGTCTTGTTCCAAGTACACCCCTTTACATTCTTCTCTTTCCTTTATTTAAAATTGGGCATATACATCAAATCCTATATAGACAATGATGTTTATGGTATGCTTGTTGTCAAATGATAGAATCAAAATAAATACTTGGCACGTGGCAATTGAGGTTTATTATTTGTTTATTTTGTTTATTTTTTAGGAATCAATTGGAGAAAGTGGACTTTTTTTTATCAAAACACTAATTAAAGAATTTTCATTGTGTTGAACATCATTTTATATTTACTTTTATAATTATTCGGACTTGTATGAACTTGAGTTTATTTGAACTTTATTTAAAATTTATGACAGTGATGTATTTTATTTGAATTTATGATAAAATAAATATATATATTTTTTAAATAATTTTTAAATAATTTGGTAAATACCTGTGGGTACCCGTGGATACCCGCAGATATGAAAAAAATAGGCGGATACCCGCATAACGAATACCCGACGGATATGGGTACATGTACGGGGCATATATTTATCCAGCGGGTAGGGTATGGGGCAGCTACTACCCGTACCCTACCCGCCCCGTTGACATCCCTAATTATGCATCAACATTTTTTGTGCAAATGATAAAACTTTCAAAATAACATCTTTTATCACTCAACTTTTCCAACACGCACATTTCTGGGTGGTTAGAGAGTATGTTCGGCGTTGCTGACCAGACGACTTAATAAAATGCACATCAAACGATTGTTGTAGTACATTGCCCAGACAAGATGTCCTTTATCGTCTTCTCTTTTTCATTTTCAAGAGCATTTTATTTTTTTCATGAAGCTTCCCATTTTAGCTTTTTCTGGGCCATTGAGATCTAATCAAATTAGACTTGATTACATGGTTAGTAGTGTATTAAATGATTCAACCTTGTACACTATTAATTAAATACTAATTAATTTTAGTGATTAAAAATTGTTAGTCACTATCAATTTAGATATTAATTTACAAAAAAAAGAGGTTTTTATTACTAAAATAATCACTATTATGAATACAAATTATAATTCGTCGCTAAATTGTTCACTAATTAATTAGAAACTAATTTAGAAACCAATTTTTTTGGTAGACAAAAACCTTGGTAGTTAATGTTTATTGACCAATTTATAAACTAATTCATTTGGTAGCCAAAACATTGGTAGCTAAATTTTAGAGATCAATTATAATTTTTTATTCATAATAGTGACTATTTAGCAAACAATAATTTTTATTCTGTAAATTGATATTTAAATTGATCACTACAGTGACTAATAATTTTTTGTCACGAAAATTGGTTATTAATGAAAATTTTTCTTGTAATGATCCTATATCGACTTACGAGCTTACTTTCACTTCAACCATACAAAACACAAATGGGAAACATTCAAGAAACATCTATGCAACTATAAAACATCATCAAAACTTAGCTCATAGATGATTTATCAAGTCATCTGGTAAATTTCAACACTCTACAAGTAATTATTATATTTAGTCACTACAAGAATTTTTTATCTTTTCATCGACCAAAACCTACGCTACAACTAAAAGGCCGACGATAATATGTACATGGCGTTGATCTAGCAATGACAACGTGACCCACGTCCATTTCCTAGATGCAAAGGTCATTTGTGTCGGCTAAATGGGGACGCATGATTTCTGTGAATTTCTTGTCGGCTAAACCGATGAAAATGAATAACAAATATAATAATAATTTCACATGCGTAGGTCAAGCCAATGAACAATTAAAAGGAAAAAGAAATTCAAATAGTTTTCGTCAGTCAATACGACGCAAATAGGAAGATTTCAACGCAATATTCTGAATTTTGCGTGGGCTATGCGTGGGTCAAGCCCACGAAATACAGAAATAGAAGCTGAAATAGGTTATTTTCGTGGATCTGGCCTACACAAACAATTAGATATTCAATTGTTAGCATCGGCCTTGCGTCGGCTAAGCCTAAGCACTTTACTGCATAATTTGAAATGACCAATCTGTTTCCAAGCGGATCCCAGAAGCCTTATCTAATTCCTCAACCTACATCTAATACCTATCCAGACACGTTTCAAACAATCTAATCAATCTAGCAATCCAACATATGATTTCATTCATTCAATCCAAAAATCGGGCATATGATTTCATTCATTTACAATTGAAATTGCAAACATAAAGTTAGTTGTGAGTTTCACAAAAATCCTGGAGTCTAAGATCAGATTATAGTCAAACAAAAAGTGCCAACATTGGCAGTACAATCCCACTAGCATTCTAAGATCAGATTACAGTCAGACAAAAAGTGCCAATATTGGCATTGCACTCCCACTAGCATTTCATTCTATGTTTTCCTACTTAGCCTATACTAAGCTTATACTAAGCCTATACTAGTTATTGGCAGCAAAACCTACTAGCATCCACCTCCAAGCCACCATCCGCAATGGAAAAGAGAATGATACAAGAAAACTTGTAAAATGAAAAACAAAAATGTAAGAGATTAATCTCTAAAGCCACTTTATGAGTATCCTATAATATAATTAAGAAAGTATTTTTTTGGAAAATGTATACACAATTTGAACAAAAATAAATATGTACCATCTTCAAGGAACTAGATGATCATCCAAGTCCTCATCATAATGCGGATGCACACGACTGGTGCTTGTTGAACTGCCTCTACCTTGTTTCTCCAACATCATGGCTAATTATTGCTTGATCAAACTCAGTTCATCTTGAACGAGAGCATATTTTTTATCAGTTTCATCAGCTCTCATAGTGGCTTGTTTTACTTCTTCTAGAAGCCTTTCTATCTCAATCAGCTGTCCTAGCCTTGGATGAATTGTGCGGGCTAAAGTAGAAGGTTGAGTGAGGGATGACACACCATGATGAATGTTTGCAGCCAAGTCCCTAGTGCCATAAACTCTTCCTCTACTTTTCCCTCCAGCAACATCTTTCTAGCATTGAATCTTTGTTGTTATTGTAGCTCCTGCAGAACTATCCATCTCCATGTCTCGCACACGCTGATGATATGTCTCCTACTCATTCATAATATTTGAAAGTGTCAGAATTGTATAGAATTAAACCAAACTAAACCAACTATTGAAAACCTACATATACTTCATGTGCACGTGTATCTACCCAAGCATCGTCCTTCTTCTTATGAGTGACAAGAAATAACTCATCTGGATTCACAAGACGCCCATGTTTTCGCTCTTGAGAAAATTTATGCAATTAGTAAGATTATATCACCAACCATATAAAATGTTCAATAACATTGTAAGCAAATTTTTTATACGTGTTACAGAAAACTTACGAGTCCTAATGCAATCTCAGGGTGAGATTTACGACCTGTAGAGTGTAGTGCTCCACCTCTAACTGAAGCTCTGTTTGTTTTATTCTGAGAGGATATGTCTTTGAACTCTTTACTCTCCCAATAGTCAAGCAATTGAGTCCAAGTTATTTCACCCATCCAACTAGGTTTCTTCATTTTCTTCCTTGCTTTGGTAAGCATATCAGATAGGCATTTTTTGACTTTTGCCTCATACATCTTTTGAATATGCCACTCATGCTCAGGTGCCCAAGTAATATGGGTCTGCAAAAATAGAAAATAATAAAGTGATAAGTGCTATATAATATTATAATTCATAACAAATATATTCTAATACCTTAAAGTATGTTCACCATTTAAGTTGAACATCTTTAGGGACCTCCTCATAATGATGGTATGGGCCCCTGAACTGTGTCCTTATTGCCTGTCCAATTGCCTCACTGGCATAGTGGTTAGGCGTCCACCTACAAGAAAAATAGAGACAACTTTTAGTATTAAGTACACAATTACTAAGAAAATAAAATAACATAGAAAACTTACCCTTTACCAATGAGTGTAATAATGACCTTGCCATGTTCATCACGCTCGACCTCCTCAGTAGGTAAATTATGGTGCAAAGGAGGTTCAACAGATGGGGAGGGGTCCACTAGGACATCAGGTGGGGTCTGGAGGAGAGGAGGTGGGATCTGGATTGTAGGGTCTAGGATTTGACCTATATGTGTTGGAGAAGACTAAATAGTCTGACCAACTAAAGGAGAAGACTGGAAAAGAGTAACTCGTGGCATTTCTAGGGATGTAATTCTCTCTTTTCACTTTACTTTCGCTTACAAAGTTCACTTTTGATGAAGGATTATTTTGTTTCCTTTTAGAGTTATGAATATGGTGAAGTTGTTTAAGAAAGTTTTTTGAAAATTCCCACTGGACATTAAGATAGCAAGTTATCTAGATGTGAAGGTTCCTTTCACAAAGCTCAAGAGAAGAAGATGATGGATTGATTCAAAACAAAAAGGAAATGGAAAGCACATAAACCATAGAAAACCA
>Ga0214542_1007927_pt1 | contig 18064 bp, 17 predicted proteins | sample CNSS1metaG_FD_160096 | JGI IMG/M metagenome (GOLD analysis project Ga0214542, IMG submission 160096) | Root nodule microbial communities from cowpea collected in UCLA plant growth center, Los Angeles, California, USA - CNSS1 | ecosystem: Host-associated > Plants > Roots > Nodule | place: USA...
AGACTCTGGTAGAGTATTAAGCAACCATAATCCCATAACTTCGTCATCAAACTTTATGCCCATTCCTGACAATTGATCTAGGAGCCCTTGAAACTCATTTAAGTGATCAGAAATAGAAGAATTCTCCTTGTACCTCAAATTCATCAAGCAATTTAACAAATACAATTTATTATTGCCCGACTTAGAAGCATACAAAGACTCAATCTTCTCCCATAAAGCTCTAGCATGTGTCTCATAGCAATATGATTATAAACATTATCTTCAACATATTGCCGAATAAAACCACATACCTGTTGGTGCTCAAAGTCCCATTCTTCTTTAGACATAGAATCTGGCTTCTGTGTAGTAAAGACCAGAAGATGCAATTTCTTGACAAATAATAAATCTTTCATCTTGCCCTTCCACAAATGGTAATTTGTACCATTCAAAGCAACCATCTTTGCATTTGCCTCTATCATTCAAACAAGTAAATATAGCCCAACCAAGAGCTCTGATACCACTCTGATGGGGAAAACAACAACAAACAATATACCAGAGAATGCAGCAGATATAATTTCCCCTAACTTGCAAGAATCTATGAGGAGCAATAATCAAAGAGCAGCAATAATAAATCACCAAAAGCACAAATAAAGGCACCAAGATTTTTAACGTGGAAAACCCCTCAAATCAAGGGTAAAAACCACGAGTCGTCCAGACCAAAGAAATAGCTTCACTATGATCAACAAGAGTACAAAAGAGTCTCAATCAATAGCACATATTAGTGCCAACACCCAACCAAATAACAAAGCAACAAAGCTTTCAAATAGAGAAGAACAAGAGAGGAAAACCTCTACAAATCACTGCTACAGTGCGAAATTAATATCTCCCAACTCAGACCTCATATCAAAGATCTGACTGGTCAGAATGAAGAGCAATGAGTTCCGAACCTGTTGTAAAAATTTCAGCCCGATGCAACGGTGAACAAATCCGCAGCACCGATTTTACTGTGACAGCTTTGTGAAAAACGTGAACAGAATTTTCCCTCTACCTCTCCCTCTATGTGTTAGGGCTTTCAGTGTGTTCTGACTTTATTGTTCTGCCTCTCTCTTTATTTTATAGCCTCCTCTCCACTAGGTTAAGTGAGACATGAGCTTCTCAAATTTTGGGCCTTTTCTCCACATAGGAAGGGAGCCCAATACCCAACATATATTATATTTTTATTAAGTATATTATTTTTTTCGCAAACAATTAAAATTAAAGAATAATATTATTAGTGACCGAAAAGTTTTCACTAAATTATGCAGAAATTGGTGACTAAATTGATTATGGATTTCGATCAATAAATTAGTTACTAAATTGATCACCAAATTAGTTACTAATTTCAGTCACTAAATCAGTTACTTATTTTAGTCATGGTCGTTGAATTTGGTGATGAAAGCGACTATTAATTTCGGTCACTAAATTGTTCACCATACATCAATGACCAATGAAATGGTAACCAATATGAGTATTTTTAAAATAACAAATGGTGACCAATATAAAAAAGCTTAAACAAGTAACTTTTGACTTAACATGAATATTTTTAAAATAACAAATCATTCTTGACTTAAGACAAATACAATGTTTTAACACTTGCAACTAATGATTATCCTTGATGTCTTTTTTAAGGACAATTGTTAAGGGGGAAATTGTTGCAATTGTTAAGGAAGAAATTGTTGTGATTTGCACAATTATCTTGTAACAGATGCTAGGTGGGTTCCTAGTTATAACTTTTGCCCTAATGGTAAAAGCTTAATCCAACAACTACTTGAGTCATAATGACTGGTGTCACAATGTGATGAAAAAAACCTATTTGGGTCCAATGATGATTAAACCTACTCCTATCTAGTGTAAACAGTACCATTACATTAGTGGTTACATTTTCTTGAAAAAATCTATTGCTAAAATAAATGACACCCGAGACTATGCTTATATTTATATTTATGACATATATGTTTAAAAACAATTTGATTACGTCATACAGAAGCAATATTATTTTTATATTTTTAAAGTTTAATCAAATTAAAAGCAATATTATTTTTATATTTTTAAAGTTTAATCAAATTAAATAAAACATTTTATATTTATATTTTTATAATGAAAATATTTTCTATTATAAGCTAGGTAGATGAAGTATGCAATTAGTTGTAAAAGCTTATTTTATTGAATAAATAACTTGGTTGTTTATAAAGCCAAGCAAAGAAACGGAAAAATCGCTCGTGATTCAATCACGACTACAATTAAGAAAAAGAATCACGACTACAATCAAGAAAAGAATCTAGAAACAAGAAATAATTGCTGCTAAATAATAGGAATAAATTTATTCTAATAACAATAAAACTCTAACAAATCCCCTCTTAGACCGAACTATTGTACACATTTCGTTTATTTCCTTAAACTTATACATTTCCAACCTTTTTCTAAGCTTCGTATATACCTCCAACTTCAAAGGCCTTTGTCATGATATCAACCAATTGATCTTTGGTCCACAATGTATTAGTTCCACCTCTCCTTGATTTGCTAACTCTCTAAGAAAAAGAAATTGAACGTGAATGTGCTTACTTTTACCATGCATAACAAGGTTCTTGGACAATTTAATTACTAAACTATTATCACAAAAGATAACACACTTATTTTGCTTCACTCTTAGCTTTTCAAGAATGCGGAGCATCCAAATGCTTTAAGCTGCACAACCCGCTGCAGAAATAAAACCAACCTCAATGGTAGACAATGATACAACTGGATGCTTCTTCGAACTCCAAGCAACTAACCCATTTGGCATTTTAAAAACATATACTGAGGTGCTCTTTCAATCTTTTAAATTTGCAGCATAATCACTATCACAATAAGTAGTCAAAACCTTCCATGCTTCACGTGTATAGAACATCCCCATATTAGTAGTTCATCTCAAGTAACATATAACCCTTTTCATAGCTTGTTGATGCATCACTGTGGAATTCTACATGAAACGAGCGACCAAACTTACAACATACATCAAGTCTGGTCTTTGTCGCAATCGAAATCGTGATGGGCCAACGAAGCAAAAATAAAATTTGTAAAAATAGAGTTTGGAGTCGTCACATAGTTTATTTTGGAAAACTTTAAAAACCAAAAAAGATAAAACAAGGTATGCGAAAAACCAGATTTTGGGTCCGAGAGTCGGTTACGCGTGGGGAAGGTATTAACACCTCACAACGCCCGTCTTGAGACGCTACCTTTAATGAAATGTGCAAAAGTTATATGGTTTTTCAAAATATTTATTTTCCCAAAAAATAATAATAAATGAATTTACAAAACAAAAATATTTTTTTGTTTTTTGGGCCCGACAAGGATTAATCCTCGCTCCTACCTATCTCCATTTACAATGGAGAATCAGGATTACGTAGTTCTTTTACAAAAAAAAAAACTATGTGGAAAATGGTTTGAATTTTTTGATATTTTTGAAAACCTTTTTATTTAAATTTTTCGTATTTTGAATTATTTTAAATTGGTATATGCGACGCGAGTGGCCAGACAGACAGTTGAAATAAATTCTTTTCTTTTTATCTTTTATTTTTTTTTTCATTAATCATTTATAAATTTTTAATATTTTTAAAGTTATTTAAAAGTGGATGTGAATGTCATGAGCAAGATAAATATTAAAAAGTAAACAAAGAAAGCTATTTTTTATTTTTAGATCATCTATATATACTTTTTAGAAAAAAAAACAAAAGTTAAATTGATGTTATGCGACGCGAGCGGTCGAGCAGACACTAAAAAAAGGGAAAAAATATTTTTTTTATGATTAAAAAATGAAAATTGGAAAAACTAAATCAAAAGATGAAAGAACTGAGAGTGATGTACCTTCAAAAATTTTCAATATCTCCTCACCTTTTCTCTTTTCTTTTTTCTTGCTTCCTTTTCTAATATTTTTGTGTTTGTTTTTCCCATAGAGATAAAGATGAGAGGTGTCTATGTGGGTGGTAATGAGAGAAAGAGAGAGTGTAGAGAAAGATGAGAGGTTTCTCTTTTTTGTTCCACCTCCTTCAATATGTTTTTTTTTGAAAGAGAAATAAAAAAGGAGGTGTGTGTGGGAGTGGTGATGGGAAAGAATTAGAGAAGTATATAAAATATTTTTTTTCAGTCATGATAGAGTGCGTATTTATACTCACACCTTGCAATATCAATGCAATCTCAGCCTTAATTGTAATGAACAATATAAGGAAGGAATTGGTCATGATCTCACATCGGAGCAAATCAGAGCACAAAATCAATCCCTATTAGTAATATTGATTCTTATCATTTAAAGAGATATTACTTCTGATGAGTAGAATCATATCACTAATTTCTCTATTAGGAACAAAGGGTATAAAATATTTGAGTTGTTGGGCTCATGAAAATGAGTGTGATAACAAATAACAAATTGGGATCTTCATTCTTTTTCCTTTTTTTTTCTTTTTTCCATCTCTTTTTTTTAAAAAAAATTAAAGTTTGAAAAAGCTTTGAAGAAAATTTTGTTTCACATTTTTTTATTTTTTTTAAAATAAATTTATTCACCCAGATGAAATTGGGTGTTGAGAGCTGCCCCTCTTTACTTATATTTTACTAGATAATATGAAAATTTGACTTTTTCATATTATCGTAATAAAAGATAAGTAAAGATAAAAACACCAATTTCGGTCGAGTTTCAAAAGAAGACAAAATTGAAGACAAACTTGACCATTCCAAAGGAGATGGTCTGTATCTTAAAGAAAAGAACTAGGAGACCATTACCAAGTAGAGGGTCTTCATCCGACACACCATTTTTTTTTACTTTTTGAAAAAAAAAACTAATTAGACCAATCCTATGGAAAGGGTATGTTCATAGGATTCAGTGACCATTACCATGTAAAGGGCCTCTGTTTGAAAATCCACATTCTGTTTGTAAATTGACTTTTTGAAAAAGAGATTAGACCAATCCCGAGGAGAGGGTCTATATCCAAAGGATTCGATGACCATTACCATGTAGAGGGTCCCGATCCGAAAAATCACTTTGTTTTATTATTTTCTTTTTTGAATTTTTGAAAAAATAGATTAGACCAATCCCGAGAAGAGAGTCTATATCAAAAGGAAATAAATCAATGACCATTGCTTTGCAGAGGTCTTAATGTGACAAAGAAATCAATTACCATTGTCGTGCAGAGGGCCTTGATGGAAAGAAATCAATGACCAGTGCCTCACAGAGGGTCTTTATGTAAAGAGATCGATGACCAGTGCCTCATTGAGGGTCTTGATGTGACAAAGAAATCAATGACCATTGGCGTAGAGGGCTTGATGTCAAGAAATCAATGACCAGTGCCTCGCAAATAGTCTTGATGTAAAGAGATCGATGACCATTGCCTCGTAGAGGGTCTTGATGTAAAGAGATCGATGACCATTGCCTCGTAGAGGGTCTTTATGTAAACAAAGAAATCAGTGACCATTGCCTCACATAGGGCCTTGATGTAAAGGAGTCGATGACCATTTCTTTGCAGAGGGCCTCGATGTGACAAAGAAATCAATGATCGTTGCCTCGCAGAGGGTCTTGATGTATAAAAGGAAATCAATGACCATTGCCTTGCAAATGGTTTTGATGTAAAGAAATCAATGACCATTGCCTCATAGAGGGTTTTGATGTGACAAAAAAATCAATGACCATTGCCGCGTAGAGGGTCTTGATGTAAACATAAAATCAATGACCATTTCCTCGCAAGAGGTCATGATGTATAAACTGAGAACCTGGATTTTGGTCTTGAAGTATCGACAAATACCGCGTGAATGCCTAACATTTGTGAACCTTACACAAAAAAAATGTCATTGCTAACTTTTTTTTTTCAAATTTCTTTATTTTTTTAAATGATTTTCAATGATTTTGTGGAGTATGATGGATGATTTGATGATGCATGATATGTTATGATTTCTTTTTGCACCTATATGATGATGCATACATGGATGCATGGGTGGAATTTGCTTTTTTTCATTTTTCATTTTTCCTTTATTTTAATTTGAGAGTAAGGAAATCTAGGTTTAGGGCTAGAAAAAAAACTGAGGCAGACAAAACTGGGTTTGGGGACCAGTGTGGGAACTAGGCTTGGGGACCAGTGTGGGAACTAGGCTTGGGGACCAGTGTGGGAACTGGGCTTGGGGGCTAGTGGAAGCTAGGCTTATGGTATATTGGTAATTCATATGAATGAAGAGAGCCATAAATTTGAGAAACATCATAGAAACAAAATTTATGTATTTTTTTTTAATTTTCTTCCTTCTAAAACAAAAGAATTCAATAACCATTCGTATGAGTGAAGAGGGTTTTGATTGGAAATGAGAAAAATATTTTATTCAAAAATATGAATGACTCATGTATGCATGACTTGGTATGATGTATCAAATACCTTATGTATGAATATTTATTTTGCATTTTTTTTGATCCCCATTTCATTGTTATTTCGAATTCATGGAATCATTCTACTTTGATATTTTTTTACTTTTTCAAATAATTTCTTTGGTCTAATCAATTTACTAATGAACACTTTTTTAATCATTTCTTTTGAAACACTATTTGAATGACATCCATGAAATTGCCAAGGGCTTGAAAAGGCTTGGATGAGGTGATGAAGATTAACTAGGGAGTTGCCCCAATTTGAATTGGTCTCGGGGCACAAAATGTGTTTGGGCTTTCCTCAATTATTGATGGTATGAAGGAAATTATGGGGACTTTATAAGATGTTAAAGATAGTCTTTCATTAGACAACTTTTGGTGTTCTACAATGAGCTGATCTTCGTTTTGTATATATCAAAACTTTATAATAAGGGTAAAAACACCATGTCACAATCCAACATGCAACTTAAGACGCATGTTCGTAATCTTGACCTATTTACAAATGCCTAAAAGGTGGAAGTGACTCTTCTAAATACCTTTCTCAAAAACTATTCTAAGGATGAATCCAACAGTTGAGAATGTACATAAAATCTCTCTTGGCAAAGGCAAATGTTCAAATGGTAAAGTAATGGATGTTTAAGTTCATCATATAGGTTTGAATGTGTGACATTTTGTTGGGTATCAATATCATCCCAATCAAAAATAAACTATTGATCTTTCACAACCTCACTATGTAAAGGATATTGCATGCCAATTTAATGTAAATTTTTTCCTTCATTTTTTTGGACATGAAATTTAATGTAAGAATTTACATGAAGTTGGAAATTGGCTACAAGCCACTATCTCGGCTTATCTATGAGCATATTATCTTTTTATCCTGGTTGAAATTTAGAAGAAACTTGATAAAAGTCAAAGTCATTATCATCTTTGCCTTTATACAAAGCAAATGTGGAACAACATTTTTTGAAAGAAAAATTTACTTTCCATTTTATGATTTTGCCAAAACACAACAAAGTTGAACGACATCCCAACAGTAGCATCAAGAAGAAGAATTTCAAAATTTTGCAACAAAAATGTTGACAATTATGTTGACATTGTGATGTGTGCCAATAATTATCTTAGGACACAATAATCATTTGTGTTTGATGTTATCTTTGCGAAAGTGATTTCAATAACAATGTCAATCTGAAAATTTATGCTCTCTTACTACTACGGAATATATAATACAGCTAACACTAGAGATTTCAACTACTAAAATTCATGTCTATATTATTATTGAGGATAGAAAGAGCTTTTTTTATGGTTATCACGTTGCTGAAAAGTTGAGAAGGAAGCTGAATAAATTACTTGGAGTATTTGAATGTGATGATATCAGAGGAATTGTTAAAGTTTCATTCATCAACATTTTTGTGTTTCGGAAAACAAATAGAATGGAGAAGTAAATGTTGTTTTCAAAAAATGTTGTTCCTCAATTGCTTTGTATTAAGGCAAAGATGATGATGACTTTGATTGTTATCAAGTTTTTTCTAAATTTCAAAGTGAACATAAAAACAAGATGCTTATAGATAAGTTGAAAAAATGGCTTGTCAAATTTCAATTTCATAAAGTTCTAGTAAATTTCATATGTTCAGCGAAATGAAGGAAAAAACCTACATTAAATTGGCATGTAAGATCCTTTACTCTAGTAAGATTGAGAAAAATCAATTATTTATCTTTGACTGGATGGTATTGATACTCAACCAAATGTCATACGTTCAAACCTATAAGATGAACTTATGTGTATGCTTTGCATATGACATGTCTCTATGTTTAGATAAAGTATCAATTAGAATCATCAAATGTGTTTTCTTAGGATTTTCCTGTCATAAAAAATTGATAATTGTGTTACTTTTTGAAACAAAAAGGTATTATATGTCTACTAATGTCACCCTTTTACACAATATCCTTTCTTCCATACTTTTGTACATGATATTTATTTTGTCCAACAAGTCCTACCTATGCCATTTGTTGAGTCTTTTGTTCTTCCTACTAATGACAACCTAAATTCCACATTGAATTTTCTTGAACTATCATCACCACCTCTTATTACCCATCAATGGAGGAACCAAATAAGTAGTCAAATGCTCCAAAGTGAGTCTTCGTCATGAAGTTCTTCTCCATCATCACTTAACAACATGACTTTTATAATGATGACTTGATTCATTTTAATCGTAATTTACATCATATTTACAATTTTCTTAGCTATTACAAGTTATCCCTACCTATTCTCATTTATTTTCTTTATATCTTCTATTCCCTATTTTAAAAATTGTGATAAAAGCACTTGATCATCTTGGATAATGACAAGTCATGATTGATAATGACAAGTCATGATTTTTGGAACACAAGCTCTTGGGAGTTAGTTCCTCTTATATTCAAGATAAAGACAATTGGTTACTATTGTGTATGTTTATATGCGATTAAGTTGAACCCAATGGTGAGTTTGATCACCTCAACACTTGATGTTGGCTATAAGATACAGTTTATGGCCTCAATCAAAACATGACTATGGCCTGTCCTTTTCTTGCCATGGCAGCTATTCATACTAGTATCTTCGTTAATTAGATAAAATGTTTTTTTTATTATGATATAAAAGGAAGTGTACATAGGGCAACCACCTTAGTTTTAAATTGTGTCACTTGGTCACAAGCAATCTCCATGTGGTTGGTTTGGAAAATTTAGTCACATTGTTCAAACCTTTAGGCTAAAATGCGATAAAGGTAGATCATTCAGTTTCTACGATCATAACTCCTTGATAATGTGTGTATTTAATAATGTATTTTAATGATTTAGTCATTGTAGGGAATGATGTTACTAGAATCTCTAAGCGACAAGAACACAATCATTTTTACACTAAGTGTTAGCTACATTCTATATTTACGAATAGTATGAAAACATAGATTTCTAACTTGGCACGACATTGCTGCTACCACCTAAACAACACATTTTGAATATAGTTGTCACCTCTAAATGTTTGAGGATTCAAGATACTCATTAAAGTAAAGAGTGTCATATGATTATGATGATTCACTATAATCTGTGAAGGCTCAAGGAAACTCAAACAAGGCATTCCTTCTGGTGTTAAAGGTAGTCTCTAATCAGAAACCTTTTGGCGTTCTACAATGAGTTTATCTTCGTTGTGTATATAATGAAGCTTTAAAGGTAAAAACATCATGCAACTTAAGACACATATTGTTAATTTTGACTCATTTAATAGTGCATAGAAGGTGAAAGTGACTCTTTCAAACACTTAATCAAAAGTTATTTTAAGGATGGATCCAACAGTTGTAAACGTACACAAAATCTCTCTTAAAAAAACCAAAGGTTCTAATTGTAGAGGAAGTGTTCCTGCAGAGAACAAATAAGATGAGTTAGGCACAAGCGTCACCTTACTATGTAGTCCGCTATCTTCTCGGTTGGTTTCTTCCCGGTCTGTACATATCGGTTTGGACCCAGAAGGGGTTACCTGCAGAAGATACTTCGAAGCTCAAGTGAGTCAAAGCTCTCAAAAAGGTCAAATCTATGATTAATGAATGCATACCTTTAATTACTGGGGTCCACGCGTATTTATAGAGAATTAATGATGTCTGATTATCCCATGGGCCAAGCCTTGACTTGGGCTCTAGCTTGAGCTGTGAGTGGGCATGGGCCCTAACCCAGGCCCTTAAGACCTATTGAACGTGGGGGCTTCCATTTTTACTAAGTCTTTAAGAGTGGTCTGATCCGTTTACTTCTCAACTTGTCGGATGTCGTCCTTGGCCGCACACTGTCCTAGATTGGCCGTTTTGTTGTTACTTTTGTTTTCGTCCAGTTATGAGTCTGATTCTATGCCGGCCCAAGTCGCGTATTTGTGTTATTTCCGGCATATATGTGAGGGTTGTCATTTATATGGTTAAGTTGACCAGGTCCGGTACACCAGTCCCCCAGCCTTTGGTGATACGATGTGTCGGTGAAGGATGATATGTACTGATGTGCTAGTCGAGATCGGCTAGGTGTGATACACCAGTCCCCCAACCTTTAAGTGTGATGAACAGTGTTAAGGCTAGAAGAGGTTTGTGGCAGGTGAAAAGGTTTGTGGCAGGTGAAAGGGTTTGTGGCAGGTGAAAAGGTGTCAGAAGGCTGACTTAGGGAGGTTTGGCGCCGCCATTTTGGTACTTTGTGATGATCGAAAAGAGTTATGTTTTTTGGCGGGAAAGGGTTCTGACGCTTGAAATTCGTGTGTATAAATGAAGATGGTGTTGCATTTCATTCACTCTGTTTCATTTGCAAAAAATTCGTTCGCGTGCGTATAGAGCTGTCTGATATCTTCTCTTCCTCTTCCGTCATCTTTCCTAAAGAAATCAGGTATGTCTAGTAGTAGCGATAGGTTTTCGTTGTCAGACTCGGGTAGTGAGCGGTCTAAGGATAGCGGGAGTAGTCGAGATGATAGTAGCGATAGGGAAGAAGTTGGTAGTGTAAGGGAAATTCCAGTGGAGAGGGTGGTTGAAATTAGGGAGGATTTGCCCGAGGAGCTGGCTGAGAGTAATTGGCCGGCAAAGACCGGATATGAATGGGTAGCGACAGACGTGCGGACTCAGCGGTCGTTGTTCCGGTGGTCGCGTTTGCTAAAATTGTGGTTGAATTGTACACCTATCGAGAAGGGTGTGCGAAGGGACATAATTGCTCCAGAGCGGGTTACTGCTGTTGAATGCGCGTGCCATGGCCGAGAAGGAGCAGTCAAAGAATTCTTCTATATGTATATGTGCCACTTTTCACAGCTGCACATCCGCCTACCTTTTGACGAATTCACTATGAGAGTGCTGCGATTGTTGAATGTTGCCCCTACTCAGCTTCATCCGAACAGCTGGGCGTACTTGTAAGCTTTCAGATTACTGTGCATGGTGCTGTACTTGGAACCGTCTCCCCAAGCGTTCTTATACCTTTTTGGCACAAGGCCGAAGAGTCGGATAGCATGGTTATCGTTAATCAGTTGGCCTGGTCTCAACAAATTGGAGGCCTTCACTCAATCGTTCAAGCATTTCAAAGATGGGTTCTTCAAAGTTGTATTAAAGCTGGCTGGTTGGTCGCATTTCTATACCGCTGATGGTAATACTAAGTTTCCATTCTTCTGGACCGGCAACCCTTGGAGATATAAGTTGATTTCGAGGGAAGATCTGTCGGTGGGTGAGAAGGAGGTGGTGGATACTTTGATGCAATTTAGCGATAAGATGCCCACTAAGGGCTTAGTTAAGGTGTATAATTCGGTTCACCCTATTATAGATATTGAAGGTATTTTTTTTGTAACTTTGAGCATTGTTATTGATTGGAGTATTTTGACGATTTGTGTGTTGTGTACTTCAGGGCATTTGGCGCAACTTGGCAAGAAGAACTTGACACTCTTCCAAGCCCTTCGTAAGGAGAAGGCGGTGAAGGCTAAAGCTACCAGGAACACTATGGTTCCCAACTTGCAGGATTCACTAGTGGACGTCCATGTGCATGGCGACACAAAAAGGAAAGCGGAGTTGCCTATTAGGGCGGGCAAGGGCAAGGACGTGAAGAAAGTGCGAGCTGCCGTGATCAGGGCAGGCTCGACCAGTGGGGTGAAGGGGCCGGAAGCTGGGTTGATTGAGCTTCCGAAAACTACTGTGAGGAAGGATATTGAGATTAATGTGCCGGAATCGTTGATAAATTCAATTGACAATATGGAGCCAAGAGCTTTGGTGAAGGCCATGGTCGAATTTAGTAGCAAGACCTTGCTGCTTGGTCGGCGTGTGGGTTCTTTATACGAACGAGAGGTGAAAGAAGGAAATCGAACCAAGGTGGAGGAGTTGCAGGAGAAAGTTGATAAGCATGATGAAGAGAAGGAAGCGTGGAAAAAGGAGAAGGAGGAGTGGGAACTGGAAAGGAAGAGGCTTGCCACGTGGAGGGTACGATGCCTTGATTCTGAGGAAAAACTGAAGGGTCGAATTGCAGAACTAGAGGCCGACTATGATGATATCAAGGAAAAGCATGATGGGCTGCAGGGTGAGCTGGAGGACTTGAAGAGCTGCATAATACAAGAACATATCAATGGCTTTCAGAAGGGTGTTCGACAAGCGTCATTTTTTTATGAGGGTGTTGATGCTAATGATGTTAGGTTTGATGTGAATAAGGATGTTGTCGATGGTATGCTTATAGATGAGGAAGAATCTAGTCCAGAAGGAAATGGGGAAAAGGAGGCGGTTGACGCTAATGTTGGTGGTGAAGAGGTGGTGGCGGAAGACGTGGAGCAGAAGGCGGCTTAGGATTTAATTTAATACTTCCAATTTAGTTTAATTATTCTAAGTCTGTAATAACTCGTACATTCCTCTATTTTGCTGTTTGATATGCATGCCGATTACTTACGGTTTAATTGCTCTTTAAATTTGTGTATGTATGGAATGTTTGTGTATGCTATTGTATGTTAAGAGTGTTCGACCCAGGCCGCTTAATTGTGGTAAGGGTGGGGAACTTAAACGAATTAACATCAAGTTAAGGGTCTTCGACCCAGGCCACTTACTTGTGGTAAGGGTGGGGAACTTAAACGAATTAACATCAAGTTAAGGGTGTTCGACCCAGGCCGCTTACTTGTGGTAAGGGTGGGGAACTTAAACGAATTAACATCGAGTTAAGGGTGTTCTTCCCAGGCCGCTTACTTGTGGTAAGGGTGGGGAACTTAAACGAATTAACATCGAGTTAAAGGTGTTCGACCCAGGCCGCTTACTTGTGGTAAAGGTGGGGAACTTAAACGAATTAACATCAAGTTAAGGGTGTTCGACCCTGGCCGCTTACTTGTGGTAAGGGTGGGAAACTTAAAAGAATTAACATCAAGTTAAGGGTGTTCGACCCAGGCCGCTTACTTGTGGTAAGGGTGGGGAACTTAAACGAATTAACATCAAGTTAAGGGTGTTCGACCCAAGCCGCTTACTTGTGGTAAGGGTGGGGAACTTAAACGAATTAACATCGAGTTAAAGGTGTTTGACCCAGGCCGCTTACTTGTGGTAAGGGTGGGGAACTTAAACGAATTAACATCAAGTTAAGGGTGTTCGACCCTGGCCGCTTACTTGTGGTAAGGGTGGGAAACTTAAACGAATTAACATCAAGTTAAGGGTGTTCGACCCAGGCCGCTTACTTGTGGTAAGGGTGGGGAACTTAAACGAATTAACATCAAGTTAAGGGTGTTCGACCCAGGCCGCTTACTTGTGGTAAGGGTGGGGAACTTAAACGAATATGAGAGTAAAAACGTAGGGAAGTTGTATAGTTGGGAACCCTTCGTTTTATTTATTGAATATGGGGTGCCTCGTTAAAACCTCCCTGGCCAAAACCCTCCTTAGGGAAAAAGACCAGGTGAGGAAAAAGAGTACACCCAAGGTTACAAGTATTGGTCCAACTACAGTATACATTCAGCTAAAGTAGAATTTGAGGTGCGATACATTCCAAGTGTTGGGAATCTCTTCCCCGGAAAAGTGCTCCAGGCGATAAGCTCCTCCTCCTGCGTCTTCGCGTATACGGTATGGGCCGTCCCAATTGGCGGAGAACTTGCCATCCTTCTTTCTAGCACTGCTGGCCATTCTCCATATTAAGTCCCCGATGGCGAATGATCGTGGACATAGGTTTGCATTATACTTTCTGGCAGCCCTTCGTTTGGCAGCTAAGTTTCGTATCTGGGCTTTCTCTCTGAGTTTTGGTAGGAGGTCAAGGTGAGTAGCCATGTTCTGATGGTTGTGGGTTGGGTCGTATAGTTCTCGACGCACAGATGGTTCGCCAATTTCAACTGGTATCATGGCGTCTGTGCCGTAAACTAGGCTGAAAGGGGATTCATTTGTTGCTGATTGAGGGGTGCACCTGTAAGCCCATAACACTTCTACTAACTCTTCAGGCCATCGGCCTTTGGCGCTGTCCAACCGTTTGCGTAGTTCCATTAGGATAACCTTGTTGGCCGCCTCTGCTTGTCCATTAGTTTGTGGGTGTTCCACAGAACTTGTGATGTGTTTTATGTCCAAGCTAGTGTAGAATTTGGCTAACTCTTTATCTATAAATTGGCGACCATTGTCGGTAATGATGGTGTGTAGGACGCCATATCTGCATACAATGTCCTTCCATACGAACTGTTGAACCTGCTGGGTCGTGATAGTGGTTAATGGTTTGGCTTTTATCCATTTGGTGAAGTAGTCGACAGCGATAATCAGAAATTTCACTTGTACCTTGCCAAGTGAGAAGGGACCAAGGATATCCATTCCCCATTTTGCGAAGGGCCATGGGGATATTATGTGATAGAGTTGTTCCTGCTTCTGGTGGATGAGGTTGCCATGTTTTTGGCATGGTTTGCACTTTCTGACATAGTCCTGGCAGTCTGCTTCTATGGTCGGCCAGAAGTACCCGGCTCTAAGTACCCTAGTGGCCATTGTATGTGCGCCGGAATGGTAGCCGCAAACGCCTTCGTGTAGTTCTTTAATGATATACTGTGCTTGCTCTGCCGTGACACATTTGAGGAGGAGTTGGCCGTACCCGCGTTTGTAAAGGTCGTCGCCTATCATGGTATACCTAGCGGCCTTAGCCAGCCAAGTTTTGTTCGCATCTTGTGGGGGGTTGCCGGTTTTTAGGTATTGGATATGGGGGTGGTCCAGTTAGGTTGTGGGGAGGGGCGGTGCTGTCCATTGGGTTGTGGGTTAGGTTTTGACAAGTATGCGTTGTGGAGGGTGTAGATAGTGTTTATTGCAACAGGGATCGATGGTGGCCTTTTAGTTTGGTGCTGGCTAATTTAGAGAGGATGTCGGCTCTGATGTTATCGGTTCGTGGGATGTGTTCGATGCGGACTCGCTTAAAAGCGGATTGAATGACTGTTCGGACCAGATGGTAATATTGTAGGAGGATGGGGTCTTTAATCTGGAATTCGTCATTCAGGTGCCCTACAGTGAGTTTTGAGTCGGTTTTGCATGTTAGCGTCTTGACACCTACTTCGCGGGCAAGGGAAAGGCCGGCGAGGATAGCTTCGTATTCGGCTTGATTGTTTGATGTTTTGAAGGCAAAGTGAAGGGATTTTTCGATGAGGATGTCGTTGGGTCCTTCTAACACAATGCTAGCACCGACACCTTTCGGGTTTGAGGAACCATCTACATGAAGTGTCCATTGGTCCTCTGTGGGGGTGTGCTGGAGGTCGTTGATAAAGTCTAAAAGACATTGAGCTTTGATGAGGTCATGGGGTTCGTAGCGAATATTGAATTCTGACAGCTCGACGACCCAGGATGACATCCGTCCGGCTAGATCTGGTTTTGCAAAATTTTTTGGATTGGGTAGTCGATTTTGACGGTGATGATGTGGTTTTGGAAGTATAGGCGTAAGCGACGAGCTACGTGGACTAAAGATAAAGCCAATTTCTCTACCATTTGATATCTGGTTTCGGGATCCTGCAGTGTTCTGCTAACAAGGTAGACAGGATGCTACGTGCCCTCTATCTCTTGGACGAGCGCGGCGCTGATGATGTAGTCGGTGGCCGTGATGTATACGAGTAGGGGTTGGTGAGTGTTCGGCTTGTGGAGGATAGGTGGTGAGGTGAGGGTGGTTTTTAGTTTTTGAAAGATTTGTTCACAATCATCCGTCCACGTGAACCTGGTGGATTTCTTTAAGAGTTGGACTATGAGTTGGGTTTGTTCGGCCAGTTTGGGTAGGAAACGGGAAATGGCTGTGAGGCGGCCTATGAGCCGTTGGACCTCCTTGATGGTAGCGGGGTTGCGCATCTCGATGATGGCCTTACATTTTTCGGGATTGGCTTCTATGCCGCGCTAGGTTAGCATAAAACCAAGGAATTTACCCCGGTCGACGCCGAATACACACTTGTCTGGGTTGAGGTGAAGGTTGTATTGGCGTAGCGCAGAGAAGACTGCTGATAGGTCCTCAGCATGTTGGTGGTGACTTGGTGACTTGACAACCATGTCATCAACATACATTTCGACACATTGTTCCATCAGGTGACTGCAAACCTTGTCCATCAGTCATTGGTAGGTTGCTCCAGCGTTTTTGAGACCAAAAGGCATTATCCTATAGAAGTAGTTGGCATCGTCCGTGATGAAGGCGATTTTGTGCATATCAGATACGGCCATGGGGATTTGGTTGTATCCGGAATATGCATCTAAAAAGCTAAGTACTTTATTTCCTGCTGCACCGTCAACAAGTCGATCAATGTTGGGTAGGGTGTAGGCATCGCGGGGGCAAGCCTTGTTTATATCCGTGTAGTCCACACACATTCGCCATTTACCATTGGCTTTGTTCACCAAGACTACGTTAGAAAGCCAAGTGGTGTACTGAGCTTCTTCTATGAATCCTACGTTCAGTAATTTGTCGGCTTCAACCTTAGCTGCTAGCCGGCGTTCTTCACCAAGTTTACGCTTTTTCTGGGATACGTAGCGGGCTTCTTTATAGATGGATAGTTTGTGGGATGCCACTAGGGGGTCCACTCCAGGGAGATCGGCGGCTGACCAGGCGAAAAGGTCTGTGTTATTGGTGAGGATGGGTGTGATGATGGCACGCTCGTCAGAGTTCAAACCGGTGCCTAGGTTGATAGAGTGACCGTTGGGAAGCTCTAGAGGGGAGGTCTCCTCAACTGGTTCAAGACGAACATCCCGGCCTACTCTAGGGTCTAGATCCTCGCCTGATAGGGTGATGTCGGAGCCAAGAGGTCGCTCGATGTGGTTGGTTTGTTGAATTGGGAGTTGTGGTCGTAAGCTGGCCATGTAGCATTCGCGTGCCAAGCGTTGGTCGTAGTGGATGGTGAGGATATCACCGGAAGGGGAAGAGAACTTCATGGCTAAGTGGGGGGTGGAGACGACAACGCCAAGGGTGTTTAGGGAAGGGCGACCTAGGAGGATGTTGTAGGATGTTGGCGCGTCGACGATGAGGAAGCGGATTGGGATGGTTTTGGTTTGGGTCCCTTCACGAAAGACGGTGTGGAGGTCGATGTAGCCACGGGTGGATACTTGTTCGCCAGAGAAGCCATAGATCGGCTTGTCAAACGGGACCATGGCGGTGTCCGGAAGTTGAAGTTTTTGGTAGGTGGCCCAGTACAGGATGTCAACGGAGCTGCCCTGATCAATAAAGACCTTCTTAACGACGTAGTTTTCAATTTCCACAGTGATGACCATGGGGTCATCTTGTTGATGGTCTAGGCCATGAAAGTCATCATCTGTGAAGATGATAGGAGGCATGCGGCGTTTGTGGTGGGAATGGGTGATATGGTTGATGGATTGGATATGGCGGAGGTGTCTTTTTCTGGCAGAAGAGGTGGATCCTCCACTAGCGAAGCCACCAGAGATGGTGTTGATGGTGCCACGTAGGATAGGGTCGGCAGGGGATATGTCGGTGCGAGCTGGTTCGGGTTCTTGGTTGGTGGGTTGGGCGGGGCGTCTGTCGTGACGGGAATCATGTGGAGGGCATCTGTGGTCAGATCGAGGGGGTGGCGGGATCGAGAGGAAGAGGAATGGTCATCTCTACGGATGAAACAACGAAAGTGGCCGGCACGAACCAGTTCTTCTATTTTATCCTGGAGTGCTTTGCATTCTTCTGTAGTGTGGCCATGGTTGCGGTGGTAGCGACAATATTTGGTCATGTCCGCGTTAGGAGGGGTGGTTGTCTTGCGTGGTG
>Ga0214542_1007940_pt1 | contig 18038 bp, 6 predicted proteins | sample CNSS1metaG_FD_160096 | JGI IMG/M metagenome (GOLD analysis project Ga0214542, IMG submission 160096) | Root nodule microbial communities from cowpea collected in UCLA plant growth center, Los Angeles, California, USA - CNSS1 | ecosystem: Host-associated > Plants > Roots > Nodule | place: USA...
AACATATATATAAACAAAAAAAATATTATTTTATATATATATATATATATATATATATATATATATATATATATATATATATATATATATATATATATAGAGAGAGAGAGAGAGAGAGAGAGAGGACGTCAACAAATTAATTGAAAAGTTACATTAATAATCTATAGGAAACCAACTATGAATCCTATTTTGAAAAAGCAGTGGAATTGACATGTTTACTATTACTGTGTGTACAATCTTTTATTTACGTGTTATTTATTCTTTGCATATCAAAACACCATCTCTTCATAGTTACTAATTTTAATTGCATTAGGATAGATTTTTATAAGAATCAAATATTTGAAATAAATTCCATATTCATTAGGAGAGGACTCAGAATTAATTTAATCAGATATTGACAATATTAAAGTTGTTATAATTAAATAGTAATAATTTGATCGTTTTACAATAGTATTATCAAATTTGGATATATATATATATATATATATATATATATATATATATATATATATATATATATATATATATATATATATATATTCACTGAGATATATATACACTTCCACGGACTCAAGGAAGAAGTGAAGTTTTAGTTTGTAACGAGTATATATCCGTATCTTACCCCTTATATTTTCCCTTTACTTCTCTTTTGTCTCTTTTCCTGATTTTCCAATAATAAACATTTGTTTATTTTTTGTTTCCAACTTTCACTTCATAAAATCTTAATTTGGGTAATCAAGACAAGGAAAATTTGAGAAGGAAATGACCATAATAGTAAATGTAGTAATTGTGTTTTGTTATTTTGTTACAAAATTGGAATGCACAACATTTTTTCCTTTCATTCACTGTGTTTGTTTATCACTTTTGTGTGTAAGTAAAGAGTAACTGTGCTAAATGATTTGGAGAGTCAATATCAATCTAAGTGAGAGTTCCTCTTTGGTTTGCCCTTGAAGATACCATAGTTTCCTCTACAAGAGTTGGATTTCAACATTCAAATAAAGTGTTTGCCAACTTTTCTCATATTTTGAAAATCAATTATAGAGTTTATATGGAATTATTTTTGAGAAAAAAAAAATGGTAGTTTTTTTTTCGTTGAGAAATTGATTATTATGGACACTTACCTATGTCCATATATAAAGAGGAAAAGAAAAACATAAATACGATAAATGATAAAAGATATTATGTAAAGAAAGAAAGATTATTAAAAAATAATAAATGTTAATGGAGTACTAAAAGTGGAGGTTGAGAATGATTGGTGCAGTGCAGTGTGAAAAAAAAAAGGAAGGATTGTTTATAAAATTGAAAATGTGAAGAAATATTTTAATAATATTATTATTTTCCTCATTTTGAAGGAAAAAATGGCAAATAAGTAATGCATTGCTGTGAACAAAATCGATTATGTTCTAAAAGTGATAATCTTCTGATAATAATTATTAATATTTTTCTTCTAATTTTTTCATTAACTAAATAAATTTTTTTATTCTTCTTTTTTTTTCTTTTTTTTCTCCCTTTTTACTTTATTTTTCTATTTGTTTTTTCTCTGTTAAAAATTACCAGATAAAGTTAGTTATAGGGAGAGTTTGAAAATTTATATTTGATTTGTAATCTTAACTCACATTTTGAAATATCACACTCATAGTTATAACAGTTGCTTTGCCTTTCTCTTTCTTTTATCACAAACTCTCTTATACTGTTTAAATGCCATATGGACTCTATTTGTTTCACCGTCATATTTTAAATTTCATTGTAAAATAAAATAAAATAAAATATAGATTCTGCAAAATATTTTTAAAAGATTAAATCAATTCTATAAAAATCCTTCAAAATAATTCCTTCATTGCGGTTTAAGTATCGTTAAACTTGTTCAGATTTTAACAAAAACCGAACATTGCATTAATTTAATTGAATGCAGTGATGAACTTAACAATATTATTTTAATAATTAACATTGAAACATTGATACCGTTTGAAAAAAAAAGTCAAAAACAAATTTCGTTTTCTTAATCTTTAACTGGGATGAAAAAGTAATTTTAAATATAAATCTTTGTTTCTTTTAAATAGTTACTTAACTAATTTAAATTCTCACCAGTCTTAGGTTAAATAAAAGTAAAGACAAAAATATTTAAACACATTAACATTTCTTAATCCTCCAAAATATTTTATAATAATAAAATGATGACAGAATTAAAATCTTTAAAACAAAAATTCGTCAAAAAATATAATAATTGATTATTTAAAATTAAACATCTTAAACAAATAATATATCAAAACAAATATTATATCATTAAATTCTGAATATATTTTATGATAAATTAATGAATTAAATATCTAAAAGTTGAGCACCGAACAACAAGGTCAAAAGTTATTATTTACGGCTACCCATAAATTTGCAGAGAGTAATGATTCATGTTACGTTGTTACATTCAGAGTAGTACTAAATTGTTGTGATAGCAGTCAAATCACTCACCAAATGAGTGGTACATCTTGTTTAACCAAGTCAAACTTTCAAAAATATGCATGAATATTTTAAAAAGTTATTACTCTAGTTTAATTAATTGGAAAAGATGTTTTAGAAGAAAAAAAATAACAAAATGTCTCAAAGTTATCACTTTTTTCTTCCTCTCCCACCGAACACTTTTATTAATTTTATTTTTATTTACTTTTACTCGTCATTTCAACAAAACTCATTGGTATAACAATAAATCATTCACAATATTAATATGGCGCAATTTAATATTTTTTAAAAATTCAATCAAATAATACTTAAAATTATACTTTCAGAATTTATTAAATTATATAATTGGCTACTACTAAATATAAAGAGCAGTTGTTAATATGGAATCACTATAAAAAAAAATTTCATTAGTAATCAATTTTAGTGATAAGAAATTATTAATTACTATAATTATTAATTTAGATAGAAGTTTACAAAGTAAAAAAATCATTGGTTACTAAAATAGTTATTATTATGAATAAAAAATTATAATTGGTCACTAAATTGGTTATTAAAATTTGCTACCGTAATTTTAGCTACCAAAAAAAATTGGTCACTAAAAATTAACTACCTAAGTTTCGGCTACTAAAATAATTTAGTTACTAAATTGCTTTCTAATTAATTAGTGACAAATTTAGTGACTAATTATATTTTTTATTTATATTAGTGATTATTTTAATAACCAATAAATTTTAATTTTGTAAATTGGTATCTAAACTGGTCACTATAGTGACTAACAACTTTTAGTCACTAAAATTGGTTACTAATAAGATATTTTCGTGTAGTGAATTGTTTTTGTTTTACTCAAGTAGATATGAAATAAATAATTTAGATAAAAATAAAATATAAGAAAAAGTAAATAATAAGAAAAATAAAACTTAAATATAGTTAAAAAAATATGCTAATAAATTTTGATAAATATTACATGATTATTATTTTTATTTTCTAATAAATTTATATTTCTTTTTTATTTCCCTTCGTCCTTAGGAAGCATTCATTATCCCTTGTTACTAAATCATATCTTGAATACATAACTATGTATTCTGCTAAGTACCTTAATAGTCTTATTTCATTCAAACAAAATGAATTCCATAAATAGTAAATTTTGAAATTAAAAAGCTACAAATATGTTGGGTTATCTATTTTAAGATGAATAATTCAAAATTTATATTTATAATCATTTCTGACTAACTAACTATATATTTTTTTATATTGGCGCATTAAAAACAAATTTAAATTAATGATTGTGTTTTGTATTTGTTGTTTTTTTACAGTCAGAAACAATAATTACATTTTCAGAAACAGAATCAATCATTACATTGACAATTATAGCCTCCAAAATGGAGGTAGTAGTGACAGTTATGCTATGACAGTACCATTAAATTTTTATTATTCTGAATTGAATTCCATCTAAACAATTATTTTTTATTTTTTATTAAATCAAATGCAACCTTAATGAAATTTCTAATGGATTAGATGAAAATGAATTTGAGACCCATATCAAATTGAAATTATCAAATGATCTTAATATTAATAATAATAGTAGTACAAATATTATTTAATTTAAATACTATTCTAATAATTAAATATTAAACTATTTTATTCTTCAAATAGTCAATAACATATTTTATTTTAAAAATGTAAACAAAAATACTTTAAATTATAATTCAATGAAAAATTTTAAATTTTTATCTAATTCATTTTAATCCAACTAAAAATAGATTAAATTCATGAATTGAATTAAATCTAATAAAAAATAAAAAGTTCTTGGTAATTCACCGGTGAAAAATAGGTTTTTATACATGATATAGATACACGTAGTACACGAAGTTTTAACTTTTTATGTTAGTTCCATGACAGGTATAAAAAAGTATGTTTCTATATCGTTTTTAAAATTGGTATAGAAGATCCACTTGGGAAGGGAGAGTTGTGTAAGAAAAAATGACTTACTATATCGGTTTATAAAAAAATTCGTCTTTTATATCTATTGTGACCATAATCGGCATAAAAAAGTGATATATTTTTTTATGAACAATTCATTTATTCTTCCTACCACATACAAAACATGTATATAAAATCACCCAGAACATCCAGACAACAAATTTCATTCAATCAAATATTTACATGAAATACAATCTAATGTTTATATGAAATATAATGTAACTCAAAACCGAATAACTAAACATCTAAGATTCACATGAAAACTTGTAGAATACCTAACATCATCTTTTATAAACAGTTAAAAGAAACAAAGCCCACTACTCACGAACTTCCTTTAAGACTCCTTAATCCATTGAAGATGTGTCATTAAAAATTTACACTATGAACAGTTTGAGTCAACAATCTTTTAGTGATAAATACTTAATATGTGATTTATAAATTGTACATATTACCATATCCCATGAGTCAGCAATGTTTGCGGATATGATTCTATGCATATGCCTCATGATATAATATCTACACTAATAGCTCCTTGGTTGACGTGAGTATTACAAGTTAAATTCATATAATATCATAATTTCGATAATTATATTTCAATAATCTGAAGATTAACTACTTATAGTTGGCCCAATGAATTGCAAGCATATGGTTGACCCCATGGTTGCACAACCAAGGAGGTAAATTGTAAATCACTAATAGAATAGACCATGAACTATGTTTACTGCTCAAGTTACCATATGGATTCATTCCATTTGTAGAAGTCCAAACATAATGTTCCTTGAGTCATTGGAGAAATTTGGGAACATGGAATCAATTTTGCTCCACTACAAACCATTTGCCGGATGTCTCAAATGGCCATTTGTTGTATGTTCATCTGCATGTCATCTCATGAGTTTTGCATCATTTGCATTACTAAATAAGCGTTTCAATCATGGAACTACAAGAACCACAAAATTTTCTCCAAAGGACCCTTACTATCAGATTCAAACTCATTATGTTTCTGTTTGTATTGTGATACCCCACATTGTGGACATTGTGAAATTTCGCAACAAATTTTAGGAGAAGTTGAACAATTGAGCAACTTATAATAGGAATAACGACAACTAAAAACTAACCATGAGATAATCCTTCTATACACACACAAAATTTATACCAATTATAGCTATAACCGGTATAAAAAGTCTTTTTCAATATTACAAAAATGACACTGCATTCATTTCTATACCGGTTAAAACTAGAATCGTTATAGAAGATCTCACATTTATTTACAAAATTGATATCGTCTCTTGTTTTATAGCTAGTGAATTTGAACTGTAACACCCCATTTAATTTATAATCATGATTAAAGGAAGTGTCACACAGGATAATACAGAAACACAGTCTTGAAGTTTAAACATTACTCCACACAACAACCAAGGCACACGACTATGCCACAACTAAACCAGATACAATGTTCATCAGTAATCAAAATAGGAAATTAAAAGACAGACTAGTACATGGGCCATAGCCCCAAAAAGAAAGTCCAAAGTAGTAGAATCCAGCCTAGATGGCTAAGCAGCGGAACCGTCACCTACCTGTTGAGCACGGGTGTTTCTCGCATCTGTTCACATCAATAAATTGATGATCATCGCAAAAGGAGAAGAACCACATACAAGACAACCAAACAAGCAAACAGGGTAAGCTAGAGTAGAAATAGTTTATCAAGTAGTCACATGCTATTACGCAATCTAAAACAGTATTCATCAACCAATCATGTTATGACTTCTCAAGCAATACACTAGACTCAGACTCGACTCATCCGGATTACATATAATCAGGTCAGATTCAGCGGATGCTTGCACTTGTGGTCGATTACCCTGCTCACCCCCGAGCTGCTCACCCCCGAGCTGCTCACCCCCGAGCTAAGTGTTACAAGTGTTACAATGTTTCAATCCCCCACACACAAGGTTAGCCCTTAATGAGTTTCAGGCCTCCTACTACTCTTACCACAAGAGTCAGTCTGCTCTAAGTGAGACTAACTAACTCCTTAGAGTGTCAGGATGCAACCTTACCTTGAATCCTTACCATAGATGGGGTGCCACCATGGACTTTCACTAACAAGGGCCATGGAATTACGTCCCGACCACTGAAGCACCACCAGGAAGTCTTACCTAGAGACTCGTGGATTTACATACTAACAACATACCAATCACATTCCAAACAAACAAATAATGTTGATCATGCATTTAACACCTCACGCCATCCTTTGTAACCCATCCTCATTCATATTCCATGTTGATTTCATACCATCCCATTCTTCCCAATTCGAGGATATAGAACTTCACCTCATACCAATACCATGCCATCAATGTAACATTATTGCTCATACCGAATTCATGACCACATATATAACCAACCATTTCATTGAAATCGCATGCCAAGATTTATCCAAGTTCATCATTCATAATCCATGAATCACACCACTCATACAAATTCATTCATTCATCTCATACTTTATAAATGCATACCAAGAGATACATATATCACAAAATAGTATTCATCCCCAAATAAATGAGTGCCAACATTTAAGTACCTGATATTCCATACAATCAAGCACAACACACAACCATAATTCTTACACCAAAATTCCTAAGAAAATTTATTATCACGAAACCAAAATCACTGCAGTAATGCGTGACACATTTCTCAAGCTACAGACATCTAATCGACGATCCAACCGATAAAACCACACAGTAGCATGTTGTGAACCAAATGTCCAAATTTAAGCTCAATCCAACGGTTAATGAGTCGGGAAAGTCAATTTTACTAAAACTGCGTATATTAGAAAAATACACAATCGCCCAACGACCAAGTCAACTCGCCCAGCAACTGCGCGACGCATCCAGAATACGAGAAATAACGTCAAACATCACAGTTTCATGAATATTTGAACCCCAACTTAGAAATATACAAAAAACTAACGTTTTCTCCAAACGTTTCTCATATTTCACAAAACATTAATCGCATAAATGGAAAAAAACGTGAAACCCTAGCTTCTCTTACCTGGAAAGAGCTAGTCCAAATGACTCGTATGCCCAACAGTGAGCACCACAGCTCCGAGGACAACTTAGTGACCTAGAAAAATAGCGGAACAGAACAAAACAAGGTTATTGAGGTGAGTCCCCAAGGAGATATGAAAATAAAGCTAGAAAGGAACTACTACGAGTTTAGAAGCAACTTACATGGAGTGAAAGTTGCTTGGAGAGGATGGGGAACCAAACCCTAACAGAGATTTCTGTTGGGAAGCAAGGAGAGCGTAAGAACGAATGTTTTCTGAAAGTAGGTGAAACTAGAGTGTTAGGTCAAATTAGGGTCTTTGCTCCCTATGGGCCAGCTCTAGGCCCAACTGATTTGGGACCGCCCTTTTTAAATTAGAGCAGAAATAAAAAGAGGTTTTACATGTAGGTAAAAAAACTTATTTTACTGTAGTGATTCGGTAATAATTTTATCTAGCATATATAACCTACAAAGTTCTCTCACATCATGAAAACATCACATTTTTGACACAAACACATGTTCCGTGTGAATAATTATATAAAATATTTTCTGAAAAAAACAAATTCCGTGTGTTGCATATTTTATTATTAGAATTTTAATTTCATTAACTTTATTATTTATCTTTTCTTAGCATATTTCATCCTTTTCTAAGTGGAAACCATCAAAATATAAATAACGTGATGATATGAATGGTATGTGTAAGGATGAATAAGTATTTTGTGTTGGAATAAGGATCTTTTAATTTATTTTATTCCCTATTAAATGTTGAAACCATCAAAATATAAGGATGAATAAGTGTTTTGTGTTGGAATAAAGATCTTTTAATTTATTTTATTTTATTCCCTATTAAATGTTGAAACTTTTATATATTTTATCACCGATTTGCGAGATGTTTTACTAAGGATGTGAATGGCAATATTCTCAAAACTAAAACATCGGTGATAAAATGAACAAAAATTTGTGCTAAAATATCTTATTAAAAGAAAAACAGTTTGAGATTAGAAAAAGTTTACACAAGAAATTGTAAAATTCTCTTTTCCCTTTGTTGAAGAAAGAGAACAGACAAATTGGTAAGCAAAATGAAAAATAAGAAAATGGAAATAGATTATTGAGAACAAATGGAGAAAAATTAGATAGAGATTTGATTGGGATCGAGTGACACACAGTCCACACAGAAATGGATAAAAGAAATCAAAAAGCCTAGATAATAAATGAAAATAAACAGAGTTTTATAATGCAAAATTTTAAAATTTCATAGCTTAATTTTTTATTTAATTTTCTCCTCTCTCTTCTTTTTCCCTATTTCGTCTTGTTATTAAATAAATATAAGAAAAAGCATAATTACTATTTTTAATTAAAGTCATGAAATTAAAAAAAAAAAAAAGAGTAGGTAATGTTATACTTCTTTTCTTTTCTTGTTGTATGTTCTCAACCATCACTGCATAAAACAGGGTTTTTCTTCCACACGCCCAATTTTTCTTCCTACACCCCCATTTTTTCTTCTTACACTCCCAAGTTTTTTTATAATTCCACTACTACCCTTTTGGTTTATAATTACTTATTTTCAGAATCCAATGTTATCGACTTTCAGAAATCGGTATTACCGACTTTTAAACATCGATATTACCGAATTTCATTCTTGAGATACCAGCTACGAATATATTTAATTTATTATTTATATATTTTCTTTTGAAGGACATAATGTCTTTACAATTAAACTTGGGGTGTAGAAAGAAAAATTGGAGGTGTAGGAAGAAAAACCCTAAGCTTGGGCAGAGAGTTGGATATGAAAATCCTATGGAGTTCAACTTTCAGTAAAAATATAATTAAAGAAAAACATAGTGAGAGCATTTTTTTTTGTAATTATTACGAATTATCATAAAAATCAAGATTTTCCTTTTAAAATAACCTCTTTATAAAACATAGAAATTACTAAATTAGAAATTATCATTGAATTATCGTGAGCAAAAATTCTATCAAGACAGCATTGTTCTCTAAACTTTATGCTTCTTCTTTTTTTCATCAATAAACCCAAATTGATAACAAAAGAAGGCTTAATAAAAGATCCAAATATTCACGGTTTTCTAAAATGACTATTTTACTCTTCATAAGAGTAAGAGTGACTTCAGGGTTACTTCTTGTTCTAAAATTCTTTTAAGATTTCCAAAAATATGATTTTTCGGACTCAAATTTTAGAATAAGATTTTCAAAATAGGATTTTTCGATTATATAAAATATATTTTCAAAATTGTTTTCGAAACAAGATTTTTAGAACAATATTTTTGAAATATATATAATATTTTTCGGAATGAGTTTTTTGAAATTAGTTTTTTAGATGAGTTTTTTTTGGAATGAGTTTTCCTTTCCTAAACACATAAAATGTATATCCAAAAGAAATTGTGTATTCTTTTTTTTATTCTTCCGCATCCTTATTTTCTTTTAGCAACATCGATAATGACAATAATAACAATAATATTATAATAACAATAATATAGTACAATAAAAAGAAATATTTTATTTTATTTTTTATTAGTATGACACACATTTAATAATAATTGAGTATAGGAAGCAAAATTGGATAACAAAGACAAACTTGGACCAAGTTGTTGCATCTTAGTAAGGCTAGGATGACCCCGCTAAACATGAACAAGAGAGGGAGAATCCATTACCAAACCAACATGTGTGGATGATCATATATAATAAAGACAATAAGACTTATATCCAGTGCAATTATTTGACGCAAACTTCAGTCTTGTAAACAGATAGAATCTTTGGTAAAAGAGATAATACAATCAAGAGAACAGATGAGACGACTACGATAATAAGTTAAATAGAAACTTAAGAACCTAAATAACATGATCAACGGATAGGGAAGGAAGAAGACGAACAGTACCAACACCGTGTGAGGAGACCCAAGACCCATTGGCCATGGTAATTGAAGGCAGATAATCCGAAGTACACATTAACGAGAAAAAAAAAAGATTTACTACTAATAATGTGATTTGTGGCTGCTAAGTCCAAAATCCAAGGGCCAAGAGACTTGGAATGAGTGAGACCAACAAAAGATGTACTCGTGTGTGCAACGAAAGCATTGGAACCAATGGAACCAGAGTTCTGACAATTCTCATACCATTTGAGAAATTCATTATAGAAGCATGCTTTGATGAAAATGACATGAAAGTAGTAAAAAAGGCCATAGGTACATGTAGAAAGTTAAGATAAATTCCAAAAGGCAAACAACTCTAAAACAATGAAAAAATTCCAACGACACCTAATAACGATGAAAGTAAGGGTGGCAATGCGACCCGACCCGTTTAGGTCCGACCCGCAATAGGTTGCCACAATGCGCTCTGGGCTAGCCCACCCCGCAATGCAAAATGAGATGGAAAATATGACCTGCCCCACATTTATTACGATCCCCAAGCCTGCTGCTTGGCCCGTATTTGTGTTGCATCATAAATTTTCATTTTTTTTGCAAGACCTGCACATGCATTTAGTGGTCCATTATATCAAATTTATTATGTATTGCACTATGAATTAAATGGACCAATAAAGAATTAAATGGCCCAAGAATTTTTCTATGTACTGCACCATTTAACAACTTTTCTATCTATTTATCTATCTACCATGTGAATAATAAGGAGTTAAATAAGGAATTAAATGGACCAATAAGGAACTAAATGATGTTAGGGTGTGTGAATATGGTGAGTGAGGATATGTAACATGAAAGAAGAAAAATACAGTGTAAGAATTCCTCAGGCTGCGTTGCACATGAGTGTGGTGAGGTAAGGGCTAAGTTAGGTTAAGTTGCAAGTCAGCGTGTCTACCTTCCCCTCCTCACCTCTAGCCCGCGCAGGCTGCGGGTTACGCGGTTCGGGCTCTTGCGAGCTAGTGGGTTTAGTATCCCAACCCACCTCGAACTTTTACTACTAGCCGGCTAGCCGGGCCTGACCCATATTGCCAATCTAGAAAGAGGGTATCAAGACAAGTCTGACAGCAGTGGTCGCTACAAGAGCACTACTGATTTGTGTTGTTAGTCTAAATGGAGGTGATAGTGATAATGGCACTAATGATGGTGACGATGATGATGATGATATGTCAAAAATAATAGTTTACAAAAAAAGTTTAACATCAGCTAACAATGGGTCCATTGAAGAGGCAAAGAGTAACCCTAACTTAGACACCATGTTAAAATAAAAGAGAAATAGGCATAGGATGAAGTCCTATTGTATGTTGAGCACATGGGGTTATGCATTTATAAATAGGGAAATACAAAGAGATGCACCTAAGCACGTTACATTTAAGACTAAAATATATTATTATGACTAACAATTATATCTAATACTATTTTAACCATATCTAACGAGATTTAAAGATCTCAACTAGTTAAGCTAGCCCTTAATTAATTCAATTTAGTTTCTCACTTGTTCCAACACGTTTACTACACTTCTTATGTCTTATTGACTTAAGTATTGGAGTGATTTTGTAGGAACAATCGACTTTCCCATCTCAAGAGCTCGACTAGGTGTATCGTATACAAAGAGAATCATCTAGGATAGAATAGATGAGACATGTATAACACATATCGAACTTGTGAGTACATCTTTGTCCTTGTAACAACAATAATAATTCTTGAGACCAAACAATACAGAACACCCCATTAAACGAAAGTTCTAAGTAGTTTTTATAATAACAAACATTATACGACAACAAAGATATATGTAGTTTTTCATCCAACATATTCAATTGTGCAACAAAAAGCTCTCAAATTTAATAAACCTTTGTTTACAAAGTATTAACAAAGAACCAGACAGATACATAATGTTGTATGTTATCTATCGTCTAATACCTATCTCTAGTTAAGCAAATTATGATATCAAAAGAAAATAGTTAAATTATTTTCCTTAAAATATTTGAACAGAGAAAGAAATCATTTGTGCTACACTGTTTATACTTTGACATATTACATATCCATGAATATCTAACGTGATCACATACAATTGAACAAAGCATTATCAAATACACATTTACAAAAATCAAATGATACAATTAATTTATCAGAAGGCACAAGTTAAGCTGACAAGACGATACAAAGTAAACTACTAATAAGACAATACAATCAAATACATCAAAAGACTATAAGACCTCATTTGACCTGTTTTGTGCTTAACATGTCAATTATTTTTTACTGATCTAAATATTTATAATTTACTTAGTTTCATATTAGAATAAAATGAGTTCGGCCTTAATAACCTAAATATTTCTAGATAATCAAATCTAAATAAACATGATTTTATAGAAAATCATATATCTTTAATTGAGAAAGCTTTAAATGTCAAATGATTATTTTGTCTATGTATAAAAATATTCCATCTACTCTGATATATGACTAACATTAGTTAATCTATCTTTGACATTATTCATCAGAAGTTCTTGTTAGTGATTTATTCACATAATTTATATGAAACTTTTTCTTTAAGTAGTAAATTTTTTAATGTTTGAAAAAAGATAGTATTAATACTTTATGTATCAAGTATTCTCTAATATTGAGATGGACACAATACGATCAAAAAGCTTCAAAGAAGATATCTCACAAATAAAAGAATCTGAAACAAAAAAATATGGAGATTATCTTGAAGATTACATAAAAATTTCTCTTTGGATGTACTGTCGCAACCGAAATCGCGACGGGACGACGAACCAAAAAAGAAAATGGGTTTGAAAATAGATTTGGAGTCGCCACCATAGTTATTTTTGGAAAACTATGGAAAACCATAAAAAGAAAGCAAGTCTGCGAAAAACCAGATTTTTGGATCCAGGAGTCAGTTACACGTAGGAAATGTGTTAGCACCCTACAACGTCTGCCCAAAGGCGGTACCCTTAATTAAACATGCAAAGTTGATGTGGTCATCAAGACATTAATTTTCCCCAAAATAATGAGACAAATAATACTATAAAGAAACAAAAAAAAAATGGGTCCGACAAGGATTGACCTTGGTCCTACGTATTCTCATTCAAAATGAGAAATCAGGGTTACGTAATTCTTTAAGAGAAACGATTTGGAAAACTATTTTGAAAATGATTTAATTTTTTTGTAATTAAACCTAATAAGGATTGACCTTGCTCCTACGTATCTCACAAGGGAGAATCAAGGATCACGTAGTTCTTAAAAAGCTTGTTTGTTTGGAAATGTTGATATTTTTATATTTTGAAAATTTTATATTTTTTGGTATTTTTGAATTATTTGAAAAAATAGCGTCACACGACGCGAGCAACCAGACAGACACTCAAAAATTGAAAGAGGAAACTAATTTTGATATTTTTAAAAATTGAGTGTCACATGGTGCAAGCGACCAGACAAACAAAATAAGGTGGAAGAAAACATTTTTCATTTTTTAGATTATTTATGTTTGTAATTTTTATGATTTTCAAATATTTTTTGGTTTTTTAGGAAAAAAAAGTGTACGAAAAGATGGAAAAAAATGAAGGTAAACAAAATACAAAAAAAAAAAAAGTGCATGGAGGGTGTAAGCATACAACATAGTGGAGTGCAATGAGTAAAAATTTGAAAATAGAGCAAAAATACAAGGAGGGTGTAAACTTTGAAAATTTGGGGTGTAGTCAGCAAACACAATCAAACCCAAAACAAGACCAACATAAACATGGGGTGCGAGGTTATCAATTATGGTGGTGCGCGAAGTAAAACATGAAACAAGTGTGGTAGGGGTGCAAGGTTAGTAAACATCAGGGGGTAATCGCATCATAAAATTAAAATAGGCCCAAAAATGTAGGGGGTGCACGAAGAAAATAAAAGGCAGAGCCAAATCAAACAAACACTAACTAATGTGGAGTGTGTGCAGGGGTGCGGGACTAACAATTATGGAGGTGTACAAAGTAAATGATAGAAAAAAAACAATCAATTCTACAAAATAATGGGGTGCAAGGATTATTCCATATCACATGGTCCATACCCATACCAATGCCAAATCAATATATAATTCAATGATTATCTCATTCCTCAATCATGACCAACGCATATTTAAAAATAATAACAAATAAATAACATACAATTGACATACATAGGACTTGAACCCAAGTCCTTTCACACAATAAAGTACTCTCAACCATTTGAGCTAGTACTTTTCAACGTCACATAAATCAATTTTAATGCCATAAAGCCTCCCACTACCCACATTTATTAATTAACTATTTATTTAATTAATTAAATTCTACGGGTCTTACAAAAGACATAGGTCTAGTAATAACAGAGACCTTATGTTAACCTCCTATCTCTTTTTTTTTTCCTTTTTCCTTTTCTTCTTTTCTTCTTTTGTTTTTTTTCCTTTTGATAACACAAATATTGATTCTTTCTCAAACTAAAACATATTTTTTACCTTTTCATCTTATTAATTATTTATTTATTTATTTTTCTCAATTGAACTTTTAATTAACTTATTTCTATTATTATTTTTATCATTGTTATCCGGACGAAATTAGGTGTTGACAAGTGCCAACTAAAGATAAATATACATCATGCCAAATCAAATAACTTGGAACCACAATTGTCATTTGCATTAATGTTAGACAAAAATATGAATAAGATATAGAAAAAGAAGGAAACAATGAACAAGAAGAAACAAAAGCTCTATAGATTAGATTTCCTTTTATAGTTAAAGATGAAGATATTGATCTGGACAAAATTTGAACTAGAATGATTGAGAAGTAAAGAATCTCAAGAGGTCATATTTCTAGCATACCTATAAATAGAAGGTCAAGATGAAGAAAGAAAGAGACGAAAAATAATAAGAAAAAGAAAAGAATGGAACATGAAGTTAAAAAGATCAAAACAAAGAGTGTGTGTCTACAACGTCTATATCAATCATCTAAAGTGCTAATGCAATTCGTATAGCTTGAGAAAAAATAGGGTATGTGATAAACTATTGTAATATTCTTCAGATAGTGAAGTGAGCTTAAATTTATTCTCTTACTTTGAAATTTTTTTCTTATACGCTTTCTTAATCTCAAGGAGAGATTAAGAAGGTTACTTGAAAAGGTTATACTCATTATACTTGGAGAAGTTGATACTCGTGATACCTGGGAGAAACTAAGACTTGTGTTACCTAGATATGTCGATACTTGTAACTTGAAGAGGTTTGTGTACTCACTATAATTAAATTTTATTTCATTAATGGAACCTCTTAAATAGTATGCTTAAGATAGAACTAGACATAGTCATAGGTTTAGATAAACCAATATAAATTCTTTGTGTGGTTGTTCTTCATATCTTTGCATATTATATAATCTAGTCAAATCTATAATCTAGTCAACCCACCCCTTATTGATCCCAATGGCACTATCAATAAATACCTTAATTGACAAATTATAGAAATGCATATTAAAATATCTCTTATGGAAAAAAAAGTTCCATAACGAAAAAATGGGATGTCTTATGGAATAATTATTTTTTCTTTTTGAATACATTTGAAATAAAAGAAAAATGTTTTACATTAATTATTTGGAATTTATGGAATTGGTATATATATATATATATATATATATATATATATATATATATATATATATATGATAATTTAATTTGAAGTTAATAACTTTGTAAATACACAATTTTATGTTTTTTAGACTATACAATTAGAAATGTTCATTTAACACTTTTACAAAATCAAATTCTAGAATACTACGATAAAAAAAAAGAATTATAACAAATATAACAATACATAGAGAGAAAGAACATAAGAACGATCAATGAAGACTCTATTATATTCTATTATGAGATGAGGTATATATATATAATGTAGGGTCACAAAGGGAAAGAGAAATAAATCTATAAAACTGTAACAAAATGCTAACAGAAAGTTATAGCTAAGAGCCCCCTCCTAGCTTGGAACAAATGTCTTGAAACTAAGCTGGAGAGAGTGCTTTAGTGAATACGTCGACAAGTTGAAGGGAAGATGAGATAGGCAAGAGTTTAAGCAAACCATCAGTGACTTTTTCACAGAAAATGTGACAGTCAATATCAATATGTTTAGTCTGTTCAGGGAACACTTGATTTGAAGAAATTTGCAAAGCAGAGTGGTTGTCACAATATAACAGTGCTAGACGATGAAAAGAAACATGGAAATCAGCAAGTAAGAAGGTGAGCCATTGAAGCTCACAAGTAGTGGAAACAAGTGCCCGATATTCATCCTTAGTAGAACTTCTAAAGACCGTAGGTTGCTTCTTGAAGCGCCATGATATTAAGGAAGAACCAAGCTAAATAAAAAAAAAACAAAGATAGAGTGACAAGTATCAATGCAACCTGCCCAGTTTGAATCACTGAAAGCCTTGAGTTGAATGAGTGTTGGCAGAAAGAAAGATGTTGATGCCAATGTTCCTTTCAAAATCAAAGGATATGAAAAGCAACTTGATAATGATCCTAGGAGATGACATAAACTAGCTCAAATTTTGGACATCATAGGTGATGTTAGGACGAGTATGAGTTAAGTAGATAAGTCCACCAATAAAATGGTGATAGACGGAGTCATCTAGATGAGGTTTACCCGTAGTAGAATGGAGACGCGTATTATAAGCCATAGGAGTGGAAACTAGACAAGATGCCAACAAACTATGATCAGATAATAAGTCCAGAGTATATTTACGCTGACAAATATGAATACCAACTATTGTACGAGCATCCTCAATGCCAAGAAAAAATCATAGATTGTCAAGATCCTTGATTTTAAAAGTGGAGTCGAGAGAGGTAGTAATGCTATGATTTCAGCAAGATCATCTCCGGCCAAAACAATATCATGAACATAAATGAGAAGAGTAGTGATTTGAGAATTAGAAAACTTGAGAAATAAAGAGGGATCAAAAGCAAAGGAAAGATAACCATGACTAACCAAAAAAGAAGAAAGTTATGCATACCATTGACAGTTGGCTTGTTTAAGACCACCTATAGAACGTTGAAGTTTACAAACATGTCCAGCATATAATAGAGGTAACCCGGGATGGGGTTGCATGTATACCTCTTCATGAGGATCACCATGAAAAAAGCATTATTAACATCCAATTGCTTATAATGCCAATTATGGCTAGCAACAAGGGCGAGAAGAAGTCGAACAATAGTCAACTCGGCAAGAGGGGAGAAAGTGTCAAAATAATCAAGACCTTCCATTTGGGTATACCCCTTTGCAACTAAACGTGTTTTATATTGTTCAATATAATCATCTATGTGACGCCCCGACTACTATACTAAATAATTATTATTTGATAAAAAGATATGGAATTAATAATTTTTTTCCCATAAGATTATCCTTGAGAGAACATTAATAATAACATAACTTCATATTTATATATTTAGTTTACATCTCTATAGTTGTTCATGAAATATTACAAAAATATATATTTGTAAAATATTAAGAGTTCTACATCAGAATAGAAAATTATCTATATTTTTAATATCTCCTAAATAGAAATTATCCATGAGTCAATCTTCAGAAGATCCACCAATAATATCCCGAACAACTCTCACTGAGCAGGTTCCTCTTCTGCTCATGCAACAGGTACAT
>Ga0214542_1007941_pt1 | contig 18036 bp, 17 predicted proteins | sample CNSS1metaG_FD_160096 | JGI IMG/M metagenome (GOLD analysis project Ga0214542, IMG submission 160096) | Root nodule microbial communities from cowpea collected in UCLA plant growth center, Los Angeles, California, USA - CNSS1 | ecosystem: Host-associated > Plants > Roots > Nodule | place: USA...
TTGTTTATAAGACACACATTTGTTAATTTTTTAATATTTTTATTTTTTGTTTATTTTCATCATGTAGAATACTATTTCGATAAATTTTATCTAATTATTTTTTATTTTCTAACTCATTACAATCATACTTTAATTTTTTCACTATAATTGTATAAATAATTTTTATTTACTACAATATAAAAATTTAATGTGATTGCCATAAATATTTTTTTACCACCATCCAACATATATTGAAGTTCAAAAAATACAAGATCTATGTTAAAATTTTATTATTATGTTTATTATTTATTCTTTGCGTCATTTTGGTCAAGTGATGTATTATAACTTTGATTAGTGTATAAAAAACAGATTCATTATAATTTAAAAAATTGAAGTAAACAAACATTTAAAATATATTTTAATTTGAATATTTTTTTTCCTTTTATATTTTTTTAAAAAATATTTTTAAAATTTATAAAGTAGGTTTCATTAATGTTTGCAAATTTAATAAATGGTTTGGTTCTCATGAGATTTTATTTGGTATTCTAATCTAATGTAAACAATTATAATTTATTTCAAAGTATTTGAAATTGAAGAAACAAATCATCCTCCTAATATTGAATATTTGATAATATTGTTTGCTTTATCGTAATTTTTTTTATTTTATAAAAATTAATTAAAATTAATATTAAAGTAGTAAGAAAACAAGTACGGGTATGGGTACGAGATTATACCAGTTACCCGGTGGGGATGAGAATGGGACAAAAGTTTAATACCCGTTGGGTTTGGGTATGGGGATGGGGATGAATTTTTTTTACGGGGATGGGTATGGGATAGTGAAACCCGTCCTCGCCCCGCCCCGTTGTCATCCCTACATGTGTTGTTGATGCTCACTGGCCACTTTCATGGTAGCCTTGTGGTATTTCAAGGCATTGACAATCTCATTCCTTACGTCTGCTATATTCATTAGCCTTTCTTCAAGAGGCCTATTAGTAAGCCTTCTTCTAACTTGTTTCCTCAAATATTGTTGTCCATGTTATCCTAAATTTTGATTTGCAAAGACACGGCCATGAACATCTGCATCAGCACAACTTGGAGCTTTGGTTTTCATAATGGTCTGTGTTTGTTTTGCGTTGTCCATTTTTTCAATCGGCTATAAGCAAAAGACAATTGAGAAGGAGGAGGTAGGAGAGGAGGAGGAGGGTCATGTTGAATTTCCATTAACCTTTTTTGCTTTGTTACTTTAGAAACTTTCTACCTCCTACTTCAATGGTGTTTTGTGTGAACTTGGGTGTGAATAGAATTCAGAAAGGAAGGGTAGGTTGGTGGAATCATTGGTTTTCTTTTCTGCAATAATAGATAATTAATGCATGATATATAAGTTGATAGTGAAGAAAAAAAAAGTCTTGAATCTCCTTCAACTTCTCAAATATTATTATAAAGTGTTGGGACAACATAGAGCTTTTATGTTATTTTTGGACTTTTCCTTATTTTGGCAAACAACGTTATTATTAATAATTTTGTGCCAATAATTCTAAAAAATGTACTATTTGAACAACACCTGAAGAAAGATTTGGAAGTGTACTTTCCAATAATTTAGCTCCCGATTCCTGCAAAAAGTTTGAGATAACATATTTTATACAAATTCAATATAGCTAAATCATATACAAAATATACAAAAAAAATTAGAAAAAAAATAGATTTTTTTTTCATCATTTACTTTATAATTCCTATCTTGTTTTAAAATAAAAATATTCAAATTGTTCAATATTTTAAAAATAGTGATCTTATTCTAATTGTTTGGATTAAAATATTCATTGTTAATTGTAAAGCCCAGTTTTATTTTTCTGCCCTAATGTTTAAGGGCTGGCCTTAATCTGTTGGGCCTAAGGGCTGACCCATAGGGTGTTAAGGCCCTAAAGCTGCTAGGGTTTCCATTTCTGAATCATTCTTTCAAAATAGAACCCTAAGCGCTGCCCCTTTCCTTTCAAAACGCTCTGCTAGGGCTCGACTCCGATCTTGGCCAAAGATTTCCCGAGCTCATCTTTGTTTGTCGCTCCATGTAAGTGTTCTCGAGCTTGTACATGTACTCCCTGAAGCTTCTTTTTTTGTGTTCTTCCTCTTAGGGTCCCACAATGACTTTGTTCTTTTTCTGCTCCGCTGTTCTTCCAGTTTCTGAGACTCCTCGAACTGTTGCGCTCCGCAGTTGGTGTCGAGGTCCCGTATAAGCCCTTTCAAGGTAAGGGAAGTTAGGGTTTACGATTTCCTTAGATGCAACAACATGAAGCATCGATGCAACGACAGGCGGCAGCGTTAGAACAGCAGCAACTGGTGATGCAGCAGATGGAGGCTGCCAAGGCGGCTGCTGAGGATGCTCACAGGCAGCATATGGAGGCCCTTCGTCAACTGGAGGAAAACAGGGTAGCTGCCCTGCTTTTGGCCCGGAGCCACGACCTACAGTCAGGGAGTGGATTCTGGAGGACTTTCTGAAACACCACCCGGTGAAGTTTGGAGGCAAGACCAGTCTGGACGCAGCAGACCAGTGGTTGAAAGACCTAGAGAGGATATTCGATGCTAAGATGTGCCAAGAGGAGAGTAGAGTGGCTTTCGTGGTGTATATGCTCACGGGTGAAGCTGAGCACTGGTGGGTCTGTATGAAGTCCATGATGGAGGAGAGGTAGGAGGCAGTTACTTGGGAAGTATTTAGGAGAAAATTTCTCTCTGAGTACTTCCCCGACAGCGTTAAGTACGCTAAAGAGGTAGAGTTTCTACAGCTAACTCAGGGGAACAGATCTGTGACTGAGTATGCGAAAAAGTTCAAGCATCTCAGCCGCTTATACACCATGCCACTGGATGAAGAGTGGCGATGCAGGAAGTTCGAGAACGATATTCGTGGAGATCTTCGTCTGATGGTGGCCCCGCTATCCATCAAGGACTTTGCAGCCTTGGTGGAGAAGGCTAGGGTCATGGAGAAGATGAAGGTGGAGGTGGAGACTCAGCGCCCACACCAGCAGAGAGTGGGAGGACCATCGGGATCCAGGCACAGGCATGAAGAGAGGAGGAAACCCTACTCTAGGCCCCATTTCCAGTCTAGGGAGTCTTCTCCCCAGCAGAGCAGGATTCGGTGCTACCAGTGTGGGGGACCACACAAGAGGAATGTTTGCCCACAGCTTGCAGGCTTCAAGAAGTGCAACAACTATGACAAGGAATGTCACTTTGGGAGGGACTGCCCCACCCTTGCTAGAGCAGTGACGTGACCTGTAGTACATGCTCTTGCACAGAACCAGCAGAGGCACAAACGCAACAGGCCTCAGGCGACCGGTAAAGTGTATGCCATGACCGGAGCGGAGGCTGCAGGCTCAAGTAACCTTGTTATAGGCCATTGTTTGATAGCTGGGAAAGCTTGTTGTGTGCTATATGATTCTGGAGCGACACACTCATTTGTGTCAAATGCTTGTGTGAAAAAGTTGGATCTGCCGGTGTGTGAGCTACAGTGTGAACTTGTAGTGTCTACTCCGGCATCGAGTTTGGTCAGGACGTCGTCCTTGTGCGCTAGGTGTCCGGTGGAGGTAGAGGGCGGAGGTACAAAGTGAATCTGATCTGCCTACCTCTACAGGAGTTGGATGTGATCTTGGGAATGGATTGGCTCTCTGCCAATCGTATCCTTATAGATTGTTGAGAGAAAAGATTGTTGTTTCCCAACTCAGAGGAGCCTGAGTTGTTATCATCCCAGGGAGTGGTGAGGGAGATTCAGAGGGGGGCGCAATGCTTCATCATTTTCACTCATCTGGAGGTGGAGAAGGGGGAAGAGACATCGATCATACCAGTAATACACGAGTTCGAGGATATATTCCCAGAGGAGGTGCCAGGGTTGCCTCCCAATAAAGAGGTGAAATTCTCTATCGACCTGGTACCATGAACCGGGCCAATGTTGATGGCTTCATACCGTATGGCTCCGACAGAGTTGGTGAAACTCAAGAAGCAGATAGAGGATTTACTGAGGAAGCAGTTTATACAACCTAGTACGTCGCCTTGGGGAGCACCAGTGCTGTTGGTGAAGAAAAAGGATGGGAGTTCACGCCTGTCTGTGGACTACAGACAGTTAAACAAAATGACGATCAAGAACAAATATCCACTCCCGAGAATAGACGACCTGATGGATCAGTTGCATGGGTCATCGGTATTCTCGAAAATTGACTTGCGGTCGGGTTATCACCAAATCTTGGTGAAGGCGGATGATGTGCAGAAGACAGCCTTCAGGTCCCGGTACAGACACTATGAGTATGTGGTTATGCCTTTTGGTGTGACCAATGCTCCAGCAGTGTTCATGGACTACATGAACCGGATATTCAGACCGTTCCTAGATAAGTTTGTCGTAGTCTTCATAGACAACATCCTTATCTATTCCAAGACTTAGGAGGAGCATGTCGAGCACCTGAGGGTAGTACTTGGTATTCTGAGGGAGAAGAAGCTATATGCTAAAATGTCCAAGTGTGAATTCTGGATGGATGAAGTGCAATTCTTGGGACATGTGATATCCGCCCAAGGGATAGCAGTGGATCCAGCAAAGGTAGAGGCAATGGTAAAGTGGGAAAGTCCCAAGTCGGGGACGGAAATAAGGAGCTTCATGCGCCTAGCAGGTTACTATAGAAGGTTTATTGAGGGATTCTCCAAGGTAGTGGCACCCTTGACGCAACTTACTCGGAAGGACCAACCTTTCACTTGGACTAAAAAGTGTGAGGAAAGCTTCCAAGAGCTTAAGCGGAGGTTGACGAGTGCTCCAATCCTAGTGATCCCCGATATTGGGAAACCTTTTGAGGTCTATTATGATGCCTCTCATCTAGGTTTGGGCTGCGTGTTGATGCAGGAGAGGAAGGCGGTGGCCTATGCTTCGAGGCAACTCAATGTGCATGAGAGAAACTACCTCACTCATGACTTGGAGTTGGCGGCTATCGTGTTTGCCTTGAAAATTTGGAGGCACTACCTTTACGGTGCACAGTTCCGTGTATTCAGTGATCACAAAAGTCTCAAGTACTTATTCGATCAGAAAGAGTTAAACATGAGGCAGAGACGATGGATGGAGTTTCTGAAGGACTATGATTTCGAACTGTTATATCATTCGGGGAAGGAAAACGTGGTAGCTGATGCTCTAAGTAGGAAGACTGTACATACTGCTCACCTTATGATCAAGGAGGTGGAGCTACTAGAGCAGTTCAGGGATATGAAGTTGCAGGTGGAATTGGGATCTGAGTTCATTAGGTGTAGCACCTTGACTATCTAGTGATTTCTTGGATTCAGTTAGAGAGAGCCAGTTAGTGGATGCCAGCCTGAACAGGGTTAGAGAGCAACTGGGGTCAGAAGAGGCAAAGGAATTTTACCTTGGGTAGTGATGGCATATTTAGATTTCAGGGCATGGTGTGTGTTCCCGACGATGTCAAGGTGAAGAAGTTGATCCTGGAGGAAGGACACAAAAGTCGTCTCAGTCTGCATTCGGGCATGACTAAGATGTACCAGGATCTCAAGGAAAATTTCTGGTGGTAGGGTATGAAGAAGGAGGTAGCACAGTTCGTGTCGGCATGTCTGACCTGTCAGAAGGCAGAGGTAAAGCATCAGAGACCCGGTGGGATTATGCAACCCTTGGAGATACCAGTGTGGAAATGGGATAGCATCTCGATGGACTTTGTGACCCATTTGCCACGAACTTTTAGAGGGCATGACACCATCTGGGTCATAGTGGACCGACTGACCAAGAGTGCGCATTTCTTGGCGATGAACTTGAGGATGTCTATGGCTAAGCTGGCTCAGTTGTGCATCAAGGAGATTGTGAGGTTACATGGGGTGCCTTCGAGCATTGTATCAGACAGGGATCCACGGTTCACATCGCGATTTTGGCAGACCTTGCAGAGCGCTCTGGGGAGCAAGCTCGCGATGAGTTCAGCCTATCATCTTCAGACAGATGGCCAGTCTGAGAGGACAATCTAGTCACTTAAGGACTTGCTACAGACCTACATACTGGATCACTTGGGCGCTTGGGGTGAAGTGTTACTATTGATTGAGTTCACCTATAATAATAGTTTCCATACGAGCATCGAGATGGCGCCATATGAAGCTCTTTATGGCCGAAGGTGTAGGACCCCCTTGTGTTGGTATCAGGATGGGGAGGCAGTGTTAGTTGGACCTGAGTTGTTGGAGCAGACCACCGAGAAGATGAGGTTGCTGAGGGACAGGATGCGGGCTTCACAGAGCAAACAAAAGGCCTATGCAGACCGTAGGAGGAGGCCCTTGGAATTCGAGACTAGAGATCACGTGTTCTTGAGGGTGACCCGAACCACTGGTGTGAAAAGGGCTCTCCGCTCAAGAAGACTTTCTCCTAAGTTCCTTGGTCCTTATCAGATCTCGAGGAGGATTGGACCAGTAGCTTGAGATAGCCTTGCCTTCTCAGTTGGCGAATCTTCACCCGGTGTTCCACGTGTCGCAGCTGAGGAAGTATCTGTTCGATCCGGCTCATGTGTTGGAAGCGGAGGATATACCGATCAGGGAGGACCTCACTGTGGAAGTACCACTCATTGCCCTAGAGGATAGCAAGGTAGAGGAACGCAGAGGAAAAACAATCAGATTAGTCAAGGTCATCTAGGATCGGAGGGTAGGTGACTCTACTTGGGAGTTGGAGGAGGATATGAGGAAATCACACCTACACCTTTTTGCTTGGTAAGTTTTATTTTCGAGGTCGAAAATTTTGTTGTTGAGAAGAATTTAAGGCCCAGTTTTATTTTTCTGCCCTAATGTTTAAGGGTTTATTCATTTAAGATGTTTCAAGAGATGAAAATGTTGTGGATTTATTCATTTAAGATTCTAATACTATAGTTTTATAAGTGATAATAATGATTTGATGTTAGATAGTAATTTATATTTTTGTGATTTTAGAGTTTAACATAATTTGAGATTTTATTTGGATTGTATTGAAGTTTATTTAGATTTTAATCGTAATTATAATTCAGTTTTCTTGAGATTGAAGAAAAAAAATTATATGTTTTTATTTTTTAATTAAGTGAGTCAGTGAGTCAACCCGTTTAACCCGCCAACCCGTGGTGTGTCAGGTCAGATTCTAATTTTGTTGATGCGCTAATAAGTGAGCCGAGTTGGATTGACCCACTAAGTGGCCAACCCGTCGCGGGCCAAACCGGATGACCCGTTTTGACAACTCTAATTTTTTTAATTTAACCTTTTAATTATAAAACTATCAATAAAATAAAAATTATTTATAATAGTTATAAAAATTATTTATATTTAATTTCATAATTATAATAATAACAATAATAATAATTTTATTGGTAAAGAACTATAATCAGATTACAACAAAAAATTCATTTAACTTTCCTTTTTGTTTTCTAAAAATTCTTGAGGAAAAGTTTCTCATAACATATCCTAAATATAGTCATATCTAGAATACTCTAAAGAGTACTATTATACTATGAAACTATATTTGTTTGAACTTTTGATACATCTTAATTCTGAAAAAAGCATATGCAAACAAGCATAATCCAATAAATGATATAAACTATCAACATTTATCTTCACCTATACAAGTTATATACACTTCATAGGTTCAAAAATCCAAAACATGCACCATAATGATGCCTTATAGAAAAAATTATATTATTATATTTGCATTGTTTTCCCTTTCACTTCAAGCCTCATAGCGTCTGAACCAGTCACTAATAGTTCTGGCAAGGATCTTGGTGTCATTCAACGAAAGAGATGTAAGCCCTTGAGCAACAGCATCTGTAGGAGTATACAATTTACCCACTTCCCACCTCACTCCCTGACCTCCCAATCAAAAATCAAATTTTAAATAAGTTATTGACTAAATATAAGATCAATTTACAGTATATAAGTATTTGAGAGTATATAAGTGTTTGAGAAAAAGAAAGGTCCGAAATGATCCTTAATTAGAAAATCTGCTATTCCTGCATGATTTTAGAATGGTTAAACTATATTCCATATAATGCAATTTGCATGTGAACTAAGTCACTTCACTGCCATGATAATTCAAGAAAGCATATTCCAGCAAAGAGGAAAAGTTTACTGTGATGAACAGAAGTATGGTACAAAAGGAGGATGCAAAGAAGTTTGACCTGAATGCATGGTGTGATGTGGTTACCACTCAATGTCACTTTCTCTAATGTCCCTCCCAATGACTCCACACGAGGCTTTAGTGTTTCTTCAAGAATATCTGTCTCATCAATTGCATCAAAATTGAACTTCACCTAGAGAGGCAATATCAGACACATTTTACCTTAGTTGAGTTCTCTGAGTTGAGTTCAAGAACAAGTTCTAAGGCATAGAGCATTAGACAAACCAATAGTGTGTGTTCAACATTGTATGAACATTTAAAGCAGTCACGGTTTTCAGATGGTGTTGGCTTGAACTCTGATACTCCTTGCGAAACCTGGCAGAGATATATATAAGCACCAATAAATATGCATACACATATGCACTCATCAACATGTTAATTAAGATTTAAGCATCATGAAAAGTCAATGATCACAAAGTCCATCCATTGCCTTAGGAATCATATATGCATCCAATAAATGAAAAATTAACAAGGAAAAAGATTATGCAGGATGTGGTTGGTACATAAACAATAACAGGAGGCATGGGAATCAAAAACAAAACTTCACCTACAAGGTGGTGTTCCCATTAACACTTGCATAAGTGAAATAAATAGCATAAAATAATCTCCAATCAACAGTTAACAAGTACCTCATTCATTACTGATGGCAACTGATCAACAAATTTAGTTAAGGAATTCAGTCTTTCTTGCTCAGATTCTGGTAGAGTTGATCTAACAGCATCCAACACCATCTTCAATGCATCTCCTACATAGATTACAGATGACATGCATTATCATCATAGATACAAAAAGTTAATATAGTTAATTTTTAAACACACCGAGGATTACAACTGAGTGTTGAGGTGGTAGGGCAACAATTGTAAAAGCAGAGTTATATTATGAGGGCCAACAACAATTTTGGTTTTTAGACCAAGACCTTTGATTTAGAAAAAGTTACTATATCATATCTAACTTCCAAAATTCTGTACTTATTCAATCACCTGACTTGTAGTAAAGAAAAGCAAGTGTAGAGGAGGATCATTCTATACAACCCTCCCATTGCATATTGTTGGAAAAGTCTCTTTAATTGCAGTCATCCCCCTAGACCACCTTATATACAACCTCTTTGGGGACTCAATTGTAGGATGGTAGTTTAATTTCACATCAACTAGAAATATGACTTAAACAAGTTTTACAAAGTTTGAATAGTTTATAAGATTGAGTTACGGAATGAATATGTAGGATCTTAGACAGTAACATATAACAAAGAAGGTAATGATGGCAATGCTGTCGTTTTTTTGTAATTGGAAGAGTAAGATATCTTCAGCATCACAAAACGCTGATGCAAAAGCAAAACCATCAGAAGCGAGCTGAGGAGATACCTGATGCATTTCTAGCTATTGAATAAAAAGGAGCTGCCTCCATAACTGGCATCATTTGGCTGACTGCAGGACCCAACTGCAGGGCAGCACTGCAAAGTTTTAGAGCACAATGGAGATGAACAACTTATAAAAATGCTCTATCAGCTGAAATTCAGTACGAATATATGTAATATTATCCCCTTTGAAGAACATCTTATCTCTGTAAGGACATACGAAATTATTTCATGAACCATCTTGAATTCAGTGGTTCTGATGCAATACTGGATTATATGAATAAAGAGATAAAAAACACCTCAATGAGCATCTTCATTACTGTTCTAGACAGATTAAATTTATCTTTGAATGCCATTATGTGGATGGTATGCCAATAATTCTTATGTCAATATGTATAAATGTTACATCTCTTTAGCTTACTAGCCAGTTATTTCAAATGGGATCAGAAAAGGAAAGGGAAGTATTCCTAAGCTTATTCGCTTCCCATCTAATTGGACAGATTTATAGAATACTTTTGAAGCTATGCTGAATGCAAAGAAACAGAATAAGAAATATTAAAGCCGGTTCAGGTGTGTTTGAACTTTCAAACATATACGTAACCAGCATTTAAGTTTTCATCACAACCTTAATCATTTGGTTCAAATCCTCAAGGTGACATACAAAAATATCAAAGAATCCTGTCAAGACAGTGAATATTTCTCCAAAATAACATATTAGCGGTGTATATATCCTTCAAATTGTGCATCCTCATAACAGAAGTTCTAGTGGGAAGGTAAACACTTAACACAGCTTTTAGAAAAAGTATTTCTTTATTATAACCACAAGAATGAAGAAACAGATATTAGATTAAAGTAATAGCCTATAAAGACTCTTGGGTAAATTGATGTAATAGATTTCATCAAGTATGAGTGTCTATACCTGTTCAAAGTATGGGACTGCCTCCGTTGCTGGCCTGTTGTTGTATGAGATTACAGCATTAGCCTTCCACAAGAGATAAATACATTTTCGTCACACTCCTTGAATTGCTATAAGTTAGATTTAAGTAATGAAACTTCATAATCCACATAATGCTTCCACAAACTAAAACTATGTTGTAATAACTTAATTTGTACACTACTAATATTAGTTAAAATAGTATCAAAATCATTCTGTGCATGTATAAATATAATCTTTTGCTGCAGCAGTAAGAAAAATAACCAGACCTTGGGTATATTCTCTGAAAATAAGCTGCCTATGAGTAGTTGAAGAAGTGCACCATTGCTACAGATTTCAAAAAACAAGAAATACATTACTTTCTTGACATTAATTATAGTAAGAAAGATCCTGCCCCCAATATAATATAAGAAACAAATAAATTATCACTAAGACTAACCAAAATGAACAGTTAGGTTATCTTTTTCTACTTAACAATACCATAATTTTAAATTTTATTCTAAACATGCTCATATGATTAAATGATTTAAGTGGTAATTATATCTAGTGACATTGCTAAAAGTAAATAATTTTCTCACATATGAGTGTGGCTTGTATTATTAACAGTTCAATAAATACATTCACTCATATGGAAAATGATTGAGTGTATCATTAGTAAACTTCACAACAAATAAGGTAAGAAAGAAGTTAACTATTAATACATCTCAAGAATGGGTACTGTGTGTTTCTTATAATTAAGACAAAAAAATGCTCTCATGATTCTTTTTATAAAGGAAAAGAGGAAGTATTAAACACTGAACAAGCCAACAACCTATGGCCAACAGAGAAAAGAGGAAGGTCTTCAAGCTGAGCAGGAGACAGATTGGCTTGAGGCAACCCAGATGTCAGGATAGTACTCAAACAAGTTTGGAACCTCTCATATACTTGCTTAGCAGCTTGAGAATGGTCAAATGTCACATTATAAGGCACCACCACCACCAAAAAACCCTCCTTTGCCAAAAACTCTATCAGGTACCTGCAAGTTGCAAATTAAAGGAACAAAACTCATCACACCATCAATATCACCACCCACATGAGAAAACCAGCAATCAATGATAAAGACTCAAACTTTGCATTGAAAAAACAAAAGGGTAACAAAAAAAAAAACCCGTAGGTAACTTCAGGAACAGCCCCAATGAAGGCACCACCCAGGAATTTGATTATAGCTCGAGGCTTGGCACGATTAGGGGTAGGTGGTATCACCAAACAAGAGTCCAACTTGGTGTACATCTTGCTATTGACTCTGCTACTTGTGTCTCCACCAACATAAACATCAGAAACCATCTTTGTTGTCCTTGCCACCATTCTAGTGGATAGAGTGTGAAAGTGGAAGAATTTGTTGAACAAACCATTTGGGTGAATGTGTCTCAGTGCACCAAACCCAGACATGGTTTTAGTGTTCCTTGAAGAGAGTACACATTTCAAATCTGAACCTAAGACGAAGGATGAGGAAGCCATTTCCATTAACTGTTAGATAGCAATTGAATAAGGGAAATTAACAGACTACTCTCGTATAGTCCAAACTGCATAGTGCAGTGGAAAATAAGGTTATGAAATTTTATTATTATTTGTAGAAATTTTGTGTCACTCAGTGTTTGCTCAGAGTAATTTGAAGTTTATTGGACGTTGGTGAGGTTTGGCACATATGTAGAGAAGATTTCGCCACGATTTTGAGTTCTCTGATACATTTTGTTTTACTTTTCCAACCTCCGTATTTTTCTTTCTTCACCTCTTTTTTATTATTTAATAACAAAGATGTTTTTAAAGTTCTTGCACTTATCGAAAAAATGTTACTAAAAATATAAAAAAAATTGAATTATATGTCCTAGCAATAGTTTAGATTTTATTTTTCAGAATACATAATCTAGAAGTGTATTAAAATATTTTTTTGAAAAGTATAAGATTTTAAAAGTTAGTTGGGCAATATAATACACCATAGTTGAAGAAGTGAAAAAAGAAAATATGTAAGTGGAAAAAGTAAAAGGCTGCTTATACTTTTTTATCGGACCAATGCGTTATTGTTACCTGACTTATAGTGTTTCTTTTTGTACTCTCATAAATTTTATCTGCAGCCACGTAAAATTTAAAACACCACAATTACCCTTCTTTTCTTCTATAGCAATGGAGCAAGTACATCATTGTTGGTTTTTGAAGCCGAAATCTATCATTTTGATACACCATTCAATTGATTTACAATTCAATTTAAGAGTGAAAAATAATTACTTCCGAATAGAAATCAAAATTATTTTTCAGATTATATAAATTTAATGGTAGTTCAAAAAGTATATTAGATAGATTTCTTATCTCTAAGAATGGCTGAGACATTGGCAAGGGTGTGATCAATATGTGTTGAAGAGAGTGGTATCAAATCATTGTGTTTTAGTGTTAAAAAATTCACTTTTTGTATATTAAGGACCAAAACCTTTTAAAACTTTAAATGTATGACAATGTGAGAGGGGATTTGAGGACTTGGTCATAAGACTATGGAATAATTATACAATGAGTGGATTTTGTATCATGGTTTTGAAGGATAAATTGAAAAGATTGAACCATAACCTAAAAATTTGGAATAATAAAGCATTTGGGAACATATCTTATACTACACAGAATATCATTAGGAAGATAAATGAGTTGGAGAAGATGGATGATATTAGCGACTTAGATATTGACATGAAACTTGAAAGATAAAAGATTTTTTATGATTTTAAAATATTAAGTTATAATACGGAAGCAATGATAAGACAGAAATCAATAACTTAATGTGTACAACAAGGTGATCTCAATTTTAGATACTTCCAATCAATTATAAATTGGAGAAGAATAACAAATGGAATCAAAGGGGTAGATATCTAGGGAGAATGGTGTGTGAGGATTAAATATGGTGAAGAATGAGGATAAAGTCTTCTTTCACAAGAGATTAAATGAGATGGATGGATTAGATGTGAGGTTGGATAGTATCTCTTTCTCTACATTGACTATTGAAGATAATAGTTAACTCATGACATCTATATTTGAGAATGAAATTAAAGATGTTATATGACAATGTGAGAACACTAAAAGTCCACGTCAGGATAGTTCAAGTAATTAATGTATTTCAGATCAGTCTAAAGATACCAACAAGTTGTAACGTTACCTTTATTACTTTTGTACCTAAAACTGAAAACTCTATTAGTCTAGAGAGTGAAAAGATACCAACAAGTTGTAATGCTCTCTTTATTTTTCTTGTACTTAAAACTGAAAATCCTATTAGCCTAGATAAGTATGGATCAATCTCTTTGACAATGTTCTTTTTGTACTCATAAATTTTATCTGCACTTACATGAAATTTAAAATACCAAAATTACCCTTATTTTGTTCTATAGAAATGGAGCAAGTACATCATTGTTGATTTTTGAAGTATACCAAAATCTATCCTTTTGATACACCATCCAATCGAGTTACAATTTAATTTAATAGTGAAAAATAATTACTTTCGGATACTAATCAAAATTATTTTTCAAATTATATATTTTGAAAGTAAAATTAATTTTAAGATTGTATAATTAATAATACAATTTTTTTGAAGTCATTTTAGAATTATGTAATTTGGAATAGACTTTTGAATTTCAAAGTGACTTCTATATTCTATAATTAAAAAACTTTTTTTTTAGAAAAATACTTTCAATGTGGAAGACATTTTCAAACTATACACTTTTGTTTGAAGAACAAAATTCATAATACTGTGAAAAAAGCAAAGGAGTGGAAGGAAGTGGAAAAACTAAGAAGTCTAAAGACTGAAACAGAAGAAGAACATGTAAAGGACAAATAGTATGTTTACGAACAATTTGACATTTTACACCTCCTAATAGGACTGCAGTAAAAATCACAGGGTGCAAAAAGAAACACCCATCTTATTTTCCAAATGCCTTATATAACTCGTGCGTTTTTGGGCTTTTTGATGTTTATACTCTTAAATCTTGTACTTTCTTTTTTTTCAATAACTTCTTTATGAATTTGTGTAATTTTCAGCAGAATGTTAGTTTCGAAATTTTGTTGATTAATTTGATATTATTACTTGTGACTTAAATATTAATGTGACACATAATACATAATACTTTTAATTTATGAAAAAAAAAAAGAATTATCAATACTTAATTTAATGTCTATAGAGATTAGTATAGACTATGATAATTTCAAATCACCTAATGATGTTTTGGTACTATTAAATAAATATGAATTTAGAAAAGATAATTTCTACTTTTCAAATTCTATTTTATCTATTTTCAAATAATTAATCCAAAAATTATTTGTATACTTAAAACTAAACTTGACAAGATCCATATCTTTTTTATATATTTAAGAATTAGTATTTTAAAAAACGATCATGAAATTGAATATTCAAAAGTATAAAAATATACTTATGAAAATTTATTTATATAATGAATGAGATATTGGATTTCGGGAGTTAGAATATAAAAGTAGAAATTTGGAACTATATTTTGATAACATACAAATAAACATCCAGAATTTAAGTTTCAAAATAGTGAAACCAAAACTTAGTGTACAAATACATTTTATAAAAAAAATGACAAAAAAAAAGTATAAACAGAAAAATAATTAAGTGAAAAAAAAAAATTGTCCCTAGGTGTAATTGTGTATCGGCAAGAGAATCCACTTCTTCACTGGCCTCTATGAAGATGTGATCGTTACTTAAGATATAAAATTCTATGCTTTACTTGTTGAATAACAATTGTTGAATCTAACCAGTTGTAGAATTATTCTTTAAATTATTTTGACCTGCATTAAATTATTTGTTGAAAAAATTAAGCATTAACTAAGGTTCACAATATATGGAATAGATTGAAAGAGATTTGATGTATAGTTACAACATGCTTCATGGTAGATTTTATGCCTTTCCTTATCATAACTTGTGTTCTCTGTTCTTAAATTTTATATTAAAAATTCTCATTAGTTTTTTTTATTTAATTTTTATACATAGGAGATTTTTAATTATTTCTTATACTCCCTCTTAAAATAATAACAAGAAAAAATCTATTTAAATTAAAATTAACTAATAACTATATGTTACCAACAAATTCACAAACCTCCAATTCTATGCCACAATAAATGATCAAATACTCCAACAAATTTATCAAGATTTGCTCTTAGACTATTATGTTAATAATGTTATGGATAAAGTGAATCATAATTACAATAATGATTTCTTAACTTTAAAATTGTGCAAAATAGTACACAACAATTTATAAAGAAACACTGGATTTAATAAAATAAATTATAGATTCGTGAATATTGTAATCCTACCTTTATTACTTTTGTACCTAAAACTGAAAACCCTGTTAGTCTAGAGAGTGAAAAGATACCAACAAGTTGTAACGTTCTCTTTATTACTCTTGTACTTAAAACTGAAAACCTATTACCCTAGATAAGTATGGACCAATGTCTTTGATAATGTTTCTTTTTTGTACTCATAAATTTTATCTGCACCCACATGAAATTTAAAATACCAAAATTACCCTTCTTTTGTTCTATAGAAATGGAGTAAGTACATCATTGTTGGATTTTGAAGTATATCAAAATCTACCCTTTTGATACACCATTCAATTGAGTTACAATTCAATCTAAGAGTGAAAAATAATTACTTTCAGATAGAAATCAAAATTATTTTTCAGATTATATATTTTGAAAGTAAATTAATTTTAAGATTGTATAATTAATAATACATTTTTTCAATTCATTTTAGAATGATGTAATTTGGAATAGACTTTTGAATTTCAAAGTGACTTCTATATTCTATAATTCAAAAACTATTTTTTTTAGAAAAAGACTTTCAATGTGTGGAAGACATTTTCAAACTATACAATTTCGTTTGAAGAACAAAATTCATACCGTGAAGAAAAAAAAAAACAAAGGAGTGGGAGGAAGTGAAAAACTAAGAAGTCTAAAGACGGAAACAGAAGAAGAACATGTAAAGGACAAATAGTATGTTTTCGAACAATTTGACATTTTAGACCTCCTAATACAACTGCAGGTAAAAATCATAGGGTGCAAAAAGAAACACCCATCTTATTCTCACGGTGGTCATTTTTAACCAAAACTCCTATTATTTCACGTTCATATAAATTAATATTTTATTAAAAAAAAATTATTTAAAAGTAGAGGTGTCAAAATTACTTTTTCCTATTTTTCTTATATAACTCGTGCGTTTTGGTCATTTTCATGTTTATACTCTTAAATTTAGTATTTTCGAATTTTTGCTAGTTAGTTTGATATTATTACGTGTGGCTTAAATATTAATTTTATGGAAAAAAAAGCATTATCAATACTTAATTTAATGTCTATAGAGATTAGTATAGACTATAATAATTTCAAATCACATAATGATGTTTTGGTAACTTCTATTATTAAATAAATATGAATTTAGAAAAGATAATTTCAACTTTCCAAATTTCATTTTATCTATTTTCAAATAATTAATCCAAAAATTATTTGTATACTTAAAACTAAACATTACAAGGTCTATATCTTTTTTTATATATTTAAGAATTAGTATTTTTTAAAATTATCATGAAATTAAATATTCAAAAGTCTAAAAATACACTTATGAAAATTTATTTATATAATGAATGAGATATTGGATTTCGGAAGTTAGAATATAAAAGTAGATATTTGGAATTATATTTTGATAACATACAAATAAACATTCAGAATTTAAGTTTCAAAATAGTGAAACCAAAACTCAGTGTGCAAATACATTTTATAAAAAATATTGAAAAAAAAAAGTATGAACAGAAAAATAATTAAGTGAAAAAAAAAAGTTGTCCCTAGGTTAAATGTGTATCGACAAGAGAATCCACTTCTTCATGGTAGATTTTATGCCCTTCCTTATCATAACTTGTGTTCTCTGTTCTTAAATTTTATATTAAAAATTCTCATTAGTTTTTTTATTTAATTTTTATACATATTTTTTATCCAAGGAGATTTTTAATTATTTCTTATACTCCCTCTTAAAATAATAATAAGAAAAAACCTATCTAAATTAAAATAAACTAATAACTATATGTTACCAACAAATTCACAAACTTCCAATTCTATGCCACAATAAATGATCAAATACTCCAACAAATTTATCAAGATTTGCTATTATACTGTTATGTTAATAATGCTATGGATATAGTGAATCATAATTACAATAATGGTTTCTTAAATTTAAAATTGTGCAAAATAGTACACAACAACTTATAAAGAAACACTAGATTTAATAAATTATAGATTCTCTAATATTGAATGAGTAGTCATTATACAAAGTATGGTTTAAGAAAAAACAGAAATTAATATAAACTCATGAAAGTTATGGATGTCAAAAACCTCACTTTTATTTTATTAGTTTTTAGTGATAATTTTGTTTTTAATGTAAGAAACAATGTTTTAGTTAGACACCATATGTGATGTGTGAAAATAAATGTGATAACTAATATCTGAAAAAGAACTTTAACCAAATCTAATTCTACTTTTTACATGACAAATTTAAATATTGCTTATATTCTGAAAATAAATGTTGTCGCTTCACTTAACTCCATTTCCATTTTTAGATATATA